>ERZ780208.2443-NODE-2443-length-12782-cov-3.772531_pt1 | contig 12782 bp, 9 predicted proteins | sample MGYA00511167_ERZ780208 | MGnify/ENA primary metagenome ERZ780208 (study PRJEB29588, sample SAMEA2159202) | human gut metagenome | biome: human gut; feature: human-associated habitat; material: faeces | place: Denmark | collected 2008/2010 ... | reverse complement strand
GCGTCGCCGCCGCCGCGCTTTCATGTGGTCGGCCGCCGCCGTGGCAGCGATAGTCCTCGGCGCAACCGGAGTGAAGATAGCCACCACCGACATGAACCTCTCCGGCAACCGCAACGGCATGGCGCAGATGGCCGACAGCACCGTGCCGGAGCCGCTCACCATAGTACAGGCTCCCGGCACCGCGCAACAGGCGGCCTCCGACAGCGTGCCGCAGTTCACCCTGCCGGAAACCGTACCGGCCGCCGACGTTCCCGTTGTAGCCAAGAATACCAATGCCGCCAAGGCCGGCGGCAAAAGCCGCCGAGCCACCGCTTCCGTAAAGTTGCAAAAAGAGGTCTCACGCGAGCCGCAGGGACTCACCCCTGAGCAGATAGCCACCATGGAAGGAGGATTCCGGATAATGTCGGAAGCCAAGAGGGAACTCCGCCACAGTTCCAACGAAGTGGCCAGCAACCTCTCGGTCACCACGGTAGAAGCCTCGCGCTTCAAGGCATGCCAAATGGAGTCGGCGCTTCCCGCCGCCGACAGCCGTCAATCATCAGCAAACCAAAACACCATCTTAATACCGTAAGCAATGAAAAGATTTTTGATATTGATAATCACCGCTATGTCGGTAGTCCTGTCGTCGATGGCCGCTAACCCCGATTTCTCGTCGATGGAAGACGAGCCCGGCATCTCCTTCATGCAGGCCAAGGGCGACCTGCTGAAGTCGGGCCTATACTTCAACCAGTTCTATATGCCGCAGGACCTGTTGCGGGATTTGGACCTGATGCAGATAGTCTACACCAACCCGGGGACAAGCGACGCCATTGCCGACAAACTGCGCCAGCAGTCGCGCAAGGTGGGGAAAGGGATGGAGCAGGACCTGAAGAGCAACACCGGGAACGCTTACATCTCGATATGGGGCAACCGCAACAAGGATGGCATATATACGCGCGTGCTGATAGGCATCGGCACCAGGGGGCAGCTCCTCTACATCCTTCTGGAAGGGAATATCCGCGGCTCTCAACTCACCACCGTCATAGCACAATGGCTGTAAGCCGGACTTCTGCCAAGGAGCTTCGGCAACCGCCGCCACGGCAAGTATGAAAAACGGCGCTGCCGCCTGTCGGACAATATCCGGCCGGCGGCATCGCTCAGTATAATGCGGTATGTGACGGGTGTCAAGTGAAGGCCGTCTGCCCGGTTTATGGCTGGTATAGGAAGCGCTTGATGCTGCGTTTGGGCGTCTTCTCGAACTCTTCGAGGAATATTTTGAAGCGCGACACGCGGCTGTAGGCGGGGAGTTCCTTGTTGAGGGCCTCGATGTTCTGTTCCATGATTTTTTCGATGGCGGCGGTGTCGAGCCCCTGGTCGGCGGCGCTCTGGTAGTCGGGGTAAATCAGAGCCACGAGCTTGCCGTCTTCGTCGATGACGAGCGACTCGCTGACGTAGGGATAATTGTTGAGCTTGGCCTCTATCTCCTCGGGGTAGATGTTCTGGCCTGAAGGACCGAGGATCATGGTCTTGGAGCGGCCCAGGATGTAGATGAAGCCGTCGGCGTCGATTACGGCGCGGTCGCCGGTGTTCATCCATCCGTCGTCGGTGGGGAAGACTTCGCGTGTGGCCTTTTCGTTCTTGAAGTAACCCTTCATCACGTTGTCGCCCTTCACCCAGAGGTCGCCGGGCACGGTGGCGGGGTCGGGGGAGTCGACGCGTATCTCCATGCGGTCAACGATACGGCCGCAGGACTTGAAGCGGTTCTCCGCAGGGGGAGCGTATGAGATTAGCGGGCCGCATTCGGTCATGCCGTAGCCCACGGTGTAGGGGAAGCCGATGCGTTTGAGGAATTTCTCGACGTCGGGGTTGAGCGGGGCTCCGCCGATGATAATCTCCTGTAGCTTGCCGCCGAAGGCTTGTGTCAGGTTGAGTTTTATTTTGGAGAGCAGGCGGTCGTCGAGGAAGGGGACGCGCAGCAGCAGTTTCATCAGCGGCTTGTCGAGCAGAGGGAACACCTTGTTGCGGATAATCTTCTCCAGGATGAGAGGTACGGTTATGATGAGCTTGGGCTGCACCTGGGCGAAGGCGGTGAGGATGACCTTGGGCGACGGCAGCCGCGTAAGGAAGTAGCAGTGGCATCCTTTCACGAAGACGTGGAGCATGTCTATGACCATACCGTAGAGGTGGGCCAGCGGGAGCATGTTCACCACACCGTCGCCCGGCTTCATGAAGTCGAGGTGTTCGACGCAGTAGCGGATGTTGCTCAGCACCGAGCGGTAGGTGAGCATGACGCCTTTCGACATTCCTGTGGAGCCGGAAGTGTAGTTGATGATTGCCAGCTCGTCGGGTTCGCCTCGGTGGTAGCTGATGTTTTCAGGTCCGAAACTGTAGGGATAGCGGCGTCCGAAGAGCTCGTTGAGGCAGTCGCGGGCTTCGGCCACCTTCGGGTTCTTGCAGAAGGGGAGGCCGTATTCCGAGATGTAGACGGCCGCTTCGAGACCCGGCATCGCGGCCTCGTCGAGGTTTTCCCAGATGGCGGCGTCCACGAAGAGCACTTTGGCCTCCGAGTGGTCCACGAGATGGTGGATGGTTTCCGGCTTGAACTCGTGGAGGATGGGCACCGCCACGTAGCCGCCGGTGATGATGGAGAGGAAAGCCACGGCCCAGTTGGCCGAGTTCTTCCCGCACAGGGCTATCTTGTCGCCCGGCTTGAGCCCTGCCGCCTCGAACATTATGTGCATCTTGGCTATCAGCTCGGCCACGTCCTTGAACTGGTGGTTGGTGCCCCCGATGTCCGAGAGGGCCGTCAGCTCCCAGTTTTTCTTGATTGAGTTCTCTATATATTCTGCTAATGTGTCGTAGTTCATTTTATTTCTGTTTAAGTAATGACCGGAGGCGCGTGTCGAGCTGTTTCACCGACTCGCCGCGCGAGATGATGGTGCCGTCGGGGGCGATGAGGATGTGGTGGGGGATACCTCCGATGCCGTATTTGTCATACGGGATGCGCCTGGTGTTGTACATCACGGGCCAAGAGATGCCGTGCTTCTCAACGGCGGTCTTGGTGTCGGCTTCCTCGTCGCGGACGGCAACGCCCACTAATATAAGGTTTGAATCCTTGTATTTGTTGTAGAGTTCGCGCAGTTCGGGGAGTTCCTTGATGCAATAGGGGCACCATGAGGCCCAGAAATCCACGAGCGTGTATTTGCCGGGCTGCATGTAGCTGCTGAGGCTGCGGGTGGTGCCGTCGGGCTGCGGGGCGGAGAAGTCGGCGTATTTCTTGCCCGGGGCCGTGGCGGCGCGCAGGTTGGCGGCGTCCATCAGCTTCTTATGGCGCTTGGCATTCTTGATGTTATCGGGGACGTCGGGAAGTTCCTTCTGAATGTCGGTGAGGTCGGCGAAGCGGAGCCAGGTGCTGTAGGCGTACAGACCCAGGGCGTTGTCGCGGTTGTCACGGAAGGTCTGGCGCGCGGCGTCGGCGTAGAGCCGCAGGTCGTCGAGGTTGTCGATGGAGTCGAGGCGGTGCATCATTGCGGTGAACCGGTCGTTGAGCGGAGTGCCGGAAGCACTTTCGGCGTCATTCTTGATTACGGCCTCGCCTCCTTCCACCACGTAGAAAGCCACTGTCTTGCCGTCCACTTTCAGCTCGGTGAGGGTACCCTCTTCGGCGGGGATTTCCATGGAGAGTTTTCCGCCGCCGGTCATGCCTTTGATTACTGTCGCCGAGTCGGCGTATGTGATTACTGCCACTTCGGTGCCGTCGGGGAGGTCGGGCATTTCGATGGATAGTTTCGCGGATTTTTGGCAGGCGCCGGTGAGCAACGCCAACACCATGCTTCCTGTTATATAAAAGGTTTTCAGTTTCATTGTTTTCGCACACTTTTGTTAATTGTGTGCAAATATACGAACTTCCGGCGAAACTGCAAAATAAAAATGAAGAAGTTTTGGAAATATCTGATTTTTAGTTAACTTTGTGAGGTAATATATAAAACCAAAAGATATGAGAAAACTGCTATTGACACGGGCGTGGTCGCTGACAGCGGCGGCCGCCCACGCCATTCCGCTTTTCCCGTTTTTCGTAGACGTAGCCGGGGATTACAACGACGGCACACCGTCCGCTTTCGAGAAACAGGGCATCAGTTGCATGTACTGGAAAGCACCTGCATTCTACAGCAACCTCGACGAGGCGGTGATGTTTCTCGAAGATGTATTGCCCTATTCCAGCGAGACGATAACGCGCACCGACCGCGAGATTGGAAAGAAGGGAAAGATGGTGATCTACTCTTCGCCCATGACGGCGGGCCGGACCTCCTGCCTCTACCTCATCCAGACCCCGGAAGACGGTTTCCTGGCCGGATACTCCGAAACCGGAGAGTGACGCCGGCCGGAAAATTCGGGATTTCTCACCGACAAGACCGATAAAAAGCGGAACTTCCTTCGGATAGGGAGTCCCGCTTTTTTTGTGTCCGTGCCGGGGTCAGTAGGAGCCGTAGGTGCTGTTGCGCCTGGGCTTGGAGTTGGGGTCGAAAGGATTGCGTGTCGGGTCGAAGACGCCGTCGTCCTCCTCCTCGTTTTCATCGCTGTTTCCGTTCTTCTGGCGGCTGCGTTTGTCTTGTTCCGGCTTGTTCTTCTTGATGGCGGCCGGTTTCTGCAGGTCGAGCGGCATGGCGGTGAGGTTCCATTCCTGGTCCACCTCCCAGCGCTTCTTTATTTTCAGCGCCTGCGGGAAATAGTAAACGTATTCCGGCTGCAGCTGTTCGTCGTAGTTGCCGGTGTCATACTCGCCGTTGCCGTTGCGGTCTTCCACCAGCCGGGCGTAGTATGTGCCGAGAGGTATGTCCTTGAAGAAGACTTCGCCGTTCTCCACGCGGGCCTTGAGGAGGGGCTCGTCGCGCTTGTGGAGCAGCTCGACGAAGGCCGGAAGCGTGTCGGGCAGGGAGCGGATGTGGAACCGGAGGTCGAAGTACTGGTCGCGGTCCTTGACGTTGATTGGCTGCTCCAGCGGCTTGGTGAAGTTGCCGTAGATGCCGGTGGCCGCCAGGGTGTCGACGTTCAGCTTGTACTTCCCGCCGTATTCCCAGGGGTATTCTATCTTGAACTTGCGTTTCGAGAGGGAGTCCGCAGGCACGAGGCGGTAGGGCTTTGCGACAGGTTTCCAGATGGTGTCCACCTGTTGGGAGAGGTGGAAAGCCAGGGTGTCGAGGCGCTCGAGGGGCTGTCCGAACTCTATTACCACCGGCTCGTAGATGTTCTGGCCGGCGGCCGAGGCGAGTTTCATGTCGAGGAAGACGACTTCCGGGATACTGTCTTTCTTGCTCTTCTTGCTGCGGTTCTGCTGTTTCTGCTTGCCGCGCGGCCGCGGGGTGACGAAACTGATGGTGTCGGTTTTGGTAACCAGGTTGAGGTCTTTGTCGGTGGCAGTGTATTGCAGGGCGACGTTCAGGGTGTCGGTGCGCACCAGGTCGGCGGGGCGAATCCAGTAGGTGAGGGTGTCGTTGTGTGCCGAGCGCTCCAGCGTGTACCAGTCTGTGATGTCCGGGTGCCCGATGAGCGAGATACGCGGCAGGGTGTCGGCTTTGGTATTGAAAATAAGCGAGATGCGCGTGGAATCCATACGCTCGTTCTTGAGCAGGTACTGCTGCTTGAAGTCTACGTTGAAGGAGTTGAGCAGGATGTTGTTTGGCAGGAAACGGGAGCGTATGCGTTCCACGATGGTGTCCACGCGTCCGGTGCGCAGGTCGAAGATGGTATCGCTGACGGTGATGGTTTCGGCGTAAGGCTCGATGGTGAAGTCTGTGAAGGCGATGTCCTCCTCGGGATTGTCCCAGCGGTAGTCGTTGTTGGCGTCGGCGAGTGCGAATAGTCGGTACTGGCCCGGCTTGAGGCCCCGCACGGTGAAGCGGCCGCGGTCGTCGGTCTTGGCCACGCGTTCGAGCCTCAGCTTCTTGAAGGCGGAGTCGGCCAGGATGCTGTGCACGCCCACTATCATCTGTTGCTGCGGCTCGAGGTTGCGCGCCGCGAGCACCATTCCGGAAATCTGGAGAGTGTCGAGTTCAGGGCCGGTGGAGAAACTGTAGGCGAATGAGGGGAGTTTGTTCGCTTCGGTGAAATCTTCGATGGAGTTGCCGAAGTCCACGGTGTAGGTCGTGTTTTCGGCCAGGGAGTCGCCGAAGTCTATGTAGACGCGGCGGCCGGAGGTGGAGACGCGTGGCGTCTGCGCCGTGGTGGGGGAGATGACAACCTTTGAGAAAGCGTCCTTGACGTTCACCAGCTCGTCGAACTCCAGCATGGCGCGGCGGTTGGTGACGTTCGTGGCTCCGGGAGCCGGATTGGCACGGACGAACACCGGGGCGTCCTCGTCGCGGGGGCCTCCGGAGGGGTTTCCGATGGAGGCGCAAGAGAAAAGGAGCGACGCCGCGGCACCGCCGGCGAGGGCTAAAAATGCTTTGCGATAACTGTCCATAAAAGTGCGTAATTGCGGTTTTGCAGGCCCAAAAGTATGAAAATTTTCGGAAACAAGAGGCATTTTTGAGGGTGAAAAACACAAAAAGGGCATTTTTTTGGGTTAAGAGTGGTGAAAGCTCAAAAAAATCAGTTAAATTTGCAAGTTGAAATATTCACGATAATAATCAAACAACAAATAACAACAGTAAAAAATGCAGAACAAAGGGTTTATCAGCGTCATCGCGGTGCTCCTGATTTTGATTTGCGGCTTCTACATTTCGTTCTCGTTCGTGACCTCGCATTACGAGAAAGAGGCGGAAGAGTTCGCTGCCGCAAGAGCCAAAACCACGGACGTCACCAATGACGCCTACAAACAGAGTCTGAAACAATTCAACGATTCTATCGACAAAGAGAAAGTCTATCTCTGGTACACCTACAACCAGGTACGCCAGATGGAGATAGGCATGGGTCTGGACCTCAAGGGAGGTATGAACGTGGTGCTCGAAATCTCGGTGCCCGACATTCTCCGTCAGTACGCCTCGGGCGAACAGCAACTGGCCAAAATCAACGATGCCATACGCAAGGCCGAAGCGCAAGGGGTGAAAGGGTCGGAAAAGGGCTTCATCGCCGAAGTTGCCAAGAATTTCCAGCCCGGCACCATGGCAGGCCTCTTTACCCGTGAAGGCGAGTTCCTCGGAAAACTCAAATCCAATTCCTCCAACGATGAGGTAGTCGCTGCCCTCAACCAGCAGGTTTCCTCGCAGGTGGACGCCGCCTTCAACATCTTCCGCACACGTATCGACCAGTTCGGTGTAGTAGCCCCGAACATCCAGAAACTCCAGGACAAGCAGGGCCAGATCCTGCTCGAACTCCCGGGCGTAAAGGAACCGGAACGTGTAACGGAACTTCTCAAATCGTCGGCAAACCTCCAGTTCTTCGAAGTTTATGATTATAAGGAAGTGGCCGGCGACCTTAACCGGCTGGCCCAGGCTTTCGTGCAGCAGGACAGCACCAAGAAGGCTCCCAACCTCATGAGCCTGCTCGGCGGCGCCCGTGCCGGAAGCCCCGTAATCGGTATGGTGAAGGCCGACGACCGCGCTATGGTGGACAGCATCCTCAACACACCGCTGGCCAAGAGCACTATGCCCGCCGACTTCTCCGCAGTATGGGAAGTGAAACCGGTTGAAATCCCCGTCACCGACGCCAACGGCAATGTGGTCAAGAAAGCCAACGGCGAAGACAAGACCACTCCCTACTGGCAGCTCATCGCCCTCAAAGGGGAGGCAGCGATGGAGGGCGACGTAGTGACCTCCGCATCCTCCGAACATGATGCCATGAAGGGCTACACCGTAAACATGAAGATGAACGACCAGGGTGCCCAGCAGTGGGCAACGCTGACCCGCAACAATGTGGGACACCCCATAGCCATCGTCCTCGACAACCATGTTTACTCATACCCGAACGTAAATAACGAAATCACCGGCGGCTCGTCGGAAATCACAGGTAACTTCACCCCGGAAGAGGCCAACGACCTCGCCAACGTGCTGAAGAGCGGCAAGATGTCGGCCAAGGTAGACGTTGTCAGCAACAACGTCATCGGCCCGAGCCTCGGTGCCGAAGCCATACAGCAGGGCTTCATCTCCTTCATCGTGGCGCTCGTGCTTCTGATGATTTTCATGATCTGCATCTACGGCGTAATCCCGGGCCTCGTGGCCAACGTCGGGTTGATACTCAACCTCTACTTCACCCTGGGTATCCTGGCGTCATTGCAAGCGGTGCTGACGCTCTCCGGTATCGCCGGTATCGTGCTCGCCCTCGGTATGGCGGTGGACGCCAACGTGCTTATCTTCGAGCGTACCAAAGAGGAACTGCGCAACGGCAAGAAACTGCGCCAGGCCATCTCCGAGGGTTACAGCAACGCATTCTCGGCTATCTTCGACGGTAACCTCACCTCTATCATAACAGGTGTCATCCTGCTCCTCTTCGGTTCAGGCCCCATCAAGGGCTTCGCCACCACCCTCATCATAGGTCTGGTATGCTCCTTCTTCACCGCTGTGTTCCTGACCCGCATCGCCTTCGACCTCATCACCAAGAACGGTCGCTGCTCCGGCATGACATTCACCACCGCACTGTCGCGCAACATGTTCAAAGGCTCGAAGATCAACTTCCTGGGCAAGACCAAAGTGGCTGCCACCGTTTGGATCGCACTTATCGTAGTCTCCATCGCCTCGCTCGCCATCCGCGGCATGAACCAGGGCATCGACTTCTCCGGCGGCCGCAACTATGTGGTGCAGTTCGAGAAGAACGTTGACCCCGCGCAGATTCAGCAGAAACTGCTCAACACCCTGCAGACAGCCGCCAACGACAAGACCGTCAGCGTGGGCGTAATCACCATCGACGACCTCTCCAAGGTGCGTATCTCCACCAACTATAAAATCGACAGCGCCGACCAGAAGGTAGAGAACGAACTCACCGACCTCATGTACAAAGCCCTTCAGAACGAGCTTACCAACGCACAGGGCAAAGTCATGGACAAGGACGCCTTCACCGTTGCCGACGAAAGCCACGGTATCATCTCCATCCAGAAAGTCGGTCCTTCGGTGGCAGACGACATGAAGCGCGACGCATACTGGGCAGTGGGCATAGCGGTTGTCTGCATGTTCCTCTACATCCTGCTGCGTTTCCGCAACATCGCCTTCTCAGTAGGTGCCGTGTCGGCCGTCGCCCTCACCGCCTTCCTCATCATCGGCTTCTACTCCGTATGCTGGGGCTTCCTCCCCTTCTCTATGGAGATTGACCAGTCGTTCATCGCCGCCGTGCTGACCATCATCGGTTATCAGATCAACGATACCGTGGTGGTATTCGACCGTGTGCGCGAGATGATGAAAGAATACCCGAAAGAAGACCGCTTCCTGACCTTCAACAAGTCGCTGAACACGACCTTGGGACGTACGTTGATGACATCGCTGTCGACCCTGCTCGTGCTCCTGTGCATCTTCTTCCTGGGCGGCGACACCATCCGTTCCTTCACATTCGCGATGATCTTCGGTGTAATCGTAGGTACCTTCTGCTCGCTGTTCTGCGCGGCGCCGATAGCCTACAACATCCTGAAACGTTCGCTTGCCCGCAAGGCCGCCAACGCCAAACCCGGCGCTCCGGTAGGCAACCGCCGCTTCAGCTAATCCGCATTTCCCAACCCGACGATAAAAGGTCCGCGCCACTCCCCTCCCGGCGCGGACTTTTTTGCGCCGTTATAAGGAGCGCAGGCTTCCAAGCCTGCGTAATAAAAGCAAAGAGCGCGGGTGCGGGAGACTTCCAAGCCTGCGCTCCATATATGTGGCAGCGACTAATACTGTTATAGTAGGCAAAGTAAGTAAATGTGCATTTTGGTTAACCAAAGTTCCTGAAGTATAATGCCAATAGTTTGCCGTTATTATGTGTATTGTGTAGCGCTTCCTGACGGAGGCGCTGACGCAATTCAGGCAACAGAAAAATGCACATTTACTTACTGCGTTACCTATAACTTTCGAGGACAGGCGCTTGACGTCAGAACCTCATTTAACGCCACACCTGTCTTGTGTGTGACGGTAGTTCGCCGGTAACCGTCAGATAATCACTGTCCCGATTCCTTTTGACAGCAGTGCAGAGAAAGTTTAATAATGAACCCAAAAAAGCGTAGGAATCGTACGATTGCCGTTACCTTCTGAGGCTCTCGTATCGCCCGTTGTAGCAGAACGGCAACGTGCAGAGCCTACGCTTATGCATATATAGCCACACGGACAGTTCCCTTTCGAAAACTGTCGTGCAAATTATATACACACAGGCGCTTACCGTTGCTTTGTTACCGGTTTTGATGACGAATGCAAAGTTACAAATTATTTTTGAGAAAGCAATCGGCATTTGTGTAAAACTGCTTACTGTTGTTCCGGGTAAGGGTAAAAAACAAGCCGGCGCTGCGGGTAAGGGCGCCGGCTTGTAGGGAGGGGTTGTGCGTTTTTATTTTATTTTGATGCGCTCGAGTTCGAGCACGGGGATGTTGTGGTTGTTGTAGAGCATCACTTTCGTCGGGCCGATGGGCTTGGCGGTGGCGGCATCCTCGAAGGCTACTATCAGGTCGTTCTCATAGTCGGTGACGGGGCAATTGCCGGTGCGTGTCAGCACCAGGGCCTGGAACGAGATGGAGTTTGGCGCGTCCATTTCGGTAAGCAGTTTGCCATCGATGCTCAGGCAGTCGCCGCGGCCGAAGACGCGGCTGTCGTTGACGTCGATAACGAACCGCAGGTCGGGGATGTCCACCGCCTCGTCATCGATTGCCTTGACGGCCCAGGAGCCGTTCAGGAAGTCGAAGCTCTGGTGCATGAGCGTAAGAACGCAGGTTCCTTTGCTGTCGTAGAGGTAGAGGAAGAACTGCGGGTCGCGCAATTCCCAGCTGTATGTGCGCACGGACGCCATGGCTTGGTTTATCTCCATGTCTGTGATGCCGGTTTCGCCGCAGGCGCGCATCGTGGAAATCATATCGTCGCCGAACCGGAGCGTCTTGTCGGAAGGTTTGTATGTGTAACTGCCGTTGAGGTGGTTGCAGCCGTTGTAAGCGTACACCTGCTTGTTGTTGAGGTCGAATTTGATGTACGGCGCTTCCTGGCCGACCGGTGTCTTGCCGTTGACCTGCACTATGGACCAGTCACCTTTTACCACCCCTTTGCGGAGGTCTTCGGGGGTGTAGGTCTTGGCGCTTTTGTCGAGGATGAACTGCTGCCGGTCATGCGGGGCAACGTCGCGGTGCGACTTCTTGCCGCCGGAGCGGTGTTGTGTCTGCGAGGTTTTGCCGGTATAGGAGGGAGAGGAGACGTTGCAGGCTGTAAATGCGAGTAATAATGTGAGTGCCGCCGCACCCTGTATGTATTTAAGTATTTTCTTCATTGTCTTATGTAATTTCTGCAAAGTTAGCGATTTTTTTTGACTCTGTCAAATCGGCGCGTCGTCAGTCGCCCCAATGGCGGCGTTCGGGGAAGCGCGTGGGGCGCAGAAGCAGGCGCAACGAGGAGTTGTAGGTCAGATAGTTCCACGCCCAGTTGAGCATTACGTTGAGCTTGTTGCGCATTCCCAACAGCGACATGAGGTGCACTGCGAGCCATAGGAACCAGGCTATCCATCCGCTGAAGAAGCGGTTGCCGATGATGGCGACGGCGCGGTTTTTCCCGATGGTGGCCATCGACCCTTTGTCGCGGTAGCGGAAAGGCTCGCGCCATTCGCCTGCGTTGAGGTTGCGTGCCAGGGTTCGCGCCTGCTGTATGGCGGGTTGCGCCACCTGCGGCATTCCGCGCGGATGCTCGGCGTCGGTGTGCAGGCAGATGTCGCCCACGGCGTAGACGTTCTCGAGTCCGGTGACGCGGTTATATTCATCCACCAGGATGCGTCCGCCGTGCCCTATGTGTTCCTTGGGGAAACCGGGCATCGGCTCGCCGGTGACGCCGGCCGTCCATATCACCGTCTCCCGGTATTCCTGCGAGCCGTCGGCGAAGGTCACTATTTTGTCCTTATAGCTTTTCATTATGGTGCTGAGGCGGATGTCCACCCCGAAGTGGCGCAGACCGTCAATGGCCTTCCCTGAGGCTTTCGGACCCATTGCGCCGAGCAGACGGTCGGTGCCGTCGATGAGGGTGATGTCCAGCTCGCGCGGGTCGAGTTCCGGATATTCACGGGGAAGCACATATTTCTTCATCTCGCCGAGCGCGCCGGCAATCTCCACGCCGGCGGGTCCGCCTCCCACCACCAGGAAGCGCATGAGCCGGCGCCGCTGCTCGGGGTCTTTGCAGATGGCGGCACGTTCCAGGCGGTCAAGCACGGCATCGCGCGTATGCGTGGCCTCGGCCACCGTCTTGATGCAATAAACCTCACGCTCCAGCCCTTCGATGCCGAAGAAGTTGTTGGTGGTTCCGGCGGCGATTATTAGATGGTCATAACTCAGCGTCTCGTAGCTGGTGGTCACCTTGCGCGCGGCCATGTCGATGTTCTTGACGTGCCCCATGTGGTAGTAGACACCGGGGCGACGTTTGAACTCGCGCCGCAGCGGGAAGCAGATACTGGCGGCGTCGAGGCCCGACGAGGCCACCTGGTAGAAGAGCGGCGGGAAGGAATGGAAGTTGTTGCGGTCTATGACGTGTATGCGGAAACGCGACGTGTCGAGATGCTTGGCAAGGTTCATTCCGGCAAAACCGCCCCCGATTATTACTATTGACTCCATAAATTGTTAAGTGAAAGTGTGCTACAAGAGAAACGCCGTGCCGGCGCCAAAAGTTTATGCGCCGCGCGCGGGTATGGCGTGTCAGAATGAGAACTGGGCCATGAGGTTGAGGCGGCGT
>ERZ780208.2433-NODE-2433-length-12856-cov-2.436997_pt1 | contig 12856 bp, 7 predicted proteins | sample MGYA00511167_ERZ780208 | MGnify/ENA primary metagenome ERZ780208 (study PRJEB29588, sample SAMEA2159202) | human gut metagenome | biome: human gut; feature: human-associated habitat; material: faeces | place: Denmark | collected 2008/2010 ... | reverse complement strand
GCAGTCTCAGGCTTGAACAACTCTGATGTCTCCGAAGTGAAAGCGCCTCGTGCGCGGCGTTGCCGCGTTTGGATCTGCTATACGATTTGGGTTACTTCTACTACCCGCTGCCGCTCTGCTGATCTCGTAGAAGTGCGGACTAATTTCCGTCTACTGGGGCACTCATCAATGCGGCGAGCGCAGCAATGCCGCATTCGGTAGGCAGTCTGCCGCCAAGCAAACGTCACTCGCGCCTCACGATAGTAAGGCGCGGTTGAGAGTTGTCACGAAACGTAGGGATTCATGGCGAAGCCATGTACACCGCACTTACATTGCGCAGCGCGTGCAGCTCTTCGAGATCGAGACTGCCAATGTAAAACGCCTTTCTTTTGGACGGTCACACCGCCCGTTTTCTTTCCACGGAAAGAAAATGGGGGGTGTGATCTTGCGGCGCACACGCCGCATTTCCCCCGCCGCCTGAGACAGGCGGCGACATCTCCGCACCCTTTGGTGCAGAAAAAGGAGGCACTTTTGATGTCTTTCACCGAACATAACGTAAACGGTCTCATCTACGACACGTCCGATGTCATCACCGCCGCGGGGAGCGGCGCGGTGCACGCGTTCACGACGCGGCACGGCGGCGTGAGCCCTGCGCCCTACGATTCACTCAACTTTGCCGACAACAAGGGCGACACGAGCGAAAACTTACTCGAAAACTACCGCCTTCTCGGCGAGGCCGTAGGCTTTGACGCGAGCCGCGCCGTCGGCTGCCGCCAGATCCACTCCGACCACGTGTGCGTGGCGCGCGAGGAGGACGCGGGCAAGCTCGTGCATGACCTTGTCCGCATTGCATCGGAAAAGGACGCGGGCAAAATTCTCTGGGATGACCGTCCCTACGACGCCGACGGGCTCATCACGAACGTGCCGAACCTGCCGCTGTTCGCCTACGGGACGGACTGCTGCGTCATCACGCTCTACGACCCGACTTCGCGTTCGATCGGTGCGGTGCACGCCGGCTGGCGCGGTACGGCGAGCGGCATCGCGCTCAAGGCTGCCGTGTCGATGATGAGCTGCTACGGCGCCGATCCCTACACACTGCGCGCCGCCATCGGCCCGAGCATCGGCAAGTGCTGCTTTGAGACCGACAGCGACGTGGCTGTCGCCTTTTTCGCCCTGCTCGACCCCGCGATGGACGAGCGCATCGAACAGCGCGGCGACAATGTGTCCGAAAGCGAACCGTGTCTGAAAGCGCATGTCCAACTGTCGCAGGATGGCGTCCACTGGGCCGATGACAACACGCCGGAAGCGGTCATCCGTGGCAAAGGCCTGCATATTGTCAAAGTCGCTCCCGACTTCGGGAACTACATCAGACTTCGCGCGGAGGTCAGCGGAGGCAGCATGCGGCTCAATCTTCACATCGCCTGCAAAGGCTGATACCGAAAAACAATCAATCTGGCAAATTAACATCAGTGAATATATGAACAGAAAATCACTTATAATCTCTGTCGCCGCCATGATGGCGGCAGTTTCGGCCTGTGGGGAAAAAGAACCACAGAAACCGACAATAGTCCAGCCGGGCGGGGGTGAAGACACGTCCATTAAAGTCGGGGAGATTCTTCCGGCCTGGCAGGAAGGCGAGATGGACATTCATTTCATAAACACGACTACCGGAGAGTCCGCTTTCGTCATTATGCCTGACGGCACCCAGCTTCTGATCGACGCCGCAAGTTCTCTTGTCAAGACCAATTCCGACGGGAACACGACAAACACAGGGATCCGCAGCCGATGGGATCCGACAGCCACCGGTACACGAGGTTCCCAGATCATTTCGCAATACCTGAAGAAATGCATGGTCTGGACCGGCAACAGCACCATTGACTACGTTGTCATGTCGCATCTGCACAATGACCACATGGGAGACTGCAGCTCATCCCTTCCGATGTCCGCCAACGACTCCTACAGACTCAACGGGCTGACTGAAATCCTTGATGATTTCAAGGTAAGCCGAATTATTGACAGAGGATGGCCTGATTACGACTATCCGTTTGACATGTTGAACCTTGCCAGCAACAAGGGCACGATCCAGAATTATGTGAAGGCCGTCAAGTGGCACATCGCCCACAGTGGTTTGAAGGCGGAGATCTTCAAGGCTGGTTCGGCGAGCCAGATCGTCCCTAAATCTTCCAAGTACGACGTCAGGGTCCAGAACATCGCGGTCAACGGCGAGATCTGGACAGGGAATGGCACGGAGACCAAGATGACATTCCCGGAGAAGAAGGACATCGTGGTGGCCAATCCGGCCAAGGTGACGGGCACCGACAAGTGCCCGGCTGAGAACATCTGCAGCGCGGTCATGAGGATCTCGTACGGTAAGTTCGATTATTTCGCCGGAGCGGATCTCCAGTACAACAATCGCTCGAATTTCGCATGGAAAGACGCCGAGCTTCCTTGCGCCAAAGCCGCCGGAATGGTCGAGGTGATGAAGGCCGACCATCATGGCTCTGCCGCAACCAATCAGGCCGCTGCCTTGAAAGTGCTCAACCCTCAGGCTATCATCGTGAATTCATGGGTGGACTGTCATCCACGTACAAGCATCATCTCCGAGATGGAGAGCGCGCTGCCAAAGGTTGACATATTCATCACTAATTTCTGGCAGGGCGACCGCCCTTCCGGAGTGGATGATAAAGTCACTCCAAAAGAGGCCGCCAGTGTGAAAGGTTATGACGGAAATATCGTCGTCCGTGTTGTGGATGGCGGAAATAAATACTATATTGTCACAACGTCCGATTCGGATGGAAAGATGACGGTAAAGAAAGTATCCGGGCCTTACACGAGCAGGTGATGAAAAAGTAATCGGAATAGATGGGACTTCCTTGTATTCCCATCATGAAAACGTCTCTGTGACGATACTATAGAAACTCGGTTTTTAAGAAATCGCTTTGTCCGGTGAAAGACCCTTTCGCCGGACATTTTGCTAATATTCAACACTTTCTCCGGTGAGAAGCCGTTTGGCCGGAGAAATTGTGCATTTTTATCTCCATTACAAGTGATTTATTGGATTTGGTTGGTGTGGAAACCCATTGATTGCTATCTTTGTAATAACAAACATTAAAGTTATGGCAAAGGGTTTCGGAAACACGTGGTGGGGGAGCAGGTGGCTGCTTTCGCTGACGCATATCGACTATGAGAACCGGATTCCGCGCGGGGCGACGTACGCACGGGCGGGGGCGGTGCGGGAGATCAAGGTCAAGGGGAATGTCATCAGCGCGAAGGTGGAAGGGAGACGACCACGGCCATATTCAGTGACCATTATTGTCCCGCCGTTCTTCCCGGAGGATGTCGAGAGGCTTATCCAGGGGATTATGGAGAGGCCGGACATCGTCTCGAAACTGCTTAAGCATGAGCTGGATCCGGCGGTTATGGACATCGCTTCGGAGTGCGGGCTCAAGATATTCCCTGAAAAATGGACTGACTTCAAGATGCAATGCAGCTGTCCAGACTGGGCGGTGCCGTGCAAGCATCTGGCGGCGGTTATCTATATGATGAGCCGGGAGATCGACAACAATCCTTTTCTGGTGTTTACGATTCACAATGTGGATCTGCTGGAGGAACTGAAGAAACGTGGGGTGACGGTGGACGAGGCGGCCAAGACGGCGGCTGTGCCGTCAGTCAAAGATGTTGTCGAGTTCCGGAAACCGGCCAAGGAGGTGGGCAAGGAAGCTCCTGAGTTCCATAGGGTTAACTTCTCTCGGTTGTCGGACAGGCTGGATGTCCTTCTGATGCTGCTTCCACCGAATCCTGCATTCGATCTGAACGGTGACTTCAAGGAGCGATATTCCTCGCAGATGCGGAAAATCAGCGGCAATGCGGTCAAATTCTTTGAAGGCAAACTCCCGGCCGAGAGGCTTTTCCCGCCTCAGACGCTTTCCAATGAATATAATGAATATGCCCTTTCCGGAGATTCGGCCGTGTCGCTGGAAGCGGATCTGCTGTTGGATTGGAATATGTTATATTCACCTGACGGCAAGGAGTTTACCAAGGCGGATGAGAACGCTGTCCTGCGAGAGATAACCGGAATCAATCCGGATTTCATTCCGGACTATTCCCCGAGCGTGACCGCTGTACATCAAGGATTTCTGGCGTCGATGCACTTGATGGCGAACGGAGACATCGCCCCGCAGATTGTCCGGCTGGCGGACGGGAACTGTGCCGTCAGATGGATTCCCTGCACTGTGGATCCGGAGGTGACATCGCTGCTGGAGTCTTTGGAGGCCATCATCCCGGACACGATGATCCGGTTCAAGGTCGGGAAGTCAGGAAAGTACGTGAAGAACAAGGCCGAGACACTGCTCTCTTACCTTTTGGGTAAACTTGTGCCGGAACTCAGTCTGGCATCGCATAGGCCGCTTACCGGGATATTCTTTGACAATGAACGTTATGCCTTTGACCAGCCTGGCGAACGGGAGATTCCCGGCAGCATCGCAGCCTGGCTGTCGTCATATTCAATACGCCAGTCCCGTTTCGTGCCGGTGCTGACGGTTGATGAGAATGTGGACGGGATGTTCTATGTCAACCTCGGGGTCGAGGATGTCGAGGCTCCGGAGAAGTGGATCACCGCTTTGTCGGATGTCCTTGCCAAGGATGAGTTCGCGTCGTCCCGGCTTCCGATTCTGAAAGCCTTCACGGATCTTTCGGTGATTATCCCGGAGGTGGAACGCTATATCGCACGGAAGGCGGCGAGGGAGCTAAGATATTCATTGGACGAGTTCGTACCGCTTCTGATGAGGATTATTCCCGCTATCAAACTATTGGGAGTCAAAGTATTCCTTCCAAAATCGCTTGAGAATCTGATAAGGCCGAAACCGACTCTGAAGCTGAAGAAGAAAACCGGCAGTTCACCGTCCTGCTTCAGGCTTTCGGATCTGTTCGAGTTCGAGTGGGAAGTGGCTCTGGGTGACGAGGTGGTCTCGGCGGAGGATTTTCACAGGCTTCTTGGGCAGGCGGGCAAACTGTTGAAATTCAAAGGACAGTACATCTACACCTCTCCGGAGGATCTGGAGAAAGTCAACAAGGCTATCGCCGGAGTCGGCAATGTCAGCCCGGGCGAGATGCTTCAGGCCGCGATTCTCGGTGAATATGATTCCGCTCCGATTGTCCTTTCCGATGAGGCTAAGGAACTGATTGAGAGGTTTACCAACGAAGAGGAAATTCCTATCCCTAATGGGGTTAAGGCTGAGCTGCGCCCTTACCAGAAGATGGGATATTCCTGGCTCTACAGGAATATGCGGGTCGGCTTCGGATCCATTCTGGCGGATGATATGGGGCTAGGCAAGACGCTCCAGACCATCACTCTGCTGCAGAAGATGAAGGATGAGGGTGTATTGAGGGAGAAGCCGGCGCTTGTGGTCGTGCCGACAGGACTCCTTTCCAACTGGCAGGCGGAGATCTCCCGGTTCGCTCCAGGCTTGACCTCGTTCATCTATCACGGCACTGGTCGGCAAGGGCCTGAAAGCCGTGTGGACATCCTGCTCACGACCTACGGCGTGCTCCGTTCGGACCAGAAGATATTCGCGAAAGTCAAGTGGAGCGTGATGGTGATCGATGAGGCGCAGAACATCAAGAACCCGACCGCCATCCAGAGCAAGGCTGTCCGCTCCATCACCGCCGACACGAAGATCGCGCTCAGCGGCACCCCGGTCGAGAACCGCCTGACCGAGTTCTGGAGCATAATGGACTATGCCAACAGCGGTTACCTCGGCAACCTCAAATCTTTCAAGAGTGAATATGCCAACCCGATCCAGCTGTACAACGACGAGGACTGCGCCGCGAGGTTCCGAAAGGTGACGGCTCCGTTTATGATGCGGAGGATGAAGACCGACAAGACTGTCATCAGCGACCTTCCGGACAAGGTCGAGATCAATGAATATTCAGCCCTCTCTCCGGAGCAGGCGGCCTTGTACCACAAGACGTTGGATGCGGCGATGGCTGAGATCGAAGGCAAGGACACTTCCGACAGCGCCGCGCTTTTCGAAAGGCAAGGCCTTATCCTTCAGATGATTCTGGCGTTGAAGCAGATATGCAACCATCCGGCGCAGTACCTGAAGAACGGGAATATGTCTCCGTCGCTTTCCGGCAAGGTGGAGATGCTTCTTGACCGGCTGGACGGGATCGTGGACGCCGGCGAGAAGGTGCTGGTGTTCACGCAGTTCAAGGAGATGGGCGAGATGCTCGTGAGGTTTGTCGGTGACAGGACGGGCAAGGCTCCGATGTTCTATCACGGAGGCTGCTCGGTCAAGCAGCGCAACGAGATGGTGTCCCGTTTCCAGAACGGCAGGGAGGACAAGATATTCATTCTTTCCTTGAAGGCCGCCGGAACCGGTCTTAACCTGACGGCGGCCTCGCACGTGATCCATTTTGATCTTTGGTGGAACCCTGCCGTCGAGGCTCAAGCCACCGACCGTGCCTACCGTATCGGCCAGAACAAAAACGTGATGGTTCACCGTTTCATTACCAAGGACACATTCGAGGAGAAGATCGACGCGATGATCCAGCGCAAGAAACACCTTGCCGAGATGACCGTCTCCACCGGCGAAAGCTGGATCGGCAAGCTCAGCAACAAGGAACTCCACGACATCTTCGGGTAGGACCTTATAGCTTGATGATCATTCCGGAGGTGGCGTCCAGCTTGAGGGTGGTGCCTTTGGCGGTTCGTTTGCAGGTGGCCTTGCCGGTGGTCAGGAGAGGGGAGACGAGGCCTTTCACGGATTTGAGGGCGGAAAGGTACGGGTCGATCTCGCCGTCAAGGACGAGGGTCTTGCGCTCCGAGGTCGGGTTGAGGACTATCAGGAAGGTCTCCGTGCCGTTGCTGCGGAGATATACCATCGGGTAAGGCTGTTCCTCGTTGAAAATCGGGATGAAACGGCTGTCGGCCCATAGGGCCTCGCTGTTTTTCCTGAGCGAGATCAGGGCTCTGGTCCAGTTCAGGATGGATTCAGGATCATTCTCCTGAGACTCCACGGTCGGGTTTCCTTTGGCGATCGGCTTGGCTTTCCCGGAGGCCAGTTCCTTTTTCCACTCGGTGTACTGAGGAAGTGAGGTTGCCGGAGTCCAGTCCGTGCAGACAGGAAGGTAAAGTTTGTCCGGAGTGCAGTCGCTGAATCCTGCGGTCTCGTCCGCTGTCCACTGCATCGGGGTGCGGGCGCCGGCGCGCTCCTTGCCGTTGTGGTTCGCCCCTTCCACATTCGGCATATCCACAAGCGAGCGCATTCCGATCTCGTCACCGTAATAAAGGATCGGAAGCGGCATCGTCATAACCCACGTCATCATTACCTTGAGCTGCTCGGGAGTATTGCGGGCACCTGTGTTGATCCTGAGGTGGTCGTGGTTGCCGGTGATGCTGGCGAAATAGCCCATCGTGCGTGTGCTCTCGACGCAATCGGTGAAGTAGTCGTAATATTCCTTGAGCATCTGCGCCGGCGTGGTCTTGGAGTCAACCTTGTTCTCCGGCCATGCGTTGCCGTAGAGGTCCTTGACGGACGGCTGGCCGCCATTCAAAGAGAAGTAGCTTCCGCCATCAGCCTGATGCTTTCTGTCGAAGTACATCCTGCGGTTGTGCGCCCTCGTGTTGTTGAGGTCCATATCCACGTTGTAGCCGGCCGCGAGGCAATATTTCGGAGAACCCCATTCCGCCATAAGGACGTGGTCAGGGAAGTTCTTGTCGGACCACTCACGGATCTCTCTCCAGAGATTGAGGATCTCCTTCTTGTCCTTGTCGTTCTTCACGAGGCTGCTGGCCATATCCACGCGGAATCCGTCCACGCCCTTGCCGTACCAGAAGGCGAGTATGTCCTTGAGTTCCTGGCGCACGGCCTTCGGTCCCGGCTCGTTCACGCCCTGCTCCCACGGATGGTTTGGATCCGGGTTGGCGTAACCGTAGTTGAGGGACGGCTGGCAGGCGTAGAAATTCTTCATATAGTATTTATCACGGGGATATTCACTCTTCATCCATTTGCCGATGGTGCTCTGCATGTAGTCAGGACTTTTCAGCATCGCCTCAAGGTCTTTCTCGGCCTTCGCATCCGGAAGACGGTCGGACCAGATGTAGTAGTCGGAGTACTGGAGGTTGCTGTCCTGCGCGCTCTGGAGGAACCACGGATGCTTGTCGGAAGTGTGTCCGGCCACAAGGTCGAGCATCACCTTTATTCCTTTGTCGTGGGCTTTCCGGATGAGCTCGACGAGGTCGTTATTGGTCCCGAAGCGTGGGTCAACACGGTAGAAATCAATCACATCGTAGCCTCCGTCAATCCAACCGGAGACGAAAAGCGGATTGAACCAGATGGCCGAGACACCAAGGCTCTCGATGTAATCCAGTTTGGAAATCACACCCTGGATGTCACCGATTCCGTTCCCGTCGGAGTCTTTGTAGGAGGACGGGTACACTTGGTAGATAACTCCGTTGCGGAGCCAGTCCGGCCCTACTTTCCAAGTCTGTTTGAAACTGCCCGGCGCCGGCTGAGCTGACACGAACGCGCTGACCAGCAGAGCGATGGACAAAAGAAAATTCTTTTTCATGTCTAAATTTGAATATGTCGGTTCTAATATTTCATGAATGTTTTGAGTCGCTCGGGGACGGGATTGACCGCTCCGCTTTGGGTGCAGACAAAGGCGGCCACACCGACGGCGAGGTGATGAGCCTCCCTGATGGTCGCCCCGTTCAGCCTTGCCATCACGTAAGTCGCTGTGAAAGAGTCTCCGGCGCCGACCGTGTCAGCAACCTTGACTTTAGGGGTAGGCAGATGTGAGAGCAGACCTTCCGCTCCGTACACCTCGCTGCACTCCGAGCCTTGAGTGAATATGACCGTCTTCAGGGAAAACCTGTGAATCAGCTTGGCGACACGTTCCTCGGCACCGCCTTCAATCGAGAACATTCCTGCCACAACAGGCAGTTCGTCCTCATTGAGTTTCAGGAGGTCGGCGGACTTCAGGGATTCCTCGACCAGTTCCCGGGTGAAATAATTCTGCCTGAGGTTTATGTCATACACCTTCAGGCAGGAGGCCGGGGCGGAAGCAACCATATTCATTATGCTCTTCCGCGAACAAGGGGTTCTTTGGGCCAAAGTGCCCCAGCAGACGACATCGGCGTCACGGAACAGATCCAGTGTTCTGTCATCGCAGGTCATCGCATCCCAAGCAACGCCCTCAACAATCTCGTACTGAGGAATTCCGGCATCATCCATGGTGACCAGCACCCTGCTTGTGGGCTTGTCGTTTCTCTGAATATAACCGAGATTCAGCCCGGTGGCTTTCAATGCCTCCAAAGTCTCGTCACCGAGGGCATCGTTTCCTATGGCTGTCACGGGATATGCCTCCGCGCCGAATTCCTTGGCGAAGAACGAGAAATTCACTGGAGCCCCTCCGAGGCGTTTCCCTGACGGAAAAACGTCCCAGACGGTTTCACCTATTCCGATTACTTTTTTCATTTGCATCTCGGTTCCATAAAGCCTATTTTTGAACTTTTTTCTGACGGCGGGCGGCCGGTATATTCAGAAGTGAGCTGATGTCCTTGCCATCCTCAACCACGAGGACTGGCTTGTTGTCTTCGTCGAAATGGAATTTTCTTCTGTTGTCGGACTGGCGCTCGTCGATGCTGATGTCAACCACACCATCGTTCCGGTAGGTGTCATCCTCTTGCTGTAGGGTGCTTTGCTTTTCGTACTTGAAATCTTTGTCGATGAGTATGATGTTTCCCAAATCCTCTTTGGCTATCTTGGCCAGATCGTCAACCACGAAGCCGGTCGCGATCGCGGTGATCTGAATCTCGTCTCCGATTTCGGGGTCATCAACCCAGACCATTCCGGTCTTGAATTTCTTCACGTTGCCGGTGTATTCCTCGATCTTTTTGTCGATTTCTTTCATCTCATCCATCGTCAGACCGTCCTTGTTCCTGCCCGCTGTGATGTTTATGAGCAGATTCTTGGCGGTGGTGAGGTTGAAGTCGTTTAGGAGAGGGGATTTCAGAGCTCCTTTGACGGCATCCTCGATCCTGTTCTTGCCTTTGCCGACACCGCAGCCCATCAAGGCCATGCCACTGTCCTTCATCATTGTCATGATGTCCTTGAAGTCGATGTTGATGTACCCTGGCCGGCTGATGATCTCCGTGATTCCGCGGACGGCTGTGGCCAGCACCTCGTCAGCTTTCGGGAAGGCCTCATGGGTAAGCATGCTTCCGAACAGCTCGTACAGTTTCTCGTTGTTGATGACAAGCAGACTGTCAACGTTGTTCTTGAGTTCGTGTATGCCATCGATGGCCTTTGCCAAAGGTGTTATTCCTTCGATCTCGTACGGGATAGTCACAACGGCCACGGTAAGGATTCCCCTGTCCTTGGCCGCCTTGGCGATCACAGGGGCCGCTCCGGTACCTGTTCCTCCACCCATGCCGGCTGTGATGAAAAGCATCTTCGTCTCAGGGGTCAGGACGGTTTTCTCAATCTCCTCAAGAGATTCTATGGCAGCCTTGCGGCCCTCAGCCGGAACTGTTCCCGCACCCAGGGCATTGGATCCTATGTGTATTTTGGCATGAACCGGACTACAGTCAAGCGCTTGTCTGTCAGTGTTGCAGACATAGAAACTACAGCCTTGGATATTCTCCCGGAACATGTAATTCACGGCATTGCATCCACCGCCGCCCACTCCGATGACCTTGATCATTGACTCGATCGTAGGCCAATCGCTTGGGGTAAGTTCCTCGATATTCAGGTTCGTGTTTATGCTATTGCTTTCCATATTCGGTAGTTTTATTAAAGTCCTTCATCAACATCATCACACACACTTTCGTACAGTTTCCAGAAAAACTTCTTGATAGGGTTCTTTGGAGGGGTATCAGGGGTTGGGTCACTGCCGCCATCGGATCCGTTTCCATCAGGGGTGGTTCCCGGAGGTGTTACGTCTGGTTCTGACCCGGTTTCGTGTCCCGTTTCTGTCACGGTCTCGTGACTTCCCGTACCTGTCGCGTACCTTTCGCTTCCAACCCCCGGTTCGTCAGCCGGGGTGGCCACTGGGGTGTCGCTGACATCTGGGACAACCTGGGAAACAGGCTCAGGCTCCTCATGATAGGATTCGCTTGGCTTGGCCGGAGCTGATTCAGGCCTTCTTTCTTCCTTAGGGAACTGTGTCTGTGTCGTGTCAGGTTTTACCAGAGGCCTGTAAACATCATTGATGCTGTTCACGGACCTGTCTGTCCTGACGGCCAGAATCATTCCGACCGCGGTCGCCGCGTTTGCCGTGCTTGCCTCCGGACATCCGTCACAGGAGACATATTTATTAGGCAGGCCAAGCTTGACGGAATATCCTGAGATTTCCTTGAACAGGTTGATGCAGTTCAGAAGTTCGGCGCCGCCGCCTGTGATGACAAGTCCTTTTTTGAGGTCATCCTCGGAGGAAAACCCGCTTTCCTGGATTTTGTAGAGAAGCGCGTTTATTATCTCCTCCATCCTGGCGTGGATGATCTCCGAAAGCACCTTGATTGACAGCCTTTTGGTCGTGACTCCGTCGTCGTTGACAATGTGCAGCACCTTGTCGCCAAGAGTCGAAAGCTTGTCCGGCATGCAGGCTCCGTATGCTTTCTTGATGTTTTCCGACATATTGAAGGTAAATCCGCAGATTGATGCGATATCCCTCGTGATGCAGTCTCCGCCAAAAGGAATGGCGGCGTAGTACCTCATAAGGTTGTTCTTGAATATCGTCACGGAACTTACTCCGGCTCCGAGATCAATCAGCGCCACACCGTTTTCCATCTCATCCGGCTTGAGGACTGCCTTGGCCGTTATTCCTGGGACGAAGAATTTCTTGGCGATGCCGATTCTCATCCCGGAAAATAATTTGTCAATGTTCGTGGAATATGTCTTGCTGCCGATGAACACCTTGAAATGACCTTCAAGCCTTTCCGCGCTCATCCCGACAATCTCGCTTTCAGGTTCGCTGAAATTGTCGTCGGCGGAGAATGACTGCGCCACGGCCCCATAGATGACTTCCTTTTTCTCGTCTTTCAAAGGATAGGATTTCAGGGCCTCTGATTTCAGCAGGCGTATCTCTCCTTCGGTGATGAAATCACTGTCGGCTTCCCTTACAGCGATAGCCGAGGCTGTCTCCTGACGTACCTGCCAGCGTGGCAGACCGACCACTACCTGTTGGATTCTTATCTTCAAGGCCTGCTGCGCCTCCTCGATGGCGACCTTTACTTTCTCCCACACTTTACCGGGCACCGCCACACAGCTGTTGCGGATTCCTGCTGAAGGAGACTCCTTGTAGTAGATGATCTGGACATTCTGGTCCTGGATGCAAGCCACGCAGACAGCCAGCTTGGAGGTGCCCAAATCAACGGATGCGATGTATCTTTCTTCCATATTCACTGATCTTATTTTCTGCAGACGATCTGCCCATTGTACTTAACGTTCACTGTCGTGTATCCCACTCCATTCAGTGGCAGGATTGATGTGTAGTAGCGGCTGATCCGGTCGAATTTCGCTTCAAAGTCAACCGGAGGCCCGAAGATGAACCGTTCCTTTCCCCGCCTCGGAATCATGACCAGATCGCTGTCGCCTCTGACCGTGATCTGGCTGATGTTTTCCGCCCATATTCCCGAATCCTGCATGTAGTTCACCAAGGCGATCACATCGGCAAGCCATTTTTTCTCTTTCTTGGTCTTAGGTTCACCCTTGTAGCCCCTTTCCACATTCAGGGGCAACGCTCCGTCAATTATCGGAACCATGGATGTGTAGTTGCGCTGTAGAGGAAACAGGAACCCTTTCTCATCGGCGTAGTACCCGTTGTTGTCTTTCTGGAACCTGACCACAGGCTCCCTCTGGCGTATCCTGACGTT
>ERZ780208.2431-NODE-2431-length-12877-cov-2.430510_pt1 | contig 12877 bp, 9 predicted proteins | sample MGYA00511167_ERZ780208 | MGnify/ENA primary metagenome ERZ780208 (study PRJEB29588, sample SAMEA2159202) | human gut metagenome | biome: human gut; feature: human-associated habitat; material: faeces | place: Denmark | collected 2008/2010 ... | reverse complement strand
AGGTGCTCTGGTCTGTATTAACTTTCCAGGCATCGACTGCAGACTCAAAGAAGTCTTGGTTGCCGGGCGATACCTTGTCGTACATATAGCCATCGTCCCGATAGGGGTAATAGGCATGATAACTTTTATGGGTCGAGTAGAAGAGCTGTGAAACGCCGTCCGGCAGCGTCCACTTGCCCGAGCGGAGGGTGAGGCAGAGGTTCTCCACATCGAGGGTCCCGTTGTTCACCACGTAGAGGCCGATGCGGTCGCCTTCGGTGAAGACGGTGCGGTAACCGCGTTCCTGGGCGCGGGTTTGTCCGGTGGCGTACATGCCGCCGTCGCTCACGGTGATGGTGAGGGGGCGGGCATCGGGGTCGGTGCCGGCAGGAGGCAGTTCGTCCAGTGCGTCGGACGTGCATGCCGCCAGCATCAGGATGAGGGCGCAGGCCAGGGATGCTGCCGGGGGAAATATGGAATGATGTTGTTTCATACGGTTTCTTTTTTATTGATGAATTTAGTTGTTACTGTTCTACTCGACCGGCTGCCACGTACCTCCTCCTTCTCCTTCCACGTCGATATTTTCGATACCTTCCGAGGTCACGGTGAGGCGGTACTCGTACATCTTGCCACTGAAGAAGTCCGCTTCGCCTGCGGCGGGGGTGTAGTAGAAGGTCTTTCCTCCGATGACTATTTTCACGAACTTCCGTTTCGACATATCTTGGGGAAGGAGCAGGGCGCGCACGGTGCGTACGTATCCGTCGGCGGCAGGGGTCACTTCGTTGGGGGTGATGCGGTCGATGCGGGGGGTCACTTGAGCTACGGTTCCATTGCTGAAATTGATACTCCCTCCCGTGCACGTGAGGTTTTCAAAGGTTACAGTGGCGCGCTGCAGTTCATCGCCGGTCACGCCGTTGCCCGCTTTGAGGTGTACCACCACTTTGGCTATGACGTGGCGGAAGACGAGGGTCTTATCGGGGGACGTTACGGCGATGCGGAGGTAGGGAGCAGCCATGCAGTCGCTATCCTGATATCCTTCATCTCTCTGGTCGGCCTGTACAGAGAATGAAACAATATTCCTCACCGACGGATATACCCCTTGAATCCCCTTTTCCTCATCCGGGCTTACCCAGTTGGATAGGGATCCATTCATAATCAGCTTTCCATCGGAATCGACGGAGGAGTATACATCCTGAGCCGGCCCGGAGAAGCTAGAGCTAATCCACAGCCTCACATCTTCTCCCCCTTCCCACCTGTTTTCGGTGGTAGCCCGTGTCTGGGCGTTGGCGGAGGAATATCCCTCTACGGCGGCGTAGAGTTCCAGCGGCACGCCGCCTTCGGGCCATGCCGCGTCGTCATCGCCTGTGCAGGCAGCCAAAACCAAGGCTGCCCACAGGTACATTATATATATTGGTATGTTCGTCTTCTTCATTTTTTTCTTTATATTTATTGTTTACGGATTACTCCTGAAATGCAGAACCTTCTACGGGTGCGCCTATGGTTTCCCAGTTCTTGATGTCGGTGTCCAGCGTCAGGCCGTAATAGTCCACGGTTATCTTATAGATGTACCGCTTGCCGCTTTGCAGCTCCAAGGCATCTCCGGCGGGGATTTTGTAGACGAAGTTCGTATTGTCCGCCAGCTTCACGCGGATAAAGACGGTGCCTGCGGTTAGTTCCTGGGGCACCACGATGGCTTCGGCGTACTGGAGATTGGTGGCGTCAAAGTCTGTCGTCACCACCGTGGGGATGGTAATCGGAGTGGCGGGGTTGGGGTCGGCGGCGAGGGCTATCATCGCCTGGCGTTCGGCCTCGTTACTCATGTCGGCGGCTTTCTTGGGGGTGAAGGTGGCCTTCAGGGCGGTGTTCTCCAGGGTCACGATGGCACCGGAGAGGTCGGGGGCGCCGTTGCCGCGCTTCAGCACTACTTCTACTTTAGATAGCAAATGGTAGAAAGTGAGGGTCACGTTAGAGGCGGTGGGGGCCACGTTCCGCTTGGTGGAATAGAGCAGGTCGGAGGCGGCGTAGGCGGTTTTCGTGGTCTGGTCGGCCTTCACTTCGTGGGACACCGATGCGGGGAAGGCTTCTCCTGCCGGGGCAGGGTTGGCATGGATGGCATAGATGTTCACGGGGTCGGGCGAGATGTAGTACATGTCGCTGGCGTAGGTGAAGCCGCCGGTGCCGTCGGCGGTGAGCAGGTTGTTCTGGTAGAGGGGGAGGTTGTTGTTGTCGTCCACCCAGGCAGATACTTGCAGGCCTGCGCCAAGCTGTGTGTCGAGGCCGTAGGAACGGGTCTGGGAGGTGATGCCGCTGGTGAGGCGGATTTCGCCGTTCCAGTTGTCGGTGGTTGCTTCGTTGTCGTTGTTACAGGCGGCAAGCGCAAGGGCTGCTGCGGCAATGATTGATAAGTTTCTAAGTTTCATAATCTTACATTCTTAGTATTATTGATTCAATTGTTCGTTTCCATTCCGGCCGAGCCGTTTTCACCGTCTTCGCCATTGCCCGGCGTCCAGTCGGTAATGGTGGCGGAGAAGTCCGCTTCCGTAGGTGTTTCCACTATTTTCCCGCCCAAGGCGAGTGGCTTATGCTTGTCGGCGTTGAAGGTGGCAAGCTCCGTGGTGAGGTCACTGTCGAGAGTGACCGGCTTTGGACTGTCTCCTGCAAAGTAGAGTTTGGCATCCAGCTTCTGCTGCACACCCGCCACGCCGAGCAGGCGCACCGTGGCCGCCCATTTTCCGGCATTGGCTCCTTCCGTTACTTTCGCAAACACCAGTGCCACGTTCAGCGGCGTACCATGCGTGCCGTTATCCATATCCAGCGTCGAGGCAACCCCCGAAAGGTAGCCTTCGATTCGCTCTATCCTGTCCGTGGTACTGCCCGTCGGCTCGATGAAGAGCGTCAGTTGGCGTACTTGCTGCTGCATCGCAACGGTAAGGGTGTGGTCGGTGTCCGCTTCTATCGTAGTTTCCGTCACGCCCGTAAACAACCAGCCCGGCATCTCCTGCACGAAGGGACCCGCTCCGTCCACGTTACCCGAAGCCCCGGCGACGGTTGCCACGCTGCCGCTCACGGTGATGTGCTCCGGCGTGTTGTAAACACGCAAGTGGCAAACACCCGGCTCAAAAAGGCGGTCGAGCGTGTTGGTGGCATCGCTCACGGTAGCCATGTATTCACCGGATGCCACCGTGTAGTTTGCCGGTATATCCACGCCCGTCGTGCGTCGCGTCCAGTCTGTTGTCAGGATGATTTGCCCTTTGTCAGGATGCGGAGTATTGTAAATCGGGTCTTTCACATCGCAACCCGCAAGGAGGAGGACTGCCGCCCAGACACAAAGTAATGTAATCGAATTTTTCATATATCGTATTTTTATAGTTCTACTTATTTGCTGCCAAGCGTCCACACCAGGCTGATGCCAGCCTGTGTCGGCCCCCAGAGGTTCTTTGCTCTGTTCCGTTCCTTATATACACGTATGCCATCGGTCATGCCGAAACTGTCATATTCGGAACGGGTGTAGCCCAGACCGAGGTTGAAGTCGATGGAGAAGTCGCGGGACAGGTAAAGCTGGTAGCCCGCGGTCAATCCCGCATTCCACAGCTTGCCCTGATAGCCGGTATCCTTTGAAACGATACCGCCCAACATATACTTATGTATATTATATTCCCCATAGCTGCCCGATACCCCTGCATAGAAACGCTTTTTAGCCAAAAGGTACCAGCGCACTTCGGGGCTGACGAGCCACATTTTCTGCACTTTGCAGTGATTGCCGCCCCACCACGAGAGGCTGCCGTCCAGCTTCACGCTTAAATCACGATTCACCCGCCATTCCACGCCGAGCGTGGGAAGCAGAAAAGCGTCATACAATACGTTGGTGCGGACGGCAAAACGGTAGAGTTGATTCGATTCTACCGACAATCGCTCCATAGAGATTGTGGAATATTGTCTCACATCCATTATGGAGTCGGATTGTTTCTCAAAGACGGATTTTTCTTTTTGCTCTACGGACACTAATGTTTGTTTATGTTTGGGTTCCTCGCGTTTTTCTTCAACTTTAGCAGATGGCGATTTCACAACGGCTTTCGTCGGAATGCGGAGCGTTACCACTACTACATCCTTACTGTTATGGTACGCACGCGCATAATTGGCAGTAATGAAATCCGCTTCTTTCAGCCCTTTCTGCGTGATAAGTTCCGACTTTACCCGATTGGCGCGGGCGAATGCCGCGTTCAGGTTCTCTTTTGCGGTGGGCAGTGAGGCGCAATAGCCATCTACATAAACGGGCATTCTACCTGCCGTAATCTCCGCCCTGTGTTTGTCAACCAGCATGTAGAGCCGTTCCAATTCCGCCTCGTTATCTTTGAGGGAAAACATTTCCTCACCCGGAAGAAAGCGGAAAATGACCACTTTATCCGGTGTCTTTTGTTTATCCGGTGCCTCTTGCGCATAAGCTCCTGTTCCGGACAATAAAGCCATCAGAAGCAAGGCCAGTAGTTTTTCTTGTAATTGTTTCATAAAGTTCATTTGTTATATGTATATTAAATGAAATAGGTTATCTCTATCCGCGATATCTGTCTCTTACAGTCAGTCGTGCAGCCATCGTTTTTTTCTCCTGCCATGGAAGATTTAACAGCTTCCGACAGTTCTGCTTTAATCACCTTTTCCATCATTTCTTTTTCTATGCGTGTTCGTTCCAATTGTTTAGCTAAACAGTCCTGCTCACGGATGCCTTTCGCTATATAATAATTGCATTTCTCAACTATCTTCCGGCAATGCAAAAAGACCAAAGCCACAATTGCAAGCGAGCAGAAAACAAGTCCCAGTGCGATAAGGAAAATGTAATTGTCCATAGATATTTCTTTTTCTTGGTGCAAAGGATGTGAAATACGGGCTGAAAACTATTGCATTTTGTCCCAAGTTTGTGGCGTTTTGTCCTTTTCTGCTGTTTTCTCAGGCTTTCGGACATAAAAAAAGCACGGATTCACCGTGCTTTTGAGTTTTGAAGCTGTATTTTTTATTTTTCTTGGGATGTTGCCATTTTCCGGTATTCTGTCGGACTAATACCATATTGTTTGCGGAACAGGCGATAAAAAGTGCTTGGTATATTAAAACCGCAACTGAAAGCTATCGCTTCAATCGTTAATTCGGGATGGCTGTCGAGCTTCCGGCGTGCCTCTTCCACTTTCAGAGTGCGCATATACTCCATCGGAGATTTCCCCGTAACGGCTTTGACGGCATCTGTCAATGCGTTCTTATTGGTGCCAAGTGCGGAGATTATATCATCGCGGTTAATGTCAGTGTTCGACAGGTTATCATCGGAGAGCAGATACTCCTGCAATCGAATAACCAGTTTCTGCTGTTCACCGGAAGGTGCAAATAGTTCCGTAGCTCCGGCTGTTTTGCCGGAATCCTTAGGCGAGGATTCCGATTGGCGGGCATTCTCCAATCGGGATAAGCTTTGGCAGTTTCAACTGCGTTCGCCAGCCGGTCCTGTTCTTTTATTCGTTCGTATAATTTATGGTTTTTGAGAGCAATAATCCGATTGTAATAGAAAGCACCTGCCAGAAGCAAAGCGAGAACCAGGCAAATGGCAAGAGCAAAAAGGAGGTAATGGAAATTACGCTCTTTCTCGGCAATATGTTTTTCCACTTCATATTGGGTACGTAATTCGTCGAACCGGGCATTGACTTCCACGTTTTTTATAGTATCATTGGTAGCTATGAACCGATCCAACAGGTCTAACGCTTCATCAACACGTCCCATCCGGGCAAGTATCTCCATCTTTATTTTTCTGGTATCATTGAGGCCGAAGTCCGATTCATCAACCCCGACCGTTGCACTGTCTATTGCGGCAAGTGCCCTGTGGTAGTCTCCGCGTGACTGAAAAATCAGTGCTTTTGCACGCGCCAACTCATATTTGGAAATATTGTTATTGACAATGCTTTCCAATTTGGAGAGATATTCCCCGGCTTTGTCGTAGTCTTTCGTATCTATGTATGTATTCATCAATGCTACATAGAGATTTCCCCGCGCTTCGGGCTGTGTTCTTCCGGATGATTTCTCGAATCGTGCAATCGCTTTTTCATAATCAGGCACAAGTTGCAATAGTTTGTCATACTGTGCCTGTGCCCGGAGAGCAGTGCATAAGAACGCGTATGATTGTGTCAGGATATTGTCATATCCCGAGACTTCCCATAATAAGCCGGCGCACTCTCTGAAACATTCTTCTTCCTCTTTCCACCTATTCTGAACATTATAAGTGACTCCGGTAGCATAGAGCGCCAATGCCATCCCTGCCTTATCCTCCCGCTTTCTGGCACGGTCGAACATTAGTTCCGCCGCTTCGGCTGCCTGTTTATAATCCCCTTTCAGATTATAGGCAGTGATTAGCTGCATATTGATCTGATAATAGAATTTCCACAGTTCGTGTTGGATATAAAAGTCAAGATAGCCGGGCGCTTTTTGAATGATTTCATCATACTCCTCCCGGTTTATGTGGGATATAATGGTATTTCCATATACCATTCCCTGCATTTCTACATTTCCCTGCTTTATGGCTTCGGCTTCAACCTGACTGAACAACATCAGCAATGTATCCATTTTTTGGTCGTCGGCAACTTCCGACATATATAAATAGTACAATCTGTTGTATGACTTCAGTTTATCAATACCTTCGGAGTGTTCGATCACTTGCCGCAAAGAGTCTTTTTGATGTTGTAGGCTATTTTGTGCAAAAACAGGTAAGGTAAAACATAAAAGGCTTCCCCACAAAATAGCTATCAGACTGGTTTTATATTTCATATTGGTTGTGTGTTTACGTAAGTTCTTGATTTATAATTCTTCAAAAATACAAAAAATATCATCAGGTGGAACAAACATGAAAGGATTTATAATAAATCACCCAATTGTGCCACAAGCAACCACTTTAGTGCCACTTGATGCCACGCCATTCTGATTCCATTGAATTACAGATACTTAAATCTACTTTCGCTCCGCATTACGATAGATGCAAGTTATATAAAACAAATTGCAATGGAAGAAAATCAGAATGAAGAAGAAGTATTGCTCGTCGCCGACAAGGACGACGACGGCAAACTCAAAGCAGTGGACAAGTCCGCTGCAAAGGAAGGGATATGGCGTTTGTTGCTGCCCTCGATGGAAAATCTCGATGACTTTCTGAAAGTGAACAAGCAGTCCTCCATCTTAGAGGACTTTTTTCTCAATTTCAGGCATCAGTTCCAGCAACCCACCGACTTTCCTTTCTACCGTATTCCCGCCTCCTTGCTGGATACGCTGGACGTATTTACCGACATGCTCCGGCATCCCGAAGACAACAAGGCTTTCATCGACCTGTACAAGATCAATCCGAATGATTATCCGATACTGGCGCAGGAGCAGGAATCTCCTTCCGAAACGGCGCAACAGTCCGTTGCCGGTTCCTCCACCGGACAATCCGCAGCAGGGGAACAGTCTGCAACTGGACAGCAACCCACCGACGGACAGCAACCGGTAACTGAACAGCAGGCACAACCGTTAGGCTTTGAGAGCCGCGTGGATTGGGAACAGCTCGCCCGTCTGGGCATCACGCGCCAGTCGTTGGAACAGGGCGGCGACTTGTCAGCCGTCCTCTCCGGTGGCAAGTCCGGTCTGGTCACCATCTCCACCGAGATAGAGGGCATCCCCATCACCACGCAGGGACGCATCCATTTTCAGGAAGGCGCGGACGGCAAACTGGACTTGAAGATTGACTGCTACCGTCGCGAACCCGCCCTCGACCTGCCGTTCCACGGCGTACTGTTGGACAAGGAAACAAGGGACAATATCCTCGCCACCGGCAACGCCGGTCATCCCGTCCTTCTCCCGTTGGACGGCGGCGCCCCCAAGCCCTGCCTCGTTTCACTGGACAAACTGACCAACAACCTCGTCGCCGTTCCGGTGGACGACATCCTTATCCCGATGGAGATCAAGGGTGTCACCCTTGCCCCGGAGCAGCACCGCCAGCTCTCCGAAGGCGGCAAAGTATTGATAGAGGGCATGGACTCGCAGTGGAAAAGCAAGTTCGACGCCTACATGCAGTACAACGTAGCCAAAGAAAAATTCGACTACAACTTCGACGGACTGGACAGGAACCGCTACAAGAAACTGGAACAGCAGCAAAAGGCATCCGCCGCACAGTCGCAGGGCAACGCACCGTCCCAAGACAATGCGCAGACCGCCGCCGCCAAATTCTTTGTCCCCAAAAGGTTGCTCGGCAGGGAACTCACCCCCGAACAGCAGGAGAAATTCGGCAAGATGGAGACTATCTACGTCACCGGCATGAAAGACCGCGACGGGCAACCGTTCAATGCCTATGTCCGCATGAACCTCGACCGGGGCAAGCCCGACTTCTTCCGCTACAATCCCGACAAAGCCAAAAGTCAGGCAAGGGAAATCACCCCCACAGCCGACCACAAGACACAGGTAGCGGTGAACAACGGTGCAACCGACGAAGCCACCAGGCGTGTGCAACGACCGCTGAAACCGGCGGCGGCACAACCGGCACAAGTTGAAGCCGCCAAGCAGGAGGGGAAGAAAGAAATGAAGAAAAAAAGTGGCAAAGGAAGAAAATTATAAAAACATAAAACCTAAAAAAGTAAAGTTATGAAAGTTATTATTGCAGAGAAACCGAGTGTGGCACGGGATATTGCCCTCATAGTGGGCGCGAGGGAGCGCAAGGACGGATATATGGAAGGTAGCGGCTACACCGTTACATGGGGATTCGGTCATCTGGTGGGATTGGCAATGCCCGAAGCCTACGGTTTCGAAGGCTTCCGCCGGGAGAATCTCCCCATCTTTCCGGAGCGTTTCCAGCTTGTCCCCCGTCAGGTGAAGGACGGCAAGCAGTACAAGGACGACCCCGGAGCAGTCAAGCAACTTGCCGTTATCCGGTCACTGTTTGACAAGTCCGAGAGCATCATCGTAGCCACCGATGCCGGGCGCGAGGGTGAGCTGATCTTCCGCTACATCTACCATTACCTCGGTTGTACCAAGCCCTTCTCCCGTCTTTGGATCAGCAGCCTTACCGACAAGGCGATCCGTCAGGGCATGGACAACCTGAAAGACGGCAGAGAGTATGACAATCTCTACCGCAGTGCCAAGGCACGCAGCGAAGCCGACTGGCTCGTCGGCATCAATGCCTCCCAAGCCCTTTGCCTCTCCGCCGGGCGTGGCGTCTTCTCCCTCGGCAGGGTGCAGACACCCACCCTGATGATGATATGCAACCGCTACATGGAGAACAAGAACTTCACCCCGCAGAAATATTGGCAGCTACGGGTGCAGTCCGGTACCGGCGACGTCACCTTTTCCTCCCTCTCCGTCGCTAAGTATGACCGTCAGGACGAAGCCGCCGCACACTTGCAGCAAATCCAGTCCTCCGGCACTCTGCAAGTGACCGCCGCCGAAAAGAAGGAAGCATCACAGGAGCCGCCATTGCTCTACGACCTGACCGCCCTTCAGAAAGAAGCCAACGTCCGCCACGGCTTTTCCGCCGACAAGACCCTCTCCATAGCGCAGAGCCTATACGAGAAAAAGGTCACCTCGTATCCCCGTACCGGCAGCCGCTATATCTCCGACGATGTATTCGAGATCATCCCGGATCGCATCCGCCTCTTGACCTCATATCCCCGTTTTGCAGCCTATGCCGCCACATTGGACGGTCAGCCGCTCAACTCCCGCAGCGTCAATGCCGCCAAGGTCACCGACCACCATGCGCTACTCGTCACCGAGAATCTCCCCGGCGACCTCTCACCGGACGAGCGCACCATCTACGAGATGATAGCCGCCCGCGTGCTCGAATCCTTCTCTGCCAAATGCCTGATGGAGCGGACAGCCGTCACCTTGCAGTCTGCCGGTGTCACCTTCTCCGTGAGTGGCAGCATCATCCGGGTTCCCGGCTGGCGTTCCGTGCTCAACCTTCCCGATGAAGACAAAGAGGACAATGCCACCCTGCCCGAACTTCACGAAGGCGACTCCTTACCTATATATAATAGCGAAGCATTGGAGAAACAGACCAAACCCCGTCCCCTGCATACCGAAAGCACCCTGCTTGCCGCAATGGAAAGTGCAGGCAAAGAGTTGGAGAACGAAGAAGAACGTCAGGCAATGAAAGAGGCAGGCATCGGCACGCCTGCCACCCGTGCCGCCATTATCGAGACATTGTTCAGCCGTGACTACATTCGCCGTGAGAAAAAGTCCCTCGTCCCGACCGAAAAAGGGCTGGCAGTTCATTCCATTGTCCGGGACAAAAAGATAGCCGACATCTCCATGACCGGCAGTTGGGAGAGTGCCCTTGCCAAAATCGAAACCGGCGGGATGGATTCCGACACCTTCCACCGGGGGATAGAAGTCTATACCGCACAGATAACCACCGAATTGCTCAATGCCACTATCTCCATAGCATCCGCAACGGACAGTCCCATTTGCCCCAAATGCAAGCAGGGGCATGTGCTGTTCTTCAACAAGATAGCCAAATGTAGCAATGTGGACTGCACCCTGAAAGTCTTCCGCGGCATCTGTAACAAACAGTTGACCGACAAACAGATTACCGAACTCGTAACCAAAGGCAAAACCGGTGTTATCAAAGGCTTGCAGGGCAAGAGCGGCAAATCATTCGATGCCGCCCTTGCCTTCGATGCACAGTTCAATGTTACCTTCTCCTTTCCCGACAAAGGAACGCCGGGTACGTCAAAGAAGAAAAAGTAACCCCATCCATATTTATTTATCATTTTCGGGCAATCCAGCCCGACCACTAAAAAACAAATTATGAATAAGAATAAGAAAAACAATCAGAAGAACAGACAACAGTTCCAGCAACAAGGAAAGCAGCAGCAACTGCAACCGAAACAACAAAGACCGCAGCACGAAAATCAGCAACAAGCGGTACAGCAACAAGCAGTACAGCAGCAGAAACCGGCACAGCAGAAACAGCAGCAGAAACAACAGTCGAAGCACCCCGTACAGCAACCGCAGGAACTATCCTATTATCGCCTGTTATTGCTTTCTTTCCTCAAAGAATCCCATCCCGAATTAGTCGGCGACAGCAACTTTATCGCCGCCCGCGCCGACAGTGCCGCCGAAGAATATAGCGAATCTGTCCGTTCTGGTTCTACCCACGATGCCGCCGCCGAATCCGCCAATCAGGTCTTATTTGCCGGACTTCACTTTTCCCGATACGATGTGATTGTCACTGTCCTTTGGAACGAGTTCAGCGATGAAGTGCCGCAGGGCAGTGCCAAGACCCTTGCCTTGCAGCTCCTTCCGGTTTGTGAAGAAGTCTTCTCAAAATACCCCCTTTCCGATGATTTTCAGTTCGATCCTGCTTTCGATAACCTCTATACGGAAATCACAGGTACCATTTTAATCTGGTTGGACGAGAATGGCATACAATAAGAAAGCGCACCTGAAAGACAATATCGAAGCAATCAAACTGGCATTTGCATTGGAGCGTGAAGGGCGCACCGCCACCCCTGAAGAACAGGCAGTCTTGCGTGCCTATTCCGGTTTCGGTGGGATCAAGGCAGTGCTCAATCCCGCTTCCAGCCTTGCCGACGTTGCCCGTTGGACAAAGAGTGACCGTGAGTTGTTCCCACTTGTTTCCCAGCTCCACAGCGTCATCCGCAGCCATTCAAAAGACGAAGCGGAATACAAGCGTTACTTTTCCAGTTTGAAAAACTCTGTCCTGACGGCGTTCTATACGCCGCAGGACATTGTCTCAGTACTTGCTTCCGAATTGGGCAACCACGGAATTGCCCCGTCCCGTTTCCTCGACCCGTCGAGCGGAACCGGTGTATTTGTCGATGCTTTCCAACAACATTCCGCACAACAACAGCTATCTGAACAACAGTCCGCGGCACAGCAGCCCGTTGAACAGCACCCCTCCGCCCAGCAATCATCCGAACAGCAGTCATCCGAACAGCAGCTCTCTCGTACCGGTTTATCCCCAACTGGCTCATACCGTCCCGAAATAGTCTGCTTTGAAAAAGACCTCCTGACCGGCAAAATTCTCTCTCACCTTCACCCCGAAGCCAAAGTAGAAATTACCGGTTTCGAGGATAGTGGGCTTCGTTACCTGAACCGTTTCGACATCACCGCTTCCAACATTCCCTTTGGCGATGTGGCGGTCTTCGACCCCTCTTTCACAAAAAGCAAGAGCCTTGTCCGTCAGCACGCCGCCAAGAGCCTGCACAACTATTTTTTCCTGAAGGGACTGGACAACATTCGCGAAGGGGGTATATTGGCTTTTATCACCTCGCAGGGCGTTCTGGACTCCCCGGCGAATGAAAGCATCCGCTACCAGCTCATGCAACATTCCCATTTGGTATCCGCCATTCGTCTGCCCAACAACCTCTTTACAGACGGTGCAGGTACCGAAGTAGGCAGTGACCTGATTATCCTCCAGAAGAAATCCGATAAGACAGAACCACTTACCGATGACGAACACGCCTTCATCGCCTCCAGCCCGCGACCGGAGGGGTTCAGCACGAATGACTACATCTTCCGGAATATCCCCATCATCCATACCAAAGCCAGTGTAGATACCGACCCTTACGGACATCCCGCAATGGTTTACATCCACGAAGGTGGTTTGCCCGGTATCACTTCCCAGCTCCGGAGCTTGCTTCGCAATGACTTCCACCGCCGGCTGAACGTACCCCTCTATCAACAATTCCTCCCGTTGGAAGAACAGCAGCGCAGGGCACAGGTGCAGCATACCCAGCCCACACGGTTGAATGAAACACCGGAACAAACCAAAGAAGTGGAGCAAGCACCGGCACCGAAAACAGTACCGGAGCAAACTAAAGCTCCCGAACCGGAAAATAGATCCGCATCGGAGCCTGCCCCAACCGAACCGGCGACCGCTACCAATCCG
>ERZ780208.2415-NODE-2415-length-12938-cov-3.803307_pt1 | contig 12938 bp, 11 predicted proteins | sample MGYA00511167_ERZ780208 | MGnify/ENA primary metagenome ERZ780208 (study PRJEB29588, sample SAMEA2159202) | human gut metagenome | biome: human gut; feature: human-associated habitat; material: faeces | place: Denmark | collected 2008/2010 ... | reverse complement strand
TCCATGGCGGCGATCAGCTCGTGGAGCTGCCGCTCAGCGGTGTTGTCCTCCAGCGTGACAGGGTGGAAGGTGACCACGCTGTAAGGCCCGGCGGTCAGGTCAAATTGCAGGCTTTCCGACAGCTCCTCCACGGAGAGGAGGGGCGTGTTCAGACAGTTTTCAACGCCCGGCTCCCCCACGTTGAACACCCGCTCCGGGGACTCCCCCATTTGGATGATCCGCCTGCGGGACTGCTCGCAGCCGGGAAAATGCAGCGTGCTCATTTTGGTGACGCTGTGGCGGATGGCATCGTCCACCGCGCCCTCGGTCACGTCGCCGCCGGAAATATGCGCGATGGGAATGCCGGAAAAGTGGGCGGCGATGGCTGCAGCGAAGATCTCATAACGGTCCCCCAGCACCACCAGAAGATCGGGACGGCGGGCGGAGAAATAATCGGCAAAGGCGCTCAAGGCCGCGCCGGTGGCGCGGGCCATACCGGCCTTGCTGTCATCGTCCAGCGGAAAGGGCACGCTGTCATAGGCAAAGCCGTCGCGCGTCAGCTCATCCACCGTGCCGCCAAAGGCGGCGCTGAGGTGGCTGCCTGTGGCGGCGATCGTCAATTCGATTTCCGGGCAGTCCCGCAGGCGGATCAGCAGAGGCCGCAGCAGGCCATAATCCGCCCGGGTGCCGGACACAACACAGACTTGATGCTTCATCTCGTTCCTCACAGTTCAATGGCATCGTCCGCCGCATAATCCCGGCGGGCAGGCGTTCCGATGACGAGATCCCAGTAACGGGCGGAGAGGCCCCGGTCATTCCGTTTCACCGTCAGATCGTCGGCGGTCAGGAGGGTGCCCGCCGGAATGGGCCGCGCCGCAACAAGGCGCTTGAGCACGACCTCGGAAATAGCGCGCTCCTCCGGGGATGGGGTCTTGCGGCCGCTGCCAAGCCCCGCCTCCACCTGCCGGATGGCGGACACCATCTGGCGGAACGCCTCCGGCTCTGTGCTGGCCAGATGGTCCGGACCTTCCATGTGCCGGTCCAGCGTGAAGTGCTTTTCGATGACCGTTGCACCCAGCGCCACGGCGGCTGTGGGAATGGCGATGCCTTCCGTATGGTCGGAATATCCCACGGGCAGGCCGAAGGCGGCGCGAAGCGTGTCCATGGCCCGGAGATTGACACGGTCATAGGGGCAGGGATAGCTGGTGGTGCAGTGGAGCAGGGTGATGTCCTCCGCCCCGCCCTGCCGCAGCGCTTCCAGAGACAGCTCTACATCAGCCAGAGAACTCATGCCGGTGCTCAGCAGCACCGGCTTTTTCTTGCTGCCCATATAGCGCAGGTACGGGATATTTCCGATCTCGCCGGAGCCGATCTTGATGAAGGGGATGCCCAGCGTCAGCAGAAAACCCAGACTGTCCGCTTCGTCCGCCGTGGAGGCGAATTGAATACCGATCTCGTCGCAGTACGCTTTGACAGCGCGGAAATCGTCATAGGAAAGCTCCAGCCGCTTGAGCATATCGAACTGGGACTCAGTGCGGCCTGTGTTGTCCGCCTGATAGTCCGCCTGCGCCACGCTGCGGGTGATGATCTTCTCCGTCTGCCAGGTCTGGAACTTTACGCAGTCCGCCCCGGCATTTTTTGCCGCGAGGCAAAGTTCCCTGGCGAGATCGAGCCTACCGTTGTGGTTGACGCCGGCCTCGGCGCTCCGTCGCACGCCGCCGAAGCCATGGAAATGGGTGCCGACGCCGTGCTGGTGAACACAGCCATCGCCATCGCCGACAATCCCGTGGCCATGGCCGACGCCTTCCGCCTCGCCGTAATGGCCGGCCGCCAGGGCTACGAAGCAGGCCTCGGAGCCGTATCCTCCTGCGCACAAGCCACAAGTCCCCTCACAACCTTCTTCAACGACAAGTAATCTCCAAACGCCATGAAAATAGACAATATCGACGTTTCCTCATATCCTCATTCCGAAAAGATACACGTTCCCGGCGAGCTCCACGACATCAGCGTGGCCATGCGCCGTATCAACCTCTACCCTACCGTTACCATCGAAGACGGCAAACGCGTGGAGCACCCCAACGCTCCGGTCACCGTCTATGACACCTCCGGTCCCTACACCGACCCCAAGGTCGAGATTGACATCAACAAAGGTCTTCCCCGTATGCGCGAAGCCTGGGTGGAAGCGCGCAATGACACCGAAGTCCTCCCCGGAATCACAAGCGAATACGGTCGCGAACGCCTCGCCGACAAGAGCCTGGACGCCATCCGTTTCCCGGTGCGCCACAATCCGCGCCGCGCACTCGAAGGACATTGCGTAACACAGATGCACTATGCCCGCAAGGGTATCATCACACCGGAGATGGAGTATGTGGCAATCCGCGAGAATGCCGCTTGCCGCGAGCTGGGAATAGACTCATACATCACCCCTGAGTTCGTGCGCCGCGAAGTGGCTGAAGGTCGTGCCATCATAGCAGCGAACATCAACCACCCCGAAGCCGAACCGATGATTATAGGCCGCAACTTCCGCGTCAAACTCAATACCAATATCGGCAATTCCGCCCTCTCGTCAGGCATCGAAGAGGAGGTGGCAAAAGCCGTATGGAGCTGCTATTGGGGAGGCGACACACTGATGGACCTCTCCACCGGCGACAATATCCACGAAACCCGCGAGTGGATAGTGCGCAACTGCCCCGTGCCCGTGGGTACCGTCCCCATCTACCAGGCGCTCGAAAAGGTGAACGGCGACGTTTCCAAACTTACTTGGGAAATATACCGCGACACCCTCATCGAACAATGCGAGCAGGGCGTGGACTACTTCACGATACACGCCGGTGTGCTCCGCGAACACGCCGAGCTGGTGAAGGGACGCCTCACCGGTTGTGTGTCGCGCGGAGGCTCCATCATGACGCAGTGGACCGTACTCCACAACCGGGAAAGCTTCCTCTACACCCACTTCGACGAAATCTGCGAAATACTGGCCCGTTACGACGTTGCCGTCTCGCTGGGCGACGGTATGCGTCCCGGCTCCATACACGATGCCAACGACCGCGCGCAGTTCCTGGAACTGGATGTGCTCGGCGAGCTTACCGAAAAGGCCTGGGCACACGACGTGCAGGTGATTATCGAAGGTCCCGGCCATGTGCCAATGAACAAAATCAAGGCCAACATGGAGCGCCAGCTCACCGCCTGCCACGAGGCCCCGTTCTACACCCTCGGCCCGCTCACCACCGACATCGCCCCGGGTTACGACCATATAACCTCGGCAATCGGCGCCGCCATCATCTCCGACCTCGGAACGGCCATGATATGCTACGTAACACCCAAGGAGCACCTCGCGCTGCCCACGCTCGCCGACGTGCGCGAAGGCGTTATCGCCTACAAGATAGCCGCCCACGCAGCCGACCTCTCGAAAGGGTTCCCCGGCGCCCAGGTCAGAGACGACGCCATGTCGAAAGCACGCTACGAGTTCCGATGGAAAGACCAGTTCAATCTCTCGCTCGACCCCGAACGTGCACGCACATATTATATGGAAGCGCGCCGCGCCGCCCCCGATGCCGACGACCGCTTCTGCACCATGTGCGGCCCCAACTTCTGCGCCATGCGCATCTCCCAGAACATCGAACGTGATTGTGAAAAAGACTGACGGGAGGCTCTGACGTATGCAAGAAGAGAAAACCATTAAAGCCAAATCAGATCCCGACGTAAACTCCGTCTTCGGATACGGTTTCGCCGATGTCATAGGACAATATGACTGGGACGAGACGCTGCGCCTCGTGGCCGGCGCAACGGACGACGACGTGCGCCGCGTACTGGCCGTTGCGCGCCGTAACACACGCCGCCTCACACCCGAAGAGTTCGCCGTCCTAATCTCCGAAGCCGCCGACCCGTACCTCGAAGAGATGGCGCAACTCGCCCACCACTTCACGCAGGAGAAATTCGGTAATACCATCTCCATGTACATCCCCATGTACGTGGGCAACGCCTGCACCAACAAGTGCGTGTACTGCGGTTTCAACCACGACAATCCCTTCGAGCGCACCGTGCTCACGCCGGAACAGGTTGAGGAGGAATGCAAGGCCATACGCAAGCTCGCGCCATTCGAGAACCTGCTGATAGTCAGCGGAGAATATCCCTCGCTCTGTGGCGTGGAATATCTCGAGAAGGTGCTTCGCATAGCGCGTCCCTACTTCCATAACCTCACTATCGAGGTTCAGCCCATGCGCTCGTCAAGCTACGCGCGGCTCGTGAAGAGCGGCCTCGACGGCGTGGTCTGCTTCCAGGAAACCTATCACAAGGAGGCGTACAAGAAGTACCATCCGCGCGGCATGAAGAGCCACTACGACTGGCGCCTGAACGGCTTCGACCGAATGGGCGACGCCCGCGTCCACAAGATAGGGATGGGCGTGCTTCTTGGCCTCGAAGACTGGCGTGCAGACATAGTGATGCTGGCCCGGCACCTGCGTTATCTGCAAAAGAAATACTGGCGCTCCCGCTTCTCGGTCAACTTCCCGAGGATGCGTCCGTCGGAAAGCGGTTTCCAGCCCGTGAGCATAATAAGCGACCGCCAGCTGGCACGCCTCACCGCCGCCTTCCGCATCTTCGACCATGAGGCCGACATCTCCTTCTCCACACGCGAAGCCCCGGAATACCGCCGCCACATAATGCCCCTCGGAGTCACCTCCATGAGTGCCGGAAGCCGTACGGAACCGGGAGGCTATGCCGTGTACCGCGACAAGGCCCTCGAACAATTCGAGGTAAGCGACGGCCGCGAACCCGCCGACGTGGCCCGACAGATACGCGAAGCCGGCTTTGAACCCGTCTGGAAAGACTGGGACAAAATCTTCGACTGACAAACACGCCTACCCGACCAAACCCCGACCTTTCACGGCCGGGGTTTTATTGTCATTGCACTGCCCGGTCTCCATCCCTTACTCCTCCAGTTCCCGCTTCCCGCATTCCGTCCCGTCATCCCCGGACTCCTGTCTATTTTATCACATTTGCTTCCGGTAGAGAACATTTGGGGAGACCGATTGTTTTAGAGATAAAGCGTCAAAACTTTCACCCGTACGCAATTAACATAATAAAGGAAACAAACATGAAATTCATACAACCGAAACTTCCGTTCGCACCGGATGCCCTTGCACCGGCCATCTCCGCCCGTACAGTGGAAGTCCACTACGGCAAGCATGAAAAAGCTTACATCGACACCCTCAACTCGCTTATAGAAGGCACACCCTTCGCCGACATGAGCCTTGAGCAAATCATCTGTGAGTCAGACGGTAAACTGTTCAATAACGCATCGCAGGCGTGGAACCACATATTCTATTTCTTCCAGTTCTTCCCTGAGGGATGCAAGGCTCCGTCGGGCAAACTGGCAGAGGCGATTGACCGCGATTTCGGTTCCTTCGACGAATTCAAGAAGAAGTTTGAAGAAGCCGGTACCACCTTGTTCGGTTCCGGATGGGTATGGCTTTCGGCCGACACCGACGGCCGCTTGTTCATCACCCAGGGAGGAAACGCCGGTAACCCGCTTACCGAGAACCTTCGCCCGCTGCTCACTTTCGACGTCTGGGAACACGCATACTACCTCGACTATGAGAACCGCCGCGCAGAATACCTCCACAACCTGTGGGAAATAGTGGACTGGGACATCATAGGGATGCGGTATGAATGATGCGCATTTGCAAATTCCAAAGAATTCTGCTAACTTCGCGCATTATTACGATATGACAGATATAATCAACTCAATAATCGAGGGGATTCAAGACCGTAAAGGAAAGAAAATCACCCTCATAGACCTTTCAAAGATCGGAACTGCCCCGGCATCGCGCTTCGTGGTATGCCAGGGCAATTCCCCGACCCAGACCGCCGCCATCGCCGACTCTGTGCGCGACAAGGTTCTTGAACAAACCCACCGCAAGCCGTATAATTACGACGGATACGGCGCCGCGTCATGGATTGTGCTCGACTACGGCGACACGCTCGTACACATCTTCACTCCCGAAACCCGGCAGAGATACAATCTCGAAGACCTGTGGTACGACGCCAATATTTCCGAAATCCCGGATCTGGACTAATTTTCAATTCCTGAACCCGCTCCGGGAAGATAAGAACCGATTATTACCTTCATCATGCCAAACTTCAGCAACAACGACCCTTCACGACGCAAAAAACCCGCGTTCAGCCTCTATTGGATGTACGCGCTCATCATACTTGTTCTCGTCTCTTTCTTCTTCATGCAAGACGGTTCCGCAACCAAAGAAGTGGAATGGTCCACTTTCGAACAGCAGGCCAAGAAAGGAAACCTCAAAAGCATCCTTGTCTTCACCAACACCAACGAAGCCGAAGGCGTGCTCACGCCGCAGGGTATCAAAGACTTGAAAATACCTGAAAGCGATAACTATACCGGCGACTATATGATTCGGACAGAGGTAGCTTCTTCCGACAAGATGCAGGATAAAGTCGACGCCTGGAACGCCGACCTCGCGGCACGACACAAACCGCAGATTGCCGTGAAATACGAAAAAGGCTCTGACTTCATGCGGATGATATACTTCTTCGGCCCAGTGGTGCTCCTCTTGGTATTCATGCTCTTCATGATGCGGCGTGCAGGGGGTGGCAGCGGTGGCGCCGGAGGCATCTTCAGCGTCGGCAAGTCCAAAGCCAAAGTCTTCGACAAGAACAACGGCACCAACGTCACCTTCAAGGATGTGGCCGGTCTGGCCGAAGCCAAGGTGGAAGTAGAAGAGATAGTGGAGTTCCTCAAAAACCCGAAACGCTACACCGAACTCGGCGCCAAGATACCGAAAGGCGCGCTGCTGGTAGGTCCTCCGGGAACCGGTAAGACACTGCTGGCCAAGGCCGTGGCGGGCGAAGCAAACGTGCCGTTCCTCTCCATGTCAGGCTCCGACTTCGTGGAGATGTTCGTCGGAGTGGGTGCCGCGCGTGTACGCGACCTCTTCAAGCAGGCCAAGGAGAAAGCCCCCTGTATCATCTTCATCGACGAAATCGACGCCGTAGGCCGCGCCCGTGGCAAGAACCTGAACATGGGTTCTAACGACGAGCGTGAAAACACCCTTAACCAGATGCTTACTGAAATGGACGGTTTCGGCTCGAACAACGGCGTCATCATACTTGCCGCCACCAACCGTGCCGACATGCTCGACAAGGCGCTTCTGCGTCCCGGACGTTTCGACCGCCAGATCTACGTCGACCTCCCCGAGCTTACCGACCGTATGGAAATCTTCAACGTCCACCTCCGTAATATAAAGGTGAACGCCACCCTCGACGTTGAACAACTGGCGCGCCAGACGCAGGGATTCTCCGGTGCCGACATCGCCAACGTCTGCAACGAGGCCGCACTCATCGCCGCGCGTAACAACAAGACGCAGGTGGAATGGGACGACTTCATGGCAGCCGTGGACCGCATAGTGGGCGGCATGGAGAAGCGCTCGCGCATAATTACCGACGAGGAGAAATTCGCCATCGCCACCCACGAGGCCGGCCACGCCGTGATAGGCTGGCTCACACGCTACGGCGACCCGCTGCTTAAAGTCACAATCGTGCCGCGCGGCCGCGCTCTCGGCGCCGCATGGTATGCTCCCGAGGCCGCGCAGATTGTACCCACCCAGGCTCTGCTCGACAAGATTTGCGGGCTGCTCGGCGGTCGAGCCGCCGAAGAAGTATTCCTCGGCGAAGTGGGAACCGGTGCCTCCAACGACCTCGAACGCGTAACGAAAGCCGCCCGGGCCATGATTATGGTCTACGGTATGGGCGAATCTATCCCCAACCTCAACTATTACGACTCCACAGGCCAGGATTACGGTTTCACAAAGCCGTATTCAGAAGAGACGGCACGGCAGATAGACCTCGAAGTGGCACGCATAGTCAAGGAACAGTACGAGCGTGCAAAACAGATTCTAAGGGAACATGCGACGCAACACAACAAACTTCGCGACATGCTCGTAGAGCGCGAGGTCATCTTCCACGACGACGTGCAGGCGGTGCTCGGCAAACGTCCCTGGAAGTCGCGCACCGACGAGATTATCGAGATTAACAAGAAGGAGGAGGCCGAGCGTCATAAGCAGGATGATACCCAAAAGGATGACAATAACGCCCCCGCTTCCGCAACCGAAACTACCGCTGAAGAACCTCAACCGAAAAGCCCCTTCCGCTTCAAGTTGAAAAAGCCGCTCCTTCCCTCCAACGACAAATCAGGCCAGAAGCCGCAGGAACCGTCGTCCTCTCCCGAGGATGATGACGACGATCCGGGAACTCCTCCCCCTTTCAACAAATAACAATCCCCCCTACGGCGGGATGCACCGTCCCGGTGTGTCCCGCTTTCTATTCAAGTTGTTTCCTCTTATAGGTAACACAGTAATTAAATGTGCCTACTATAATCTTCAATATCTGACAAATCAAAAAATTGAATTAAGAATAGAGATAAAATCGTGAATCCGGCTGAAAGCGTTTTGTCGTTATTGCGAATTTTTTCTAATTATTTGCCGCATTGCAAAAATATTGTTATCTTTGCATCATCTCTCCCTACTGACATCCTTATACCAAAATTATCACATAATAGATTATGGGACTATTCTCCGGACGAGGGAAAAGTGGCGGCCTCATGAACGTCATCCGCTGTGACCAACAAGATTACCTGGTGTGGAAATGGCGTCCGCTCGAGCAAGACGTCAATTCGACAACCCGTGAAAACTCGATACGCTTCGGCAGCTCGCTCCGCGTCAAGGACGGCGAAATGGCTGTCTTCGTCTACCGCCAGAACAACGGCACGATGCAAGACTACATCTACGGTCCTTACGATGGTTTCCTGAGAACCGCCAACTTCCCCGTTTTGGCAAACATAATGGGTGCCGCATACGGCGGTGAAACGCCTTTCCAGGCCGAAGTCTACTTCATAAACCTGGCAGGTAACATCCAGATTCCCTTTGGGATACCCTTCTTCGACGTGCCCGACCCGCGTTTCCTCGACTTCGTGGTTCCCATCGCCGCCGGCGGTAAAATAACATTCAATATCACAGACCCGCCGCGATTCATCAAGATGAACCGCCTGGTGAACTTCGATCTCGACGATTTCTCGGAGCAAGTACGCAGCACCGTGGTGCGCCGCGTGAAGTCGGTTATTGCCAACGCCCCGGCCGAAGGTGGTTTTCCCTTGGTGCAGATAGAGCGTAAAATCGATGAAATCAACGATGCCATAGTTACAAAACTGAAAGAGGACTTCGAGGAGTTCGGCATCAACCTCAAACGCTTCGACCTCTCGCGCATAGAGCCTGACAAACAGAGCCAGGGATGGTATGAATTGCGCAATGTAACCGCCGAACAACAGCAACGTACCATCAACGCACAGACCGAAATAAACCTGAAGAATATGGCCGACCTCCAGGCCATGAACGCGCAGAATATGGCCGAAACCATGCGTATTCAGCGCGAGGAAAGCCAGCGGGCACAACGCCTGCAGACGGAGCAGACCTTCATCGGCGCACATGCCCTGGACCGTCAGGCCGACGTGATGCAGACCGCCGCGCAGAGCCTCGGAGAGATGGGCAGTATGGGCGACGGCGCCGGCGGTTTCAACCCCGCAGGAATGATGGCAAGCATGGCGCTCGGCGGCACAATGGCACAGCAGATGGCCGGTATGGCAAACTCTATGGCAGCTGGACTTCAGAACCCGATGGGAAATACCATGGGAGGAATGGCTGCAGGAATGGGTGGCGCAATGGGTGGCGCTGCCGTAGCCGGTCCCGGTATGCCGCCACCCCCTCCCGGCGCGAACAACATTCAGTGGATGGTGGCCATCAACGGACAGCAGAGCGGGCCCTACGACATTCAGCAACTCTCGCAACTCATAGCCGCCGGACAGATGGACGCCGGAACCTACGTGTGGTGCCGGGGTATGGCCAACTGGCAACTCGCCGGCCAGACGCCCGAACTCGCCGCCCTCTTCGCAACTGCCTCAGGACAGTGTCCGCCCGCGCCCCCTGTCCCCGGTATGTAAAACCCGTATATTTCAAGAGCCACTAATTCATTATGTACAACGATTTCACCTCCATAGATAAACTCGTAGAGTTCGGACTCGGCATCGGCATCGCCACGCAGATGATGAACACAATGAACCACGTCATGGCACAGACGGCCATCCCCGGCGTGGGAATAAATCCCGGCACCACGCCGCGGCAGACAGCCCAACGCCAATGCGCTCCAACATGCGCCGGTTACTATATCGTGCACAACGACAGCACCGCCGGACCCTTCTCCGCCCAGGAACTGCAAACGCTCGTCGCCAACGGCGTAGTGACACAAGAAAGCTTTGTATGGCATCCCGGAATGGCTGGATGGAACCGTGCCGTTGCCATTCCCGAAGTAAACAAGCTCCTAATTCTCAATAACATAAAATGAAACTCGGCATCTTCTCTCTCTTCATGGCGTTGCTCATTCCAAAACCACCTGACGGCATTAGACTTTCCTCCAATTTAAAAACAGTATAATTTACATATTTAAAGTAAAGTAATTAACTTTGCAGAAATACTTGGAACTTATGACACTTAAGAATGACAGTTTGCTTTCTGCGGGTAAGTACCGGATAGTGCGCTTTATAAGCGCCGGCGGTTTCGGTTGCACCTACGAGGCTGTACACACCCTGATGAATACACGCGTGGCCATCAAGGAGTTCTTCCCGAAGGATTTCTGCAACCGCGACGAAAACACCTCGCAAGTCTCGGTCGGCACCAAGAGTCAGGAAGAACTCGTGGCACGGCTAAAAAAGCAATTCCTGCGCGAAGCCAAAGTGCTCTTCGACATGCGGCACCCCTCGGTAGTACGAGTCATAGACTTCTTCGAGGATAACGGAACCGCCTATTACGCAATGGATTACATCGACGGGCCGTCGCTGGAGCAGATACTGAAGGAGAACGGCCCGATGCCCGAGCCGGAAGCCATGAAATATGTAGCGCAGATTTGCGATGCCCTTGGTTACGTCCACTCGGAAGGGCAGCTGCATCTCGACCTGAAGCCCAACAATGTGATGATAAACCGCTCGGACGGACGCGCCGTTCTGATAGACTTCGGGACTTCGAAACAGTATTCTACCGACGGGGGCGCCACGAGCACAATGTTCGGCATGACGCCCGGTTACGCACCCCCGGAGCAATGCAGCAGCGACATAAAAGACCTCGGCGCAGCCTCCGATATCTACGCCCTTGGCGCAACCCTCTACCGTATGCTGACGGGCAATACTCCGGTCGACGCTCTGAGCCGCAGTGCCGGTACCCGGATGCTGCCGCTTCCCTCCACTGTCTCCACCCCAGTTGCTATGGCCATTGACCGCGCCATGACGCTCAACCGAAACCTGCGTCCGCAGTCGGCCGAAGAATTCATGAAGATAATCAACACTCCTGTTCCGCAGCCCCCGACGCCTGTCTTAACACCCGATTCTCCGGCCATCCACAGCAACGATACCCGGGCTATGATGCAACCTCCGCATCAACCACCCCGACATCCTGACGATACCATTCCCCATTACAGAAAACCGAAATCCAACTCACTGAAATACCTACTGATAGGTGCGGGTGTGTTCATCCTGCTTTGCATCATGGCGGGTGTGGTAGCGTCCGTCGACGACTCCGAGAACGATGCTCCTCCACAAGAGCAGACAGAGGTTATAGAAAACGCTTCCTCCTCTCCCGAATCCCTGCAACCTTCATCCACTGAAAATCAAGACGCCACGTCGTCCACTGCCTCAAATGCTGCCGAAGGATTGAGAGTCTACAGCTACGACATCCATCAGGAATACATAACACTGCGGTACGAAACGGAAACGCCCGGCACCGTAGAACTCTCCTTCCGCGCCTATAACAAAGACAACGGCAAATCCATGGACGAGACTTTCACCATCGAATCCAATGGCGGAGGTGAGGCCATCGACCTCCAACTGCCATATCCCCTGACACAAACATACGACTACCACATCACCCTGACCGACCGTCGCACCGGCCAAACATTAATCGACGACGACTGGCACTATTGACCGGTAAAACGTAAACCATAAGCCGATCAAAGCAAAGTATATGGAGCGTAGACCCACAGGTCTACGTATGTGCCAGAATAACAAACTGTTATAGTAGGCACATTTACTTACTTTGCCTACTATAAAAGCATCATACTTCTACCCTACCTAAACTATTGATACCGGGTCTTTCTCTCCATTATAAAATTGCTTCAAGACCTCTCCAAAAATATCATCAGGTGAGATACAGTCGAAAAGCGTCCCAAAAAATAACTAACTTTGTACCACTATGGAAGAGAAAGACTACTTAAGAATTGCAAAAAAATACTCCGTGAAGGAGTGGAATTTCGACATAGTGCTTCCCGCCGGAGAAGAGGACGGCTGGCACTATTTCAGCTGCACACGCAAAGGCAGACCACGATACAGCAATATCCCCGAAGTCGTCAGGGTAAACACTCGCGGCAAAGCAGAAGACTTTGGAGACATTAACTTCCGAATGAAAGTATATTATCGAGCGATGGACCGGGCAGATAGTTCAAAAGCGTAATACATGTTTGGCTAATCTGATATTAAGAATCGCCTTGTCTATTCGTATCAGTTCAAAGTAATCTATATTTTCAAACGAATCAATATTGAGATACCTTTTTCGCTCCGAAGATTGTTGCTCATCGTGAATAATCACCTCTCCTTTTTTGCGAATTATACTCAAGACATGACCCAGTGGTTCTTCTTCCCCGGGTCTTTTTTTATAGTTAATACCCAAGACGTACTCTCCATCTACAGTGAGTTGTTTTTTCAGCTTAGCGATAGCCTCATCATCAGATTTTCCTCGGAGCATCGTTATGGGAGCAAACTTTTGCTGTCCTTTCCGGTCTGTAATTACAATACTTCGGTTATTTTTTGAGAATTTGTTAACGGCTCCGAGGAGCCAAGTGTT
>ERZ780208.2413-NODE-2413-length-12951-cov-3.556917_pt1 | contig 12951 bp, 7 predicted proteins | sample MGYA00511167_ERZ780208 | MGnify/ENA primary metagenome ERZ780208 (study PRJEB29588, sample SAMEA2159202) | human gut metagenome | biome: human gut; feature: human-associated habitat; material: faeces | place: Denmark | collected 2008/2010 ... | reverse complement strand
ATTATTATAATAAAAAATATAGGATTACTACTTATGCAGCGCCTTATAATACAGATATTAAGTGTTTTACTAATAATGGTAAGCTGTGTCCCGTCCGTACATGAAGGAGCTAATATGGATGCAGGAAAGCAGGAAATAGAAAAACTGGCAAAACAGATGGCAAAAGTTGATTCGCTTGACTGCTTCATCCATCAGCATAGGAAGAACAATTACGCCCTTAGTATCGCTTATAAGATAAGAGGAAAGGAACTGCGGGATAAATCTTGTTTCAGGGAAGCTTTGAATGCCCATTATAAAAGTTTGGAATATGCCTTGGCGGCTCAAGATACTAATGAAATCATTCAAGCATACAACAATTTAGGTACAAACTTCAGGCGTATGGGGATTTTGGATGAGGCATCTAACAACCATTATACCGCATTGCGCTATTGTGAAAACTGGAGCGATACAATATCGGACGTTGCGAAAAAAAACAAGGTAGTTTCGCTCAATGGAATCGGTAATATCCATCTGACATTGGGTAATGCTGAAATTGCCATGCAGGCTTTCAGTAAAGCACTCGAAGGAGAAAAGAAATTGGGCAGCTATTTGGGACAAGCCATCAACTATGCTAATATTGGGAGTATATTGGAAACGCAAGGAGAAACAGCAAAAGCCTACATCTATTACCAGGAATCTATGAAATTCAATCGTTTGGCTCAATCCAATTTAGGCATTGCTCTTTGCCATAATCATCTCGGACGTATGGCAGAAAAACAAAAAAATTGGAAAGAAGCTTTGGAACATTACCAAAGTTCGAGCCAACTTATGGAAGAAAACTCAGATCGGTGGCATTGGCTGGAAGCACACATTGCCATTGCGCGTGTATATTTATTGCAGGATCTGCGCGGGAAAGCCGAGCCATATATCGAAAGAAGTGAACAGGAAGCACTGAATATCCACTCACCCGAACATTTGTCTGAAATATACAGGTTGAAATCTCTAGCCTGCCAACAGGCCGGAAACTTTAAAGAAGCCATTAGTCATTACGAAAAAAGTTTGGCATATACGGATAGCGTAATGAACGAGAAAAACAAAAACAATACGCTGAACTTACAGATGAAGTATGAGAGGAATAAAGCGCAGAAAACTGTCAACGTGGCTCAAAATGCTTATCGAACAGAGCAGAAATCCAAAAATACAATTCTTATAGGTAGTGTGTTATTTGCTATATTGGCTGTAACTATTATATTGCTTCTACTATACATTCAGCGCATACGTCTACGAACCAACCGGCAGCTGAAACGTACGATTCAGATGAGAAGTACTTTCTTTACTAACATTACTCATGAATTTCGGACTCCACTTACTGTCGTCATAGGCTTAGCCGAACAGTTGAAAAAACAGGAGTTGGGGAAAAAAGATGTGGACGATTATCTGGAAACTATTATCAGACAAAGCCGCAGTCTGCTCGGACTGGTTAACCAGTTGCTTGATGCAGCCAAATCGGCTCCGGGTATGGAACAGCTGAAATGGGTGCATGCAGATATTGTTTCTTATATCCGGTTGGTTTTGGATGGCTATCGCTGCTATCTGAATGCCAAACATATCCAACTCATCTTCACTACACAAGTACAGACGCTACAGGCAGATTACATTCCTGAATACATCAATAAAATATTGCAGAATGTGCTCGGTAATGCTATTAAATTCGCTCCCAAAGAGGGAATGATACAAGTTCACTTGGGCACAGCATCCGACAAGCAGTTGATTCTGCAAATTACTGATAACGGGCAAGGAATATCAAAAGAAGAACTTCCATACATTTTTGACGCATTTTACCAAGGGGCAAACAGCAAAAATAATATGGGTACCGGTATCGGATTGGCTTTTGTCAAGCAAATGGTTGAAAGTATGAATGGAAGTATCACCGCTGCCAACAGCAAAGAGGGAGGAGCCGAATTTACCATCCGGATACCCTTACAGAATCCAAAGGCTCACATTGAAATTCGGGTTGAAGAAAGTGAACCTGCTTTGAGTAGTTTGCCGGAAAACGATGAAAAGCCTGCTGAAGCCTGTGATATAACCGTAATAGATGAAGAACCTTTAGAGAATGCTAATCCGTTGATTCTGATTGTGGAAGATAACCAAGATGTGTCATTCTACATTCATAAGCTCGTTGAGGGAAAGTATCGGATCAGGCATGCACACAATGGATGTGAAGCTTTGAACGTATGCAATGAAAATATGCCCGATTTAATCATTACGGATCTGATGATGCCTGAGATGGATGGATACACCTTGTGTCAAAATATACGCAGTTCACAAACGCTCAACCATATCCCTATCATCATTACAACAGCGAAAAGTGAGGAAACCGATAGGTTGAAGGGAATACAGGTTGGAGCAGAGGCTTATTTATTGAAACCTTTCAATGCCGACGAACTATTGCTGCAAATTGAAAATATCCTGAACCAGCGGCGCATCTTGCGTGAAAAATACTCGAAAGCATTGTGCGAGGGCAATACGGGGAACGTTGAATTGCGTCCTGCCGACCGTGACTTCCTGAACAACTTGACTGAATTTATACATCAACATTTGGCCGAAAAGGCACTGAATGCGGAAATGGTTGCAGACAAATTTTGTGTCAGTAAGTCTCAACTGAATCGTAAAATACGAGCTATAACTAATTACAGTACTACGGCTTATATTTTATTAATCCGTATGGAAAAAGCCAAGCGCCTGCTGGTTTCCACAGAGCAGCCTATTGGTGAGATTGCCATGAACTGTGGTTTCGAAGATACCAGTTATTTTACGCGCGTATTCAAACAACTGTTTTCCACAACCCCTTCATTGTTCCGTAAAACGCCTCAATAAGGACGTATGTTCATCCCGGATTTGGAGTGAAGTGCGCAAAAGTCATCCGGAAGAATCTCTAATTAATTAGCTAATATTGCATTCGTAACGTAAGTTGTGCGGTTAGCTGAACTGCACATTCACAGTTACTCGCGACTTTTCTAATCTAATAAATGCAGGCTGGTGTGCCTGCAATTCTGCTGTTGTGTCCCTTCTTATTTAACGTTTGCTATTGTTGAAAAAAAGAATTTATGCTTTCAAATCTGGGTTCAATTTAGATTGATGGCAAATTTTGAGCCCCAAAACTGTCTGCTTTTTGATAATCAGAAGACTGAAAATTGCGGATGAATGAGAAATGAATGACGTATTAGTAGGATTTTTAATATATTGATTATTAGTTGATTATTAAAAATTAATGCTTCAATTTTCCTATTTGTAGGATAGAATTGGGTTTAAAAATCCTTATTCTTGCTTTAAAAATCCTAACTTGATGAAGCGGATTGGGCTACATTTGCATGACAACAGGAAAATCCTGGAAATATGTTTAACTTTTTAATGTTATGTGCTATGAGAAGAAGGTATCTTAATGTAATGCTAGTGAGTGCCCTATTGATGGCTTCCACTGGAACATTTACCTCTTGCAAAGATTACGATGATGAGATTGCTAATCTGCAGGAGCAAGTGAATCAGAAAGCTTCTATTGAGGAGTTAAGATCAGAAATCAGTAGCGTTGAATCTGCCATTGATAAGGCAGTCGCTGATGCTGATAAAGCAATCAAAGAAGCTCAGGCTGCTAAAGCTGAAGCTGAAGAAGCTTTGGCTCAAGTTGGTGAAAACACTCCTGATGGAGTGACACAGGAAGAATTGGAACAAATGCTGAAGCAAGCAATTGCTGATGCTGAAAAGAAAATTCAGGAAGAGTTGGGCAAAAAAGCTTCACTAGAGTACGTAAATGCGAAAATTGAAGCTTTGAAAGCGGAACTTTTAAGTGATTTTGTATCAGACGAAGAGCTGAATGCTTTGGCTGCAAAAGTATCTCAGTTAAGTGAAGAAGTCATCAGACTGTTAGGCCATCGTCTGACAAGCATGAACTTGGTTCCTACGCAGCATATCAATGGTATTCCTGCCATTATTTTCACTTCGCTGAAATATACTCCGCAGGTATATACTCCTATTAAAGGACATGCTGTAACGGATTATTCTGACCCATTGCATCCAGTAATGACAACACCTGCCGATCACTCCAAACGCCCTGTATTGGACCACACGGCTGTAGCGGGTGCGAAAGTACGTTATCTGTCTAGTGAGAAGAACGAGGCATATTATCAGGTAAGTCCTAATATGGGTGTCCGTACGCAGGATCTGGAAAGTCTAGCCTTCGACTGCATGACTTCTAAAAACATAACTCGTGCAGCTGAAAATGACCTGATTAAGCAGAACAGTCCTATTGAAGTGACAGGTTTTAAAATTGACAAGAGTCTGATGACTGTTACTTTCAAGAAAAGCAAAGAATTCTTGAACGACCGAATCATGAGCACGGGTGATGCTCACCCCGCACCTGGACAAGAAAAATTCTGGATGGCATCGGCTAAAGCTGCCATTGCTAAGGAAAATCTGGATGCTGAGGAACGGAAAGCTTATGAAGCAGGAACAAAGACCTATGTGAACTCTGAATATTCGCGTATTGAAGAGCTGGTTAAAGTGCCTTATATTGCCAATATCAGAACAAATTTCAGCAAACCTTTGACTACCGACTATTTTGCTGACGAAGTTCAGACAGATGCCAATGGAAGTTTCTATGTACACTATCGTGACTCCATTTGTACATATGAATCTTTAGCAGGTAAGGATATTGACATTTATGCAGACTATGCCGAAGAACTGGATCTGAAGAAGTATGTAACAGTCTGTGTTTCTGATGAGGCAGAGGCATGGAAGGATCATGCTCAACACGAACTGTTCAAGAATTACAAGGATTATGGTCTGGAATTCCGCTTCAGTCTGGCAGCAGCTCCATACATCACTTTAGGAGGTCCGGAAGGTAATACCAATAAGACCGACCAGCAGAAGTTTGCAAAAATTGATTCTCCGTCCAATGGTATCATGACATCAAAGGTGTATACAATTGAAGGAACATCTGCTACAGCTATCGGTCGTGAGCCTATCGTGCGTATATCATTGGTTGATACCAAAAACGGTGATGCATTGGTTGCACAGCGCTATCTGAAAGTAAAATGGACAAGAGAAATTGGTGTGAAGGAAATCACAATCGAGTTTGATCCGATTTGCTATGCTTGTGGCATCCAAAGCCGTGTAACGACTCAGATGATGAATGAATTAATCTACCACCAGGCTAAAGAAGGCGGTATGACTCACGAAGAATTCAAGGCTATCTATACGACATTTGACGAAAATGCTTCTGAACCTTATGGTACGGCTAAGAACGTAATCAATACCGAAGGTGGTGTAGATTCTTATAATATCCTTTGGGATTTGACAACAGAAACAATGGGCAACATCTGGCCGGGTCAGAAGTACAAAGACTTCAGCAAGGTTGTTTACTACAGAAATGATTCCAAGTCTTATCCGGATCTGAAGATTACATTGAAGAGAAGAGTGAACATGCCTGAACTTGGCGTTTGGGGTCACTTGGGTACATACTGGAAGACAACAGATCCGAAGTACACAATCTTCAACGTTAACCCGATTGTTTATGATACGGAAGAATCCAACCCGGCATGGGGCGAACTGGAAACAAACGCAGCAGACTGGAAGGATGAAAATGCAACTTGTAACATTTATACCGACTTGTTGAACGGATTCCTGAATGAAGAAGGTACGAAGCCATTATTCGCAGAAGATGCCGTTTGGTATGACTGTGGTAAAGTGAAGGAAGATTTCTATAAGAAACCTTATGAAACCATTCGTTTCGTGTTTGACGATACGCGCATCAATAACTATACTTACCAGTATTACAACCGTTCGGCAATGAAGTATGAGCCTAAGAAGGCAACGGTACAAAATAGACTGGAAACGATTGACGGAACCTCTTACTACGTATCTATATTGTGGATTAACGGTGAAGTTGCTGCCAAGATCATCAATGAAAGAAAGAACTTCTTGAATGCGGCAGAACAGACTTACAACATTCGTCTGGAAGAGGAAAATGCAATCCATGCTCCGCGCACCGGTGAGAAACCGACAGAAGCAGCCAAGGCATTGGTTGGAGCAGATGTTCCGGTTAGAATGGAAGCTGTACTTTGCGATGCAGTTGGTAAAGACTGGAATGTAAAGACTGTGAAGGCTTATGAGGCATTCATCATTGAACCGTTGACTATGAGCGATCCGACATTGGCACCGTTCACTGATGCCCAGGAAGGTGGTTCTCGTATCTCTATAGAAGGTAAATTCACATATAAGGCTTGGAACAATTCTACCGTTGCTAATACAGCCGGATTGCCGAAAGCACTGTGGGAATTCTATGAAGCAAACGAAGGTGAATGGCCATACCTCGATCTGGCTACCGGTGAATTGGATCCTTCGAGACTGAAGACCAACTTGAAGTTAGTTGATGGAAATATTGAACCGGTTGAAGGTTACCAGGATGGTGCATTGCCAAAGAATGTGAAAATTATCAGAACAACTTCTGGAGGTAAAGACGAATTGGTTTACTATAACTATAGCGGTACGCCTGTTAATAAGGAATACATCATTTATATTCCGGTTACCTTTACATATAAGTGGAAGACATTTGTTTACAATGTAGCCGTAACAGTTAAACCTAATCCAGGTACCCCGTCTGTATAGTACATGGGCTAATATCCAATACGTTGGATAACTAAGAGTAGGGGATGTGCACATCGTTTGTAGTGTACATCTCCTATCTTTTTTATGCTATTTCTTCTCAGAACCACTTGATCCTCCTGAACCACACGAACGTCACCGCCGACAGGGCGACGGACAGCACCACGATGAGCAGGAAGGCATGGGGGAAGGCATCCAGGTGGATGTCTACGTTCATGCCGTAGAAGCTGGCGATGACGGTGGGTATCATCAGCGTGATGCTGAGGCTCGTCATGCGTTTCATGATGTCGTTCACGTTGTTCGAGATGATGGAGGCGAAGGCGTCCATCGTGCCGGTCAGGATGTCGCTGTAGATGTTCACCGTGTTGTAGGCCTGGCGCAGCTCGATGACGGCATCGTCCAGCAGTTCCATGTCCAGCATGCCGGTGTTCTGGAAGATGTTCTTCAGCCGGCCTATCAGCACTTCGTTGCCACGGATGGAGGTGTCGAAGTAAACCAGTGTCTTTTGCAGCTTCATCAGTCGCAGCAGGTCTTCGTTGCGGATACTTTTCTCCAACTCTTTTTCGGCGTTGGCCACTTCGTTGTTTATCTGCTTCAGGTACTTCAGGAACCAGACGGCCGAGGAGTAGATGAGGCGCAGGATGAGGTCCAACTTGTTGTTCACACAGATGCCCTTGCGGCGCGTGTGCTGGATGAAGTCGGGCAGCAGTTCCGTGCGGTGGTAGCAGACGGAGACGATGATGTCGTTGTTGGTGATGATACCGATGGGCACGGTGATGAAGGGAATCTGCGGGTTGCTGCTCTGCATGGGGATGCGCAGGATGGTCAGCAGCCAGTTGCCTTCGGTCTCGGTGCGGGGCCGTTCGTCGGCATCGGCAATGTCCTCCAGGAAGGATTCGGGTACGTTAAGTTCGCGAGTCAGGAATTGAAAATCGTTGTTGTCGGGGCATTCTACATTTACCCAGCAGTTGGGTGCCCACACAGGCTTCTCTACGAAGCCGTTTTCGCTGTAGAGATACTTTCTCATCGGTCAGAGCCTCCTTTCTTAGGTTGCGTACGGAGGCTGGCGATGCAGAGGGTCTCCGTCCGCGGTTAAGGGTTAATACTGTTGCACGTTCGAGGGTTTGAATCGTCCATATCTTGTTCTCAATTTGTTTTTAATGCGGGGCAAAAGTAATGAAACGGACCGATAGCTGGTGCATCCGGCCTGATTTTTTAGGTTTTGTTTCGATTTGGGGGAAGGAACCGGTGGCGGAATGTCGCGGAGCGGGTTCTGCCGGTCGGCGGGAAGGGTACAAGTACACCGTTTGTGGGACACTTGTGTGGCTCGTGAGCCACACTTGCACGGCTCGCGAGCCACACTTGCGTTACATTTGTTCCACACAAGTGTCCTACAAACAGGGGATAAGCACCATTCGTGAAGGGTGTTGCATTATCTTGATATTCAGATCGTTATTCTGTTTTCTTCTGTTCCGTGCCGAAGCGTAGTTGCAGGAAGAAGGCTAGGTTGGAGGCTCTGACTTCTTTGGTGTAAATGCTGCCGTCTTTTTCCACCACGACGTAATGGGGAATGCCGTTGAAGCGGAAGAGCTGGCGCAGGTACTTGTAGTCCGTGTCCCCCAAGCGGTAGCAGGCTTCGCCTTTCAGGTTCTTCTCCACGTATTCCGTATAGTCTTTCAGGGGCGATTCGGCTTCACTGGTGATGTAAACGAACTGGAATTCGGGATGGTTGCGGTATTGTTCGCGCAGCTTGGCCGTAGCCTTTATGCCTGCCCGGCAGGGACCGCAGGTGGTTGCCCAGAAGTCGACGAACAGCACCTTGCCCGCATGGGGCGCGATGATGCGGCGGAAGATGTCGGTGGCTTTCCCTTCGGGCAGTTGATACGACGTCGTTGGGGTGTCGGGGAACCGTTCTTCCAACATTTCGCGGGCCGTAGCTCGCAGATAGGGATGAGTGACAGTTTTTTCCAGCTGGGTAAGGAAGGCTTCGGCATACTGACGTTGCATAAATGCATCAGATAATATGAAGCGTAGGTTACGCACACGGGCTATTTGCCAGAGCAATGGGGAGGGCGTGGCGCACAAGCTGTTGACGATGCTGTCCTTTTTATCAGAGAATCTCAGCTGAAGTCTCAGCTGTCTTTCTTTTAAGGGAAGGGCCTGAAAGGCTTCATCGTTCTGCATGTTTATCTGTTCCTGAAGGGGAATGGAAAGTGGACTCATGAATTCGAAGCGGTTGATAAAAAAGTCTGTGCCGTAATTGACTAATACCGACTGCTCGTTCAGAGGCATTTCCTTCAGAAAATCGTAGTAAGAGGCGTCGGGTTGCACTTTCAGTATCTGATTGGTAGTGTCTTGCTGTGCATAGTAGCTGCGGTCCATTTGGAAATCGAAGTAAGCCATACCTGTCTGTGTAGCTTTCTGGTTGCGTATCAGCGACACGGCCTTTTGCGAGGGGGCGTAAAGGCGGCAGAGCGAGTCGGCCTGCTGTTGCCATTGGTCGATGACGGGTTTCAGCCGTTCCTGGAACTGGGCGGGCGTCAGCGTCTTCTGTGCTTCGGACAATTGGTTGTAAGGATACTGGAAGTATTTGTTCAGTGTCGTGGCTAAGTACGACAGATCGGGTCTCTTGCCCATATAGGCGGTGTGGGAGAGGGGGTAGTTCATATCGCGTGCGCGGCTGCGGGCCATGACGTCTTCCCAGTCTATGTAGAGGGTGACGGTGTCGCCCGGTTCGGCATAGAAGGGTATATCTATATTATTTCTAATTATCAGGTTCTCGCAGACGGGATGCCGCAGGAGGAAGGAGCATTGGAAGCTGCCGTCGGGGTTGATGGGTACCACGGTGGGATAGTCCTGCCGGGTGATTTCGTCTTTCAGATAGAGGATGCCACTGTCAAAGCCCAGCCGCGGGTCGTATCCGTTCAGATAGCCTTGCAGGCAGACACTGTCGCGGCGGAAGAAGTCTTCGCCATAACCGTTGTCGGTTTCGGCGGCAATCGCCTCAGAATGGGTACGCACGTAGCGATGCGCTTCGTCACCGTCGAGGGCAATGAGGCAGGAGCCGTCCTTGCGTGGTGTCAGTTGCAGGGTGGCTGTAGAGCCGTTTGTGCGGCTGCGGGCAGTCAGCACGATGCGCTTCCCCTTCTTGCGGCAGTCGGTCAGGTCGTACAACCGGTTGTTCAGGATGACGAGCGAGTCGTGGACGCCATACGTCCAGCGGCCTTGCGCGTCGTCGGCAAACCAGTTGCCTTCCACCTGTTTCAGAGGCGATGGCAGCTTGGGGTCTGCGGGCACTAACGAGATGTCGTAAGTATTGCTTTCGTTGCCGTTGGGGTCAATCATGTGGATGGTCTGTGTTTCCTTGGGCAGGGGCTCGAACAGCAGTACAAAGTCCATTTCGCCCGAATCGGGCATGAAGGTTTCTTTTTTCAGTTCGATGCCTTCGGCGCCCGTTTGTGCGTAGCGTTTGCCGGTGGCGGCATCTTCCAGATAGTTTTCTCCGTCTTCCATAATCCACCAGTGCGGGCGGAAAATGGCGTGGATATAGACTTTGGTGTACTCGGGAGTGCGCTCGATGCGGGTGATGTTGCGGATGCTCCCGTTGCGTGCCTTGAACGTGGGGTTCTCGATGGTTTGTGCCGTCAGCAGTCCTGATAGCAGGAGCAGGAGGCAGAAGAAAATGTTTTTCATGTTGTTTATAGTGTTATGTGAATCATCTTGAGATACGCTCTCATGTCCAAAGGTAAGGATTCTTTTCAGATAGCCGTCGAAAAGGGTGTTAACTTAACATAGATTAATCCTTTACATACGCATCTTTTTTTGTAACTTTGCGGCCGGAAAAGAAGTGGCACCACGGAGGACACAGAGTCTCACAGAGTATTTTCTTCCTCCGACAACCGTAAAACGGAATCAGAACTCCGTGCGACTCTGTGTCCTCTGTGGTGCCCCGATGAAACAGCATTAATTTAAACTTTAAATACATTAAGCATTATGGCAAAGAAAGCTCTTTTAATGATTCTCGATGGTTGGGGTTGTGGCGACCATCAGAAGGACGACGTGATCTTCAACACTCCCACTCCTTACTGGGACAGTCTGCTGGCCAACTATCCGCACTCACAGCTCCAGGCGAGCGGCGAGAACGTAGGTCTGCCCGACGGACAGATGGGTAACTCCGAAGTCGGTCACCTGAACATCGGTGCCGGACGCATCGTTTATCAGGACCTCGTGAAGATCAACCGTGCCTGCGCCGACGGCAGCATCCTGAAGAACAAGGAAATAGTTTCTGCCTTCATCTATGCCAAGGAGCATGGCAAGAACATGCACTTCATGGGACTGACTTCGAACGGCGGTGTTCACTCTTCGTTCGATCACCTGTTCAAGCTCTGCGACATTGCCAAGGAATACGGTTTGCAGGACACTACCTTCATCCACTGTTTCATGGACGGTCGTGATACCGACCCGAAGAGCGGTAAGGGCTTCATCGAACAACTGACTGCTCACTGCGCACAGTCGGCCGGCCGCATTGCCAGCATCGTGGGCCGTTTCTACGCTATGGACCGCGACAAACGCTGGGAACGTGTGAAAGAAGCATACGACCTGCTTGTTAACGGACAGGGCCGTGTAGCTACCGACATGGTACAAGCCATGCAGGAGTCTTACGACGAAGGTGTAACCGACGAGTTCATCAAGCCTATCGTGAACGGCTCGTTTGACGGCACCATCAAGGAAGGTGACGTAGTGATCTTCTTCAACTACCGCAACGACCGTGCCAAAGAGCTGACCATCGTACTGACCCAGCAGGATATGCCGGAACAGGGCATGCACACCATCCCCGGCCTGCAATACTACTGCATGACGCCGTACGACGCATCGTTCAAAGGTGTGCACATCCTCTTCGACAAGGAGAACGTACAGAACACGCTGGGCGAATACCTGGCCAACAACGGCAAGACGCAGCTGCACATTGCCGAGACCGAGAAGTATGCCCACGTAACCTTCTTCTTCAACGGTGGCCGCGAAACTCCGTATGCCAACGAAGACCGCATCCTCGTTCCTTCGCCCAAGGTTGCCACGTACGACCTGAAGCCCGAAATGAGCGCTTACGAAGTGAAGGACAAACTGGTAGAAGCCATCGGTACACAGAAGTACGACTTCATCGTGGTGAACTACGCCAACGGCGACATGGTGGGCCATACGGGCGTTTACGAGGCCATCGTCAAAGCGGTAAAGGCCGTAGACGGATGCGTCGCCAAGGTCGTCGAAGCGGCCAAGGCCAACGGTTACGAGGTCGTGATGATCGCCGACCACGGCAATGCCGACAATGCCGTCAATGCCGACGGTACGCCCAATACGGCGCACTCGCTCAATCCGGTGCCCATCGTGGTCGTTTCGGACCGCGTGAAGTCGGTGCACGACGGCATCTTGGCCGACGTGGCTCCCACGGTGCTCCGCCTGATGGGCCTCGAACAGCCTGCCGAAATGACCGGCAAGGCGCTCGTGGAGCTGAAATAGCCCGCTTGCTGACACAAAAAATCCCGCACCGTAAAGTGCGGGATTTTTGTTTCGGGGCGGAATCCGGTTCCGGGTGCGGAACGGTTTTCGGCCGGATGCTTCGCGCTGCTCTTAGTCGAGTTCCTCCTTGAACTTCTCGATCCAGCCGGGTAGGAGACGCAGGGCGTGCGCCATCTGGTATTCGGTATTCGTCCGGTTGTTTGTGATGAATTCCATGGCGACCTTGAAGCAGTTGTCCTCTCCGTCTCGCTCCGCCGAACACTTGCAAACGAATTTGTCCCGGTTCTGATCGTTGGAAATCGCCAGCAGTTTGTCATAAGGGACGTCGGCAGTGAAATTCGCCGATACCTCCACATAGGCGTAATCCATGTCCGCCACTTCTTTTATGATGGCGTAGTAGTTGATTCCCTGTACTTTGAACAGAATGTCCCTGTCTTCGTCGAACGTTGGGACATAGCCTTCGCGCTTCAGAAAAGCGAAGATATCCTCCCGGACGCTCTGCTGGGCGAAGAGCGCGGAAACCGTGCCGAAAATCAGGAGCAGGGTGAGCGTAAATTTCTTCATGCCGATTCTTTTTTTGGGTTTTGCAATAGTCAAAGATAATGAATTCCGGCGCATGGTGGAGCGGAACCGGACGAAATTTGTGCGGGTGTGGGTTCCTCCGAACAACGTCTGCTGTTTCGGCAATCGTACCGCCTTCTGCAGAAGCTTCGCGCCGCGGACCTCCGGGGCTGCCTTGGGTGATGGCGCGGACCGGAAGTTTTTCGTCTGCGGCGATCGCTGCTGCGCATGACGGAG
>ERZ780208.2408-NODE-2408-length-12974-cov-3.184767_pt1 | contig 12974 bp, 10 predicted proteins | sample MGYA00511167_ERZ780208 | MGnify/ENA primary metagenome ERZ780208 (study PRJEB29588, sample SAMEA2159202) | human gut metagenome | biome: human gut; feature: human-associated habitat; material: faeces | place: Denmark | collected 2008/2010 ... | reverse complement strand
CCGCCGCAAGGAGCTGTCCATAAAACTTGATCAGCTCCCACTCCCGTTCGATTCCTTCTGCGTAATCAGTTAAAAGAAGCTGTCCTTCATTTAACCAGCTTTCACGCTCTGTCGGTGACATCTGCGTTCTGCCTTTGTTCTTCCAGTCTTCCACATCATAAGCAGTAACACTGTTTTCTGTCTGCGCCATCTTCTCCACCTCCTTAAAAGATTCTTTTTTCGTTTCGTTTTTTCAAAATTCAAAATACCTGCAACTCCCCGCAATACCGTATACAGGCAGGTTATTTTTTGTATTTTTGCAGATAGTTTACATCATGTTGACTTTTGGGGTCTCAGTCAACAAGGTGTAAACTAAAGTTTTTACCGGAGTTTTTGCCGTATTTCCGGCATTTGTGCCCTCTGGATTAAGAGTCGCCTATCGCATTTATACCCCCGTGTTACAATCCGGGGGTTAAGCCGGGCGCTTACGCGCCCGGCAGAAGCCCTGAAGGGCTTAGCGCCGCCCCGGAGGGGCACCCCGCTTCGCTGCTTACACTCCGTCCGCGCGCCGCGGGACACCCCTCCGGAACAGCACTAAACCCTTCAGGACAGCGGTCGCTCTCCCCGTCTTGCAACACCGTAAGAACAGCGTGGATTTTATGGATAAACAGCTATTCCATCATTGATAACCGCGTGGATAATGCATGGAAAAATCATGGAAAAGGAAAACCGTCTTTCCCACAATTTTCCCACACATTTCCCACCCAGTTACCAACGATTCCATAAACAGCCACTTACCCACAAACTCCACCCTGCAGTTAAAGTCTGCTAGTGTCCTCTTATTTTGTTTTATTTTATAAAATAACATTTTAACACTAAAAAAGACTCCACCCCAGCATTACACCGGAATGAAGTCTTTTTGCTATCTCTCATTTTCTTTTTTTCACTCTACATTCACAATCTTCCAGTTATCCCCCTTCTCCAGCGTCAGCTTATACTGCATGATCTGTGTGATCTTCAGATCCTGGTCGAGGTATTTTACATAAACTTCTGCTTTCGTCTGATCATCTTCCATATAGTAGGCTTTTCCTGCCAGTCCATCATATACATAATTCTTTCCGATCGCCGGAAGGACACCATCCTTTACATAATAGACAAGTTCCTTCGCCGATGCCTGGGGATACAGCTTGAAAAACGTATTCAAAAAATCTTCGATCTGTGTCTGGGTTTTTAAATCTATGCTCCCGTCTGTTTCTTTCGCTTTTACTTCATAAGAAGATTTTCCCGGCAGTGCATACGCTGTCGGGTTTTTTACAACTAACATTTTTCCATTTTCGTCTCTGTGTACCACTGTCTGATACACATTGCTCTGCTCCGTGGTCTGTTCACCTTCCGATATCCGCTGCTTTACACAATACGTTACTTCGTACTCTGTATCCGTAAGATCCTTCACAGACCAGATATCTACGGATTCAACCTCTACTGCAGTCGGGCAGTCTGTCGTTATCATTCCATGATCCATAAGCTGCAGTGTTTCCGGAAGATACTTTTCCAGTGCTTTTTCTCTCTTGCTGATCTCCCGGTCTGTATTTTCCCAGGCATGATATACACCTGCAAAACCTTTTACATAACTCTCCAGGGCATTTGTATCTTTTAATTTTTCCTCGATCACAGTTTCTTTTTCAACTGTGACCGTATCAACCGATGTGAAATTATTATAAATTCCTAAGACAATGCTGATCACTAACAAAACCCAGAATAACCGGATCCAGTTCCTGTTTGGAGATACCTTTAAAACCGGCATCTCTTCTGCCCGATCACTGCCTCTATACTCACCTTTTATCTTTTCTTTTGGTTTTAATTTCCTGATATGTACTTTCATTTTTTCCGGCAGTTTTGTATATATCTTTTTTAAAAACAGCCAGACCTTATTTTTTATTTTTTTGATCATTACTTTTATCTGTACTTTCTTTTCCTGTCCCATTTTGTTTTCTTTTTCCATTTCTTTTCCCTTTCTGCCGTTGCGACATCGCATTTATGTTGACGGCATGCTGACCCTTCCAATACATACAAAGTGTTCCTTCCAAAAGCTTGTATTTAAGTCCGCAAAGCCGATCGGGTTACCGGCATGAAACATCCTTCCATTTCCGGCATAGATCCCAACGTGCGTGATGTAATTGTCTGTCTTATATGTTTTCGTGAAAAAGACCAGATCTCCCGGCTGCGCTTCCTCCAACTCCAGATGCTGCACGGCTTCATACTGTTCCTGTGCTGTCCTTGGCAGTGACACTCCCGCCTGTCCAAAACACCATTGCGTTAACCCGGAGCAGTCAAAGGATGTCTGCGGACTTGAACCACCCCAGACATATTTCCATCCCTGATATTTATAAGCTTCCGCAAGAACTGCATTCGCCGTATCTGCCGGTAACGGCTCTGACTCCAGATATTGTTTTACAAGATATACATAAAACATGTTTCCATAGTCATACCTCCAGCCACCATTCTGTGCGATTGCAACCGGATTATTATACTTTACTTTTCTGCTGCCGCATTTGCTGCTGGCAAAATCACACGACAACTGAAATGTATGAGCCTTTCCCCTGACTGATACATAATCAATATATCCGGCTCCATAATTGTATGCCTGGATCACTGCATCAAGATCGCAACCTAACGTGTCCGCTTTCTGCAGCAACATGGCAAAATACGCAACTGCAGCCTTGATAGATTCCGAAGGGGTTTTCTCTTCTTCTGTCAGACCACTGTTTCCAAGTGACTGCATCGGATCATTTCCTTCCCCTCCAGTCTCCACCATCATGATGGCAAGCAGATACTTTTCATACTCATGTATGTTGTATTCCGCTGCCGTATCCCCGACAAAGGCTGCATATTCCCTTACTTTGTCAGATAACCCAAGACCGGACGCATGTACCGGATCCCCATCTTCGCTTTCATCTGACACTCCAATAAGCATCACGCCACAAATAAACAACAGAAAAACAGGAAATAAAATACATAAAGCGCATATGATCCACTTTACACGTTTCATCTTTACTTCCTCCTGTCTGTTCTCCGATCAGCACTTCCTGTCTTCCTCTGCTCTGCTAACACATCGTTTCTCAGATCCTTTGCATTTCTACTGGATCTTATTACGGTTTTTCCCGGTACAGACTCCGGCTTTGCTTCCCTTAGATCCTGTCCGGCATTTTTCTCCTGCAGTCCTTTGTTTCCCGCTCTCTGCTGTTCTAATCCTTTCATAAATTTTTCCTGATCCGTACTGTTTAACATCGTTCCATAAGTTCCAAGCTCTTTTCTCACGTCCTTATCTGAATACGGAAGACGGGTTATGCTCTGTTTGTAACGGATCTCCTCTAACGGTGTTCCTATTCGTTCCGTCTTCTGATCATTCTTTCTGATCCGTTCTTCACTTCCTGCCATGTCCCTTAACTTTTCATCGGATGCCTTTCGCATCTGTCCTCTGCTGTCAATAAAACTCTTTCCAGCCTTCGCACTGCGGTTTAAACCATCCACACCACGGTATTTATCCAGTTCTTTTCCATTTACCGGAATCCGTTGGTGGAAGTCAATTCCATCATAACGTTTTAGCGCAGTTTCGCTTCTTCGTTTTGCAAGATACATCTCACGGCGTTTCCTTCCTGCATCTGCCTGAATCCGGTTTTGCTCCTGCAGACGTCCCGTTTCTCTTCTGTTCCGTTCTCCAGCTATGCCCTCTTTAAAGTCTTTTACATTCTGTTCCATTGCTTTCCGATGCAGTCCTGCCTGGTATTTTATTTCAGTCGGCGTATTCTTTACATTATCTTTCACCATGCCAAAACGTTCTTTTAAGCGTTTTCCGGAATCCATAACCATACCGACACGTTTTCCGGCTTTTGTACCTGCAGACTGTGTTTTACTGCCGTAAGATACTGTCGTTCTTTCATTTTCAGACGCTCCATTGTTTTCCGTCCCATTCACATTTTCATTTGCCCGGACTGGTTCTCTTACAGGCTTACTGCCACTATTATTTGTATGTGATGATGCCCTCTGTGAATTGCTTTCACCTGAAGGCGCCGGTTCATTTCCAGAACTGCTTCCAGCATTTCCACCTGTACCGCCGCCAGTTCCATTTCCTGCACTTCTGCTTACTGCAGCACGTCTGCCGCCAGAATAATACCTTCGTCCAAACAATTTTCTCATAACCATATATCTTCCCATGCTCTTTAAGAAACGACCACGCTTATTGCTGCCGCCATCTCCTAACGCAACCATAGATAAAATTTCATCCATCTTTAAATACGTTCCAACAAAAACAACGATCTGTAAAAATGCAACCATTAAAAACGGATAATCTCCTGACATGGAATAGATCATTGCAGATAGAGAAAACGCAATCGTAATGAGAAGTGTTAATCCTGCGCGCATTAAAATCGTATTGAACAGTTTTAACACCGCCTTTTTCAACAATCCGTTATAAGTCGGCAGCATGGATAAAATAAAATTCAGCGGCAGATACAACGCAAATATGATAAACAAAAGCTGGGTAAATATAACCAGCCCACACATTATGATCACAAAAATACTGATGATCAGATTCAAAAAACCTATTAAAATAACTGTTCCAAATCTGCCTGCTACATTCGTCACAGTCATATTTACATTTTTATAAGTTTCAATATCTGTCTTTACTGCAGTCTGACGGTCTTCTCCGAAATTCGTTACAGGACTGACAGATAAAATTGATTTAATACGATCTCCATCAACTCCCGCTGCAATACGCTCTGATTCGATTGCAGTTTCATCCGTCGTACCAAACTGCAAAAGCAGCCATGGTTTATAGACCTGAATTGCAAACAGGTTATTCCGGATCTTGTCTGTTGCTTTTACTCCCATCTCATCATTTCCCGGCATGACAAGTTTTGCCCCAAGCTCCAGGACACCATTGCTTAAATCCGCGGAAAAATCATTGATATTTTTAATGTACTGCGGCGCATAAGCAATAAACGCGGCAGTTAAAAGAAAGATCACAAGCATATTTACCGCTGCGCTGACTGCCTCTGTGGTTTTTCTTTTGATCAGCCCGGCATATGCCATGTAGCCGCCCACGATCAATACGATAAACAGTAACAGCCAGGTATAAAAACCATCCGCATTGAATTTCTTCGATCCGGTATTCATGCCCGCCAGGATCTGAATGTTCTTTCCGATGTCGTCTGCCATATCACCGATAAAATCAAGCGAATACGTCTGCTGCACAATATATCCCGTTCCGCTGCTCAGCAATACACTGATCAGCCAGATTCCGTCACTGATTCCATAAAAAACGGATGAAATCTTATTATCTATCCTGTCCATCCAATTCCAGGGAAGCCAGTCCCAGGAAGTGTCCACATAGAAATCGATCTGATAATTATCCCACCGGTACTGACTATACAGATTTCCAGCATCGATCGTTTCATCTACCAGTCCGGAAGCTGCAGATACTTCCATATTTGCAGCCGATAAAAGCAATCCTGTCAGAAGTATACATACAAGAAATGCTGACAGGATCTGTTTGCGCGGCTTTTGCAGTCTTTTTGTTTTCATTCCCCATTTCTTTCTCATGAAACTTCCTCCCTTCTTGGAGGTCTGGTATCAAATGCGTCAAATACATGCTGCAGTAATATCTGTGTATGTACTTTTCCAACACGACCGTAAATGTCCTGCATCAGACATTCCCCAGTTTCTAATGCCATGATCGCATTCTGGTTTTCTTCATCATCCGGATCGAGTCCAAAGAATCTTAATGTATTCCGGATCTCCGTCTTATCTGTGGAATGAAAAGCGAACTTCAAACCGATATTGTTTTTGATTTTTTCGTCCAGAAGATCGGAAGAACTCTGCGTGATAAAAAATACACCGGACTGCATGGAACGTCCGGCACGTACAAGTTTATTCGATAAAGCTGCTCCCTGTGCTACCTGCAGGAGACTCCATGCCTCATCTAAAGCAACGATTTTATAAATTTTCCTGTCTGAATAAATAAAATCCAATGCAAAAGTTCCGATCGTGATCATAACCGCAATACTTAAATATTCGATACTGGTATATTCCTCCACATTTTTTTCAGAATCCGGCAGCATCAGATCCTGCACCTGCAAAATGTTTAAAGCCTTATCTGCACTGATCTTACGCGTCACTTTTCCATCTGAAAACAGCAATCCCGCAAAATCATAATCGGTAAACGCTGCTATGTGGCTTGCAAGCAGATGCGCTTCTTCATCCTCCATCTCATTTAATTCATCGATCATATAAAAGTCCGCTATCCGATCTTTTTGTAACTGCCTTTACCGCATCACGTAAAAGCGGGAAACGTTTTCCATCTTTAATACTGACACCAGTCAAAAATGTCAGGATATCCATCGCCAGGCTGTCTGCATCTTTCTTATTCTGCATGATCACATACGGATCAAGCATTCCTTTATTGCCCTCATCACTGGTCAGGTTGATAATGTTAATTTCATCCGAAAGTTCCGGAAGCATTTCTTTCCATTTCCCGCGTTCCGACTTCGGATCAAGGATCAGCGCCCTTGCACCGTGTAAAACTTCCTGGTAAATGATGTTATTTGCAGACATTGATTTACCACCGCCAAGCGTTCCGGTAAATGCCACAGCAAGGGCATTTGTAACACTGCCGGCTACGTTCTGACAGGCAAGAGACGGGTCTATGTAGATATTATTTCCAGTCTCCGTGTCATACCCGATATAACTTCCATCCGGATCACCCAGGATGCGTGCCGCACCAAATCCAAGTCCTGCCAGAAAATCCGCTTTTACATACTGGATATAATCATTTTCATATCTTGATCCAGAAGGAATAAATTCTTCATGGAATCCGATCATATCACCAAACGGGCGTACCAGTTTAATGTTAAAATCATTCTCGTAATAATCCCTGACCTCCGCGATACGACGTTCCAGCTCCCCTTCGCTTTCTGCAGCAATCCGGACAACGTAGCTTAATTTGTACATGGATCCTTTTGTTCTGCCTAAGTCCTTTTCCAGCTCGTCCACATCCACCAGTGCCTCTACCACGGAATTATCCGTATCGGCACCAGCCTCATACGCATGCTCATCTAAGTCATTTAATTCCTTTTTCTTATTTCTGACCGTCGTCAATGCGCTTCTGTTCGGCATGATTTCAACGTTCATACTGACGTCTACCGGAAAACGGAAACGCTCCTGCTCATAATAAAAGATCTCCGACGATGGAAACTCCAGTTCCCCGATTAAAGCATTGATCGTCAGGTATGCAGCATAGCTTTCCCCCTCTTCCCTTATCATCCGGATATGTTTCTGATGCTCCTGCAGCACACAGCGCGTCAGGCGGAGAATGTCGTACTTGCGGACTAACGTTTTTTTCTCCAGCTTTTCTTTTGGAAATGAATACTCATATTTATAATACGGCGTTTTCTGTTGTCCATAGATATGCTCTACAATGTAGCCAATGTCTTTCTTTTCCAGGCGCTTTAGGGAAAACTTCCCTTTTACACGCTGTCTTAAAAAGTCTTCCAGTTTTGCATACCGCTCGATCTCTGCACTGTTTATGCTGACAAAATCACCCATCAGGTTATGGTTGACGCTGTTTATAAAGTCTGTAAATACGGCTAAAATATCTTCCTTGACCTTCTTTACACTAACTTCCTCTTCTCCCTTGATCAGCTTAAAACCTAAAAAGAAACGGTAGGTAACTTCATTTTCTATTCCACCCATAGAAGTGATCAGCCCTTCTGTCTGGATGTCGATCACTTTTTCTGCTGTTTCTTTAAGATCCCCCTTTAAGTGTCTCTTGCAGCGTTCCTGCCTGTCCCTTACGGATGTTTCAGATGCAATGCAGAGCGCATGCATCTTGCCTTCCCTGTTTACCGTCATGATCTGACGGAACCGTTCATGTACTGCCATCTTTTCATCCGGAGATAAAAAAGCATAGTTGTACGGGATCAGTTCATAATACGCCCACCATTCTCCCTGCTGGTTTAAGATCATATTGTTTTCAATGTACTTAATCGGGAACATAGATATCCCTCCTCACTGCGGTAATATATTCGTTTACTGTCTTTTTACGATACACCACACGTTTTCCTGCATAAGTTTCCTTTGGGCGTATCAGATAATTAAACGCCGCGCATAAGAATCGGTACGGTTTTTTGCCATCAAAGCTCTTTTTTGACATCAGATACGCATTTCCTACGCATATCGCAGCCCATACAACGAAACTTTTTATATACACAAATGGCGGCAGGTTGTGAATCATAAAACACACAACTGCAGTCCCGGTAAAATACCCGATCTGTGTCATTGTCGCCGGAAACGGCAGATTAACATCCCCGACCGCATGTATCACTTTTTCAACATTCCAGATGCTTGTATATGACTTTACCTGTTTCATTTCTTCCCTTTCTTTCCTTTCTGCCTGTCCGGCGGTTTTCTTCATCCTTTTTCATTTAGCTAAGGCACAGGGCAGCCCGCCCCGCACCTTATTTTTATCAGAGATTATTTTCCTCCATCTTCTACATCATCTGCAGCACCGCCCTCGATGATCGTGCCATTATAGATCTTTAACATCGTGTCTTTTGTCCCAGAGGGATTAAAGACAAAACCAACCGCTATGACCGCGATAATTGCAAAAACAATCAGCTCCGCAATCTTGTGTTTAAATAAAAGCACAAGACCAACAATAATAATCCCTCCTAAAACCAGAGGCTGTATATTCGTCATGAGCCACGTATAAATTCCCTGTCCAAAGTTCATATCTCTTTCCTTTCCACACATTTTTGTGCATAAAAAAAGACAGCTTTTCGCCATCTGTTTACTGTTACCTTTTCTACTTTTTCTTCATTATGGCGCATGTTCCATAATGCAGCCATCTTTGTGCTTTAAAAATTGCGACGCCGCAATTTCAGGATTCCATATATTCCTCTTTAAGATCATCAATCCATTTTCTTCCTTTCTGCCTTGCTGTGACAACATCGTCCAGTGCCGCCTGCTGTTGTTTTAAGATCTTTTTATGATGCGGGGACAGATTGGCTTCCTCGATCATATCCTTCGCCAGGCGCGTGCCTCTGAGATCATCCAGCTTCTGTACCATTTTAAGGGACGGTGCGACCTGTCTTGTAAGCCAAAGGAGTGTCCGGTCAAGTGTGTACTCTTCCGGTTTTGTCGTCAGCTTAATGCTCCGGTACTGTCCGTTTAAAAACCACACCCAGCGCTCATTTAACGGCCAGTTTCTGCATTCCTTCTCCGGATCGGCATCTACAAAACGGACATAGTGGTTGATAATAGAATAAGCCGTACAGGCTACATCTTCCATCTCCAAAAGATCATCCACCGCCACCTCCGCACGCTCATCTTTTAACCGTATTTCAAAACGGTTTTTCGTTTCCGCCTCATCCAGCGGCGTGCCATTTTTTACATACTGCTCATAATCTTTTTCGTAAATGCAGAAATAAATTTCACTTTTTAAAGATCCCAGGTACAATGTATTTCCCATGCTTGCCGCATCTTCTTCCCGGTTCCTTATCAGTTCCCCGGACTGGTAATCCTTAAAACTGTGAAAAATCGTGATGCATTCATCCCGACGGCATTTTACTATCAGCTCCGGTATATTTAAAATTCCGGCACGGTCGTTGATCGCAATATCGATCCGCTTAAATACCGCCCCCATTTCTCTTGCCGTCCGGAAGAAATCGTACCAGGTACGTTTCTGTACTTTCAAAAATGCCTCAAACTGCCTACACCCTTTACCTTTTAATTCAAGCAGAATGCCTTTTTCATGTTCCGGCGATACCATGACTGTGATATCTCCGTAAATATACTGACGCCCGTATCCATAAAAACTGTGCGCTTCCTCGATCATGTACTGCATCCGGATATTCATGGCATCTTCGATCACGCGTCTCTCATCCGTGGTTGCAAACCGGATCCGGACATAGTCAAATAAAATTTCCATTTCTTTATCCGGATTAAATATCTCAAGAACCATTTCCAAATGTTCTAACAGCTTTTTTGTTGCCCGTTTTTTTCCGGTCAACAATACACTGTAATAACTTCTATTGATTCCTGCCGTTTCTGCATATTCACTTTGCGATACGCCGTAGCTTTTCCGTCTTGTTTCCAGGTTCGTGATCCATTCCACCGGATCAAATGCAATGGAATCTTCATTTTCTTCTATGTACTCGTCTGCCATCTCTCCTGTTTCTCCGGCGTTCCATACGTCATCCGCTGTTCTAAAACAGTCCGCCGGATCTTCTGTCCGTGTTCCATAACCGCTTTCTTTTTCTTTCCGGTATTCCTGAAGCACGTTTTGCAGCTGGTCAGCCAGTTTGTCACTGACCGGCTTTTTCCCGTGCACCAGCATGTTATAATAGCCTCTTGAAAAACCAATGCGTTTTGCAAGTTCTACCTGGGATAATCCCAGTTCTTTGCGTTTTTTCTCAATCTCTTTTAACATCTCCCGGTTCTTTTCCACATCTGCCACCATCCCATTTTATAATTCCGTTCTGCAGCTTCCGGGGAATATCCTCATAGATCTGCATTTCATTACGTCTTGCCTGCATAAACTCAAGCACTGCACCACGGCTCTCCCTCCAGCCCGGCATCATGTACACCCCGGTACAGATCGACAGCAGCGTCAATGATACTTTTATATATTCCTCCCACGTCGCATCTTCCGGCAGCATTGCATTGACTTTCGCCGGATTGATCACGGAATATCCATTTTCTGTTAATTCCTTTTCTGCTTTCTCAAAACGTTCCATATAATCCGATGTTCCGGTAATCGGTCCGCTGATATAAATATGTTCCGTCTGTTTTTTGTTCGCTTTTTCTTCTATTACCTTTTCTTCATTCCTCTCCGGCAGTTTCGCTGCCGTTTTCATACATTCGATCACACGCTTCTCCTTCCTGCTGTCTTTTCTCATAGATCCGCGACAGCTCTTCAAAAAAATCATATCGCGGATCTACATATGGAGCGTAAAACTCTGTTACAACACCGTTTCCGGTGTTTACATAGCCGCGCCCCGCAATATCTTTTTCTTTAAATTGTTTATCAATACTGCCAAACATCATGGTGTACCCGCTTGCAGACATACTACCCAGCGCAACACGGAAACCAAACTGATCGCGGACACCATCTCCGAGATATTTTGCATCCGGACGCTGACACGCAAGAATAATAAAATATCCTGCCTGTCTGCCTTTCATGATAATAATCCGGATCAGCTTCATAACCTCTTCCCATTCTTTTTTTGCAAGCGTATCCATAAATGCCACATATTCATCAAAGATCAGAAAATGCGGCGTCAAACCGACTTTCGCATAATTCGCACCCATCCGGAAATCCGGATGTTCCTGCATTTCATCATAACGGGCTTCCATTCCCTCGTAGAAAGCCTCCACACACTCCATTATGCTTTCTGTATCGTAATGCACATCCGGCATGATCCTGGATAAGAAAGATAAATCTGCTTTCTTCGGATCACAGATATGCAGCACCGCACCTGATTCTAACAATGCTTTTATCACGATCAGAAGAAAGATCGTTTTTCCACTTCCTGTATCACCTGAAATCAACATATGCGGCAATTTATCATATTTCCATGAGATATGCTGCATCAGATTCAGTTCTCCATTTTCTGCTTTTACATCCTGAATATCGATCCGGCTCTTTTCTACACCTGTTAAAAATTCATATCTGACCCAGATATCCTTTGTATCTTTTTTTACCAGTTCACAATTTAACCCGGTTTCTAATTTCTCCTCCAAGGTAAGCAATTTATCCTGGTACTTTCCCATACTGATCTTGACTGTCACATAAATATACTGTTTTTTCCGTCTGTAATAAAGTGCCGGAAAATATGTGATCCGCTCCATTCTGCCGCCTGTTTTACTCTGCTGCAGTGGCTCTGTCTCAAACCATCGATTTTCCAGCAGCATACGCGCCATTGCCTGGCGGTTGCGGATATCTGTCATGTTGCCGCTTTTCCATTTATAAAGTAGATCCAGCAGACATAAAATCGTGAGCAGGAAGAGAAGGAATACCCTAAGCAGGATATTCCCTTCTGTCAGCCGGATCACAAAAGCGGATAATGCTGCAACAGTCAGGGCAAAAAAAATGACAGACCTTAAAATCAGCCTGTCATCATAACGCCCGATGCGTTTTCCTTTCCAGATTGGAAATCTGTTCATCTATTCCACTCTCCCATCCGGTTATTTATTTTTTATTTCCTCCGTCCTTTGCGTCCGTTCCGGTCTTATCTGCTGTCTTATCAGATGGTTTGTTCTGATCTGCTGTTTTCGATGCGTCTGCTCCGGCAGCTTTTGTCTGATCAGCAGGTTTTCCTGCAGCATCTGCCAATACGATATCGTCCGCATTGATGTACCAGTCTGCCGTTGCCCTTCCACCAAACGTTGCATCCGCTCTTGCGCTTACTACCGGATTTACAAGCGTTACCGCCGCATTGTATGGGAAGTCTTTTTCTCCGGCTTCCGGTGGAATACTGACTGTGATCGTGTGCCCCTGGCGCTGACATTTCAGGTCATATGTACGTTTTGTAACCTCATCGGTCACATTTCCTTCCTCATCCTGCGCGTAGTTCTCTCTGCGCAATGCCGCAAACTTTAATTCTCCTAATGTTTTCTCTGTATCAATAAATAAACCTTCCGAAAATCTCATTGTTCTTCCTCCATCTTTCTAATCTTTTCTTTATTTTTTATTCTTTTCTTTTTTGAATTGCTCTTTTTGAATTGTCCTCTTTTGTTTCATTTGCTGTGCTGCATATAGTTCCTTTTACCGGATCACTGTTTTACTCCTGCATTTTCCAGTTCATCCACGGAAACAATATCATCCGCATAAATTTTATAATTCACATAACCCCTGTTATTAATCGCATATCCTTCAATTTCCACGCGGGGATTAATAAGCGCCACCGGTTCTTCATATTCAAAATGCTTTGTCCCTG
>ERZ780208.2395-NODE-2395-length-13023-cov-6.596391_pt1 | contig 13023 bp, 8 predicted proteins | sample MGYA00511167_ERZ780208 | MGnify/ENA primary metagenome ERZ780208 (study PRJEB29588, sample SAMEA2159202) | human gut metagenome | biome: human gut; feature: human-associated habitat; material: faeces | place: Denmark | collected 2008/2010 ... | reverse complement strand
CCCAGCCACACCCCCTGTACTCGTATCAAGGATCTGCACGTCATCTGCCAGAGCCATATCGCCCAGCGCGGTGGCGTTCTCGTTCACAGTGCCGCTGACGGAGCGCTCATCGATTTTTTCCACGCTCTCGCCTTCGGGGCTGACCCGCACTTCCACCAGCCAGCCAGCGGGGAAATTCAGGCTCTTGTCTACATTCACTTCGCGGGCAAGGCCGTCGGTACACAGGACCTTGACGGTCTGAAGCACATCGGCACTGTTGTCCTCGTCGATGAGGTTGCGGGCGGACGACTGCACCACACCGTAAAAGACCTCGTCGGCCTCCTCGCCGGTGATGATGCCTGCGGCCACATTGTTCATGCCCAGCAGCAGAGTGACCACCTGGCCGACACCGCCGCCGTTGAGAGAAGACACCTGAGAAGCAATGGCCGTACTGCCCAGCGTATAGGATGTGCCTGCCACCGTGATGGAAGCGGGGGCGCTGGCCGAGGGAGACACCTCGGTGATGCGGCCTGCGGCACGGCGGGTATAGACCCACAGGGTCTTGAGGCTCTCGCTGTAGTAGTAGACGTCGTATTTGTTCAGCTCTGCGGAGCCGGAGACCTTATCGTTGCGGTAGACGCTGGCAGGGACAAAGGGCAGCACCGTGCTCTCCGAAGCCACGAAGGGGCCTTCCAGGCTGCTGAGCAGGATGGTGGAGCCGTCCACCTGACCATCGCTCACGGTAAAGCCAAGGGTCGTGCCGTAGGCCGAGCCGCTGGCGTTGTTGGCGGTGAGGGCATTGTAGAGCAGGACGGCGCAGTCCTCGTAGTTCATCGCTTCGCCCTGACGGCGGTCGAGGCCGGCACGCAGGCCGATCTCGCTGGCCTTGTTGAGCTGGGCGTTGGGAAACGCGCCGCTCAGGTCGGTCATCTTATAGCCCATCAGCTTGAGCACTGCAGTGCATGCTTCTTCCAGCGTGACGGCGTTGTTCGGGCGGAAGCTGCCATCGGTGTAGCCGTTCATCCAGCCCTGCTGCACGGCGATGCGGACATAGGGTGCCCATGCCGAGGAGCCGGGCAGGTCGGTGTAGAGGGTACCCACTGCCCCCTGAGAAGAGACGCTCTCCCGGTAGGTAGAGTAAGAGGTCAGCATTCTGGCAAATGCGCCGCGGGTCACGGCTGCATTCAGTGCGCCGGACTGCTCGGAATCCATAGCACCCAGCGTGATGGCAAACTGGACGGCGGTGTTGTTGCCCGCAGCCGATGCCGGCATCACCAGCATCGACACCGCGATGCTGACCGCCAGCAGAAATGCGAGAAGACGTTTTTTCATTGTGATCTCCTTATAAAAAATGTTAAACCTCTCAGTCTCACTTCGCTCGACAAGGCCGGGTTGTGGCACCCAGCATCCGCTGCGCATTGCGCGCGTCTTGCTGGCCGCTGCCCCAGCAACGACTCCCTGTTTCCGCCACTGGCGGCGGTCGTCGTTGTTGCCCCTACCGAGGGGAGCCTCTGGCGAAGAGAGAAAGCTTTCCGTACTGCCAAGGCCTCCCCTCGTCAGGGGAGGTGGCTGCGCCAAAGGCACAGACGGAGAGGTTAATCATATCTCAACGCGTCGATGGGGTTGAGCCGCGCGGCGCGTTTTGCGGGCAGATAGCCGAACAGCACTCCGATGAATACCGAGATGCCGAAAGCTGCCGCGATGGAGTTGAAGGACGGGCTGACCGTGATGTCCATGCCATCGGTGAACATGGGCAGCACCTGATTGGCGATGGCCGACACGATGTAGCCGAGGACGATGCCCAGCGTGCCGCCAAGAGCCGAGGTAGTGGCCGCCTCGGTGACGAACTGGGCCAGAATGGTCTTTTCCTTCGCGCCCATGGCCTTGCGGATGCCGATCTCACGGGTGCGCTCGGTGACGGACACCAGCATGATGTTCATGATGCCGATGCCGCCCACCAGCAGCGAGATGCTGGCGATGCCGGTGAGGATGACGATGACCATGTTGATCATCTTGTTCATCTCTTCCAGCCACTCGCTGGCGCTGTAGACGTAGTAAGCATTGTCGCTCTTGAAGATGTCATACAGTCCCTGCTCCACCGCAGCCTTGGCCTCGTTAGCCTGGCCCTCGTCCACCATGATGGCGGAGTAGGAGTCCGGCGAGCTTTCGTTGGAAAGGCGCATGGCTGTGGTGTAGGGCAGGTAGACGCTGTCGTCGTCGCTGCCCTCCTGCTGGTCGGGGTTGGAGATTTTGGCCTTCAGCACGCCCACGATGCGGAACTTATAGGGGCCAAGCTTGATGGTCTGGCCCACCGCATTTCCGCCGTAGGCCGTGCGGTTGATGTAATCGCCGATGACGCAGATCTGCTTGTTGTCTGCGATGTCCATATACTGGATGTTCCGGCCCTTGGCAAGGGTGTAGCCCTTCATCTCGATGTAGTTTTCATCCACGCCGTACATCTCGCTGTAGCGGTAGGTCGTAGTCCCCACCTTGGGGGTGTTGTCGCTGAAATCCAGCTGCGGCGAGATGGAGGAAAGCAGTTTGGGGTTCTTTTTGACGAGGTCGTACAAATCATCCACCGTCGCAGTGCGGGAACCATAGCCCCATATCTGGATGGAGAGGGTGTTGGTTCCCATTGCGGAAAAGCTGTCCCGCATGCTTCTGGTCATGCCGTTGCCCAGACCGACGATGACGATGACCGCCATGACGCCGATGATGATGCCCAGCATGGTCAGAAACGTGCGCAGTTTATTGCTCCAGACGTTCTGCAGTGCCTGACGGAAAGTCTCTAATACCATTATTTTGCTTCCTCCTGTGCCGCTTCGCCGGACAGAGTAGGCTGCACGACAGCCTCAGGCGCGTGGGCGTCGCCGTCGTACACCACCTGACCGTCTTCCAGACGGATGATACGCTCCGCCTGCACGGCGATGGAATTGTCGTGGGTGATGAGCACCACGGTATGCCCCTCCCTGTGGAGCTGCTGGAGCATCCCGATGACCTCGCGGCCGGTGTGGGAGTCCAGAGCGCCGGTGGGCTCGTCGGCGAGGATGACCGCCGGGTTGCGCACCAGAGCACGGGCGATGGAAACGCGCTGCTGCTGGCCGCCGGAAAGCTGGTTTGGCAGGTTCTTGAGCTTGTCGCCCAGACCCACCTTTTCCAGCACATCCTTGGCCAGCTTGTGGCGTTCGGCGCGGGAGATATTCGCGTAGATCAGCGGCACCTCCACGTTCTCCATCAGGTTGAGGCGGGGCAGAAGGTTATACTGCTGGAAGATGAAACCCAGCATCTCGTTGCGCACATCTGCCAGCTCGTCCCGGTTCATCTTGCCCACATCCCGGCCATTGAGCCGGTAGATGCCGTGGGTGGGGACGTCCAGACAGCCGATGATGTTCATGCAGGTGGACTTGCCCGAACCGGACTGGCCCACGATGGCCACGAACTCCCCCTTCTCGATCTTCATCGTGATGTGGTCGGCGGCCTTTACCAGCGTATCGCCCATCTGATAATACTTGCACACCTGCTCAAATTCGATCAGAGCACTCATGGGGCACCTCCTTACCAGATACTGTCGCTGTAACTGTCGCTGTAATAGTCATCCGACACAGAGCTGGTGTCGTAGGCCACCGTGTCGTCCTCCTGCAGGCCGCTCTTGATCTCGGTGTAGCTGTCGTCGCTGACGCCGGTCTCGACTTTGACGTAGACATAGCCGTCCGGTGCGTCCATGTCTTCCACCGCATTGGCTGCGCTGGGAGACTTCTTGCTCACCAGCACATAGCCGCCGCGGATAACGGCAGCATTCGGCACGACGAGGGCGTTGCCGGCCTCGGCCACGACGATCTCAGCGTTGGCGTTCATGCCGGGGCGCAGGCCGTCGGTGTTGTCGATGCGGATGGTGATGGGGTAAGTCGTGGTGCCGCCGCTGGAGCTGCCCTTCATGGACACACGGGTGACTGTGCCGACATAGGTCTTGTCCGTCACAGCGTCAGCGGTGAGCTGGACTTTCTGGCCCACGGACAGTGCGCCGATCTGCAGCTCATCCACATTGATGACCATCTCCAGATAGCTCAGGTCGTAGATGACGCAGAGGGTGCTGCCGGAGGTCAGGGCGTCGCCCTGCTTGGCGTCCTTCTCAATGATGGTGCCGCTGATGGGCGAGGTAATGGTGTAGTTGGACATATTGTCCTGCTGGTTCTGCATCGAGATCTCAGCGCTGCGCAGGGACTCGGAAGCAGACTGGATGGATTCGGTCAGCTCATCGCCGGTCAGCTCAATGATGATGTCACCCTTGGAGACCGCGCCGCCCTCCTGCACATTGATGGCGGAAACGGTGCCGCTGGCCTGAGCGGTCAGGGTGCGCTCTGCCTGATAGGCAAAGGTGGCAGAGGCGATGGAGCTGACGCCATTGACGCTGGCGGTAGCGGCCTGGGCGGTGGTCAGACCGCCGGCATTATTGACCCGGATGGTGACGGTGCGCACCAGCAGGTTGCCGGTGCTCAGCTCATCGGTGCCGGTGACGGCGGTGATGGTGCCTTTCAGCGTCTCAAAGGTGCCGTCCAGCACCACGTCAGCGCTCTGGCCCACCGAGAAATTGGCGGCGTCGGCTGCCGGGAACAGCAGGTTCAGCAGCATCTTGGAGCTGTCGCGGATGACCGCCACCTCCTGGCCGCTGGTCACCTCGTCGCCCTTTGCGACCTTGAGGCTGCTGACGGTGCCGTCCACCTCTGCGCGGACATACTGGCGGTCCACAGTCTTGTCGTAGCTGCGCTGGGCCTGCTGCAGGGCGATGCTGGCCTTTTCCAGATTGGTGGAGGCATCCGAGCTGTCGATGGTGTAGAGCACATCGCCCTCCTCCACCTTGTCGCCCTCTTCAAAGCCGCCGGTGAGGATCTTGCCGTCCACCAGAGACTTGACGGTATATGTATTGGCCGGGTTCAGCGTGCCGGTGCCGCTCAGGGAGTTGGAGACATCCTGACGGACCGGCGTCGTCTCGGCGTAGGTCACATCGCGGCTGGCAGCGCCATTCCTGCCGCCGCCTATGAGAAAGACAGCGCCCGCTGCCGCCACGACGACCAGCGGCACGAGCCACTTCCAGTTCTTTTTGGCAAATGCGCCTGCACCGGTCCTACCCTTGGCTCCGGTCATTTCCCCGGCAGCCTCAGCAGACTGAGCCGCTGCATCCTTTTTCTTTTTCCAGATCATGCTTTTCCTCCTAGTCGATGCAAAAGGGCATAGTTGCCCCTTTGCACGAAAAATCTGTTATTGGTAGTGTATCGCATTTCACCAAAATACTCAAGCGTCCAAATTTCATTTCACCCTTTATTTACAAAATATATGTCCGTTTTTATGCAAAAAGAGACACCCGCAGCGCCCTTTTCAGAGCAATGCGGGTGTCTCTTATTTTTTATCCTATCAGGATGCGGCTTTGGCCTCGCTCAGCGGAGCCAGCTGCACATACACCCCGGCAGGGACGCAGGCCGCCCATGCACCTTCCTCGCTCAGCTGGCCGAACTGCTCACAGACATGGTCCGGGCATTGGCTGTCCTGAAACGAGATGGTGCCGTCTTTTACCTGTAAATGAACGACATAGCTGCCCACATCGTACAGGTAATCGTAGTCCTTATCCAGCGGCAGCACCTCGGTGATGCCGTCGCCGAAATCCACGACCGCTGCCAGCGGCTCCGTCTTGCTGCGCGGACGCAGCAGAAAGACCAGCAGGACAGCTGCCGCCAGGACGACGGCTGCGAAGAGGAGGTTTGCCTTCCAGCTCAGGCGTTTTGCGCCTTTTGCCGGCTCAGGCTGCTTGCGGATGCTCATGCAGCGTAGTCGCTGGCAGCAGCACCGGCAATGCGGCCAAAGACGGTGAAGTCAGCAACAGCGTTGCCGCCCAGACGGTTTGCACCGTGGACGCCGCCAGTCACCTCGCCTGCTGCGAACAGGCCGGGGATGACCTCGCCCTTCTCGTTCAGCACCTCGGTGTTGGCGTTGATCTTCAGGCCGCCCATGGTGTGATGGACACCGGCGGTGACCTTCACAGCGTAGTAGGGAGCGGTGTTCAGGGGGTTAGCGAAGCTGGTGCGGCCGAAGTCGGGGTCATTCTTGGCCTCAACGTAGCCGTTCCACTTGTCCATGGTCTCTGCGAAGGCAGCGGCATCGACGCCCATAGCCTTGCCCAGCTCCTCGTAGGTCTCACCGGTGACGGTGTAGCCCTTCTTGATGTAGCCCTGGATGACGCTGGAAGCATCGACCATGGCCTGATCGACGACCAGCCAGCTGTAGCTGCCGGTCTGAGCGATCTCAGCGGCGGAGACGACGTCACGGGTGCCCACTTCGTCGATGAAGCGCTTGCCCTCGGCGTTGATCAGCACAGCGCCGTCGCCGCGCAGGCCCTCGGTGATGAGGGCAGCGGTGTTGGCCTCAACGGTGGGGTGGATCTGGATCTGGTCCATGTCCACGGTAGCAGCGCCGATGGCCTCTGCCATCTCGATGCCCTGACCCTGGATGCCAGCGGCGTTGGTGGTCATGAAGCCCTTCAGCTCGGGCTTGTACTTGACGACCATGTCGAGGTTTGCGCCGAAGCCGCCGGTGGTCAGCACCACAGCCTTGGCGTTGACGGTGACGGTCTCGCCGGTAGAACCGGTGGCCTTGATGCCCGCAGCTGCGCCGTTGGCATCGGTCAGGATCTCGTTGGCGGTGGTGTTCAGCAGGATCTGAACGCCAGCCTTCTTACAGTTCTCCTCCAGCAGGGGGATCATGTAGGAGCCGACGGAAACGGTCTTGCCCTCTGCGTTCACAGGGCGATGGATGCGCTTGACGGATGCACCGCCGAAGCTGGAGACGTTGTGCAGGGTGATGCCGTGCTCGTCCAGCCAGTCGATGGCGTCAGCGGAGTTTGCGCACAGGGTCTCGACCAGCTCGGGGTCGTTGATGCCCTTGCCGCCGATCATGGTATCCAGCTCCATCAGCTCGACAGAGTCGAAGTAGCCGGTGGGGTTGGCCTGATAGGCAGCCCACTGCTCGGAGACGGTCTTGGCCAGAGCGGTGATGGTCTCGTTGTCGGCGTACTTCTCGGCAGCAGTCTTCAGGGTCTTCTCGACGCCGGCAGACTCGCCGAACTCGTTCTCGTCCTGATAGACGGTCTTGCCGGCGTTCATGCCGCCGGTAGCGCGGACGGAGTTGCCGCCCACCATGGGCTGGCTTTCCACGATCACAACGCTCTTGCCCTCGGCAGCAGCGGTGATGGCAGCGGTCATGCCTGCGCCGCCTGCACCCACGATGACAACGTCAGCGTCAACGGTGGAATCCTCAGCCTTGGTCTCGTCGGCCTTGACCTCGATCTTATAGTCGTCGGCGTTCAGGCCGGCGGCAGTCAGGGCAGCGGCTGCTGCCTCCTTGATGGCGTTGGAGGTGATGGTCGCGGTGGACACGCCGTCCACGGCGATGCTGCCGGTCTCAGCGATCTGAGCGGGCAGCTGCTCCAGTGCCAGCGTACCGATGCCCTGGGTCTCGTCCTTGCCCTCGGCGGTGCAGCCGGTGATCTTGCCGTCTTCCAGCGTCAGGGTAACGGTAACGTCGCCGCCCATGCCCTTGGCAGTGCCGATGAAATCACCGGACACGCCGCCTGCGGTGGAAGCGGGCTTGCTGCCGCAGCCGTAGCCCAGCAGGCTGACGCCCACAACAGCCGCCATGGCCAGCGCAGCCACGCTCTTGCGGATCTGATTCTTTTTCATTGTTTCTTCCTTCTCATATTCGGGTTGCTTGTGTTCGGACATCTATCAGCAAAAAAGGGGGAGCTGCTCATTCGGAAAGCAGCTCCCTCTCGCTGAAACTTAGGAAAAACTTAGGCGTTAGCCTGAGCTGCAGCAACAGCGCATGCAACAGTAGCACCAACCATCGGGTTGTTGCCCATGCCGATGAGGCCCATCATCTCGACGTGTGCAGGCACAGAAGAGGAACCTGCAAACTGAGCATCGCCGTGGACGCGGCCCAGAGAGTCGGTCAGGCCGTAGCTGGCGGGGCCGGCTGCGACGTTATCGGGGTGCAGAGTACGGCCCGTGCCGCCGCCGGAAGCGACGGAGAAGTACTTCTTGCCGTTCTCGATGGCCCACTTCTTATAGGTGCCGGCGACCAGGTGCTGGAAGCGGACGGGGTTGGTGGAGTTGCCGGTGATGGAGCACTGGACGTCCTCCTTCTTCATGATGGCAACGCCCTCCATGACGTCGTTAGCACCGTAGCACTTGACAGCTGCGCGCTCGCCCTCGGAGAAGGGGATCTCCTTGACGACGGTCAGGGTCTGAGAGGGGATGTCGTACTCGGTCTGCACATAGGTGAAGCCGTTGATACGGGAAATGATGTAAGCGGCGTCCTTGCCCAGGCCGTTCAGGATGACACGCAGGGGGGTCTTGCGGACCTTGTTTGCGGTGCGGGCGATGCCGATAGCACCCTCAGCAGCGGCGAAGGACTCGTGGCCTGCCAGGAAAGCGAAGCAGGTGGTGTCCTCGCTCAGCAGACGAGCGCCCAGATTGCCGTGGCCCAGACCGACCTGACGCTGCTCAGCGACAGAACCGGGGATGGTGAAAGCTTCCAGACCTTCGCCGATGGCGGCTGCGCACTCGGCAGCATCGGTCAGGCCGCGCTTGACGGCGATAGCGGTACCCAGGGTGTAAGCCCAGACAGCGTTATCAAAGCAGATGGGCTGCACGCCGCGGACGATCTTGTCGCAGTCGATGCCCTTAGCGAGGAGCATCTCGTTGCAGGCGTCCAGAGATTCGAGGCCGTTGGCCTTCAGGCATGCCTCGATTTTCGGCATGCGGCGATCCATAGATTCAAAAGTTGCCATGAGTTGTTCCTCCTCTCTTATTACTGCTATTAACTGTTTTACAGCCCGATGCCGGATGTTATACAAATTTTCCACAGTTACATTCATTTCCCGGGCTAACACTTTCGGGTCGAGGTCCTTTAACTCCAAATCGACCAACACCTGACGATATCGTTCATTATTCATTTTACGAATAGCATTCCAGACGTCCATCTTACTGATCAGTTCCGGTAAAAAATCAAAAACTTTCTCTTCTTCTTTTATTGGAGCCGATTGATTCCGATAATCCATCAGTACCCCTTTTCTTTTTTGAAAAAAACGTACAGCAACAACCGTCAACCAGGTCGTCAGTTTACTCCGGAAATCGAACTGCCGAAGTTTATACCAATTATCCGATTGCAAATAAAGATACAACTCGTTGATCAGCTCGTTTTTATCGAGTTGACAAGGACAAAACCGATGCAGTATATAATTGAACATCGGCGTACATTTATCAAAAAACAAATAACGGACAATCTCTTCATCACCGATAAGTAACCGATCGACTAATTCCCTATCACTAATCAGTGCGTAATCTTTTTCCTCCATATCCCATTAATCACCATAAAAAATACTCCTTATAGCACAATTTGTTTTAGTATTGCAAATATAGACATTCGTTCATTTTTCCAAAATTTTAATTTTGTAAATATCTGATTTTTCTTCTCCCGAAGCGATGATTTTTTTCTAACAAATATTTGTTTCACCGAAAATAAGCATTAAATTTGCGACCTGAAAATTTTCCTCAGGGGTACAATAAGCGGTTCATAACCCACCCCATGGTATTAACATTAAAACAACAAAACAAATGTACGCTATTGTTGAAATTGCAGGACAGCAATTTAAAGTAGAAAAAGACCGTAAGGTTTATGTTCACAGACTGGCAGCCGAAGAAGGCGCTCAGATAGAATTCGACAGTGTTCTTTTAGTGGACAATGACGGTCAGGTTAAGATCGGTACACCGAAAGTAGAAGGCGCAAAAGTTACCGCAAAAGTATTGAGCCACCTGAAAGGGGATAAAGTGATCATCTTCAAAAAGAAAAGAAGAAAAACTTTCGAAAGAAAGAACGGTCACCGTCAATATCTGACTCAGATTCAAATCGAATCTATCAACGCTTAAGCTCTGTAGAGTGATTTTATTATTTTGTAACTTCTAAATTATTAATACGATATGGCACATAAGAAAGGAGTCGGTAGTTCAAAGAACGGCCGTGAATCAGAAAGCAAACGATTAGGAGTAAAAATCTGGGGTGGACAATTTGCTAAAGCAGGAAATATCCTGGTTCGCCAAAGAGGTACTGTACATAATCCGGGTGAAAACGTAGGTATCGGTAAAGATCATACTTTATTCGCTCTGATCGACGGAACAGTTGTTTTCAGAAAGAAAAGAAACAACAAATCGTTCGTTTCAGTGGAAGCTGCTGCAGAATAAACTGAAAAGATATGAAATATTAAACTCCTGTATTCTGCCCGGATACAGGAGTTTTTTTATAATTTTACCCTTCGAAAATAAGGAATGAGTAACGATAGAAGGTGGAACGATTAACAGTCAGCTTACCCTTGAATACATTGTCCGTCTGAAATCGTAAATCTAAAATATTCAAATTATGTTGAATCTGAAATTTATCCAGGAAAATAAAGAAACCGTCATAGAGCGCCTGGCTGTAAAAAATTTTGATGCCCGTGAATCCGTTGAAAAAATCATCGCTCTCGACAACCAGCGAAAATCCTTACAACAGGAGGCAGAAGCCAAACAGGCTCAAATGAATATCATCGCCAAAGAAATCGGTAAACTGATGCAATCGGGACAAAAAGAAGCCGCAGAAAAAGCCCGCCAGGAAACGGCCGATCTGAAATCAGCTATTGCGGGATTGAATAGCCGGCGCACCGAAGTCAGCAACGAATTAACCGACATTTTGCTCCGCCTGCCCAATATGCCCCATGCCTCTGTGGCTAAAGGAAAGTCTGAAGCAGACAATGAGATCGTTAAAATTGTCGACAACATACCCCAAAAGCATGAAAACGATCTGCCCCATTGGGAACTTGCCAGGAAATATGATTTGATCGATTTCGAAACCGGTGTAAAAATCACCGGTGCCGGTTTTCCCCTGTATAAAGGCCTGGGAGCACGACTGCAACGGGCATTGATCAATTTCTTCCTGGATGAAAATATCAAAGCCGGTTATCAAGAGGTACAACCACCCCTGATGGTGAATGCCGACTCTGGCTACGGAACCGGACAGTTACCGGACAAAGACGGTCAGATGTACTATGTCAACGAAGACAATCTCTATCTGATCCCGACTGCCGAAGTTCCGGTAACCAACATTTACCGCGACGTCATTCTGGACGGAGACCAGCTACCGGTAAAAAATACCGCTTATTCCGCTTGTTTCCGCCGGGAAGCCGGTTCTTACGGCAAAGATGTAAGAGGATTGAACCGGTTACATCAATTCGATAAAGTTGAAATTGTCCAGATCACCCGTCCCGAAGTATCCTACGAGGCCCTGGAAGGTATGGTGAAACATGTGGAGAGCCTGCTGATCAAGCTAGGCCTTCCCTATCGCATCGTTCGCTTATGTGGTGGAGATATCAGTTTCACCTCTGCCCTGACTTTCGATTTTGAAGTCTATTCCAAAGCACAGGAAAAATGGTTGGAAGTCAGCTCTGTATCTAACTTCGATACTTACCAAGCCAACCGATTAAAATGCCGCTATCGTAGCGGAGAAAAGAAAACCGAACTTTGCCACACACTGAACGGATCGGCACTGGCATTGCCCCGCATCGTAGCAGCCTTGCTGGAAAACCATCAGACTCCGGAGGGTATCCGGATTCCGAAAGCATTGGTTCCCTACTGCGGATTTGACATGATCGACTGACATAGAAGAAAAGATAAAAGAGGGTGTGCTGAACTCGTATTCACCACAGAATTGCACGGATTTACATAGATAGACAACATTGGTTATCAGCATATTAAAAAACGTTCTGTGTAAATCTGTGTTATCTGTAGCGAGTTATGACACCCCCTTCTTTTTTGTAATAAAACACACTTTTTACTAACCTCAAAACTCCTATTTTATGAGCTCTACTCAAAAAAACTTTGCTCTGCCGTTAGCATTTATCGGCATCATGTTCTTCGCCATCGGATTCGCATTAGGAATCAATTCTGTACTTATTCCGGTATTACAAGGTTCTTTAGGCATCACTTCAGCCGAATCTTACCTGATAATCGCTGCCACTTTCGTACCTTTCCTCATCTTCGGCTATCCGGCTTCGATGACTATCAAAGCTATCGGATACAAACACACCATGGCACTTTCGTTTGCCGTGTTCGCTGTAGCTTTCGGTTTGTACATTCCATCGGCCAGCCAGGAGAGTTTTCCTCTTTTTCTGGTAGCCTCTTTTGTCAGCGGCACGGCAAACGCATTCTTACAAGCATCTGTTAACCCCTATATTACTATTCTCGGCCCATTGGACAGTGCAGCCAAACGTATCAGCATCATGGGCATCTGTAATAAGTTAGCATGGCCAATTCCTCCTTTGTTCCTCGCTTTCCTGATAGGCAAGGAAGTGAGCGACATTACCGTATCGGACTTATTCACTCCCTTTTATGTTATTATTGCAGCATTTATTATATTAGGCATCATCTCACTGATGGCTCCGCTGCCTGAAGTAAAAGCAGCCGGCGAGGACGACAGTGAAGGAGGTGCCGAGGCATGTCCGTATGCGGCCAGCAAAACCTCAGTATGGCAATTTCCGCACCTTTTGTTGGGATGTCTTGCCCTCTTCCTCTACGTAGGCGTAGAAACGGTTTCACTGGGATCCCTCGTTGACTATGCCAACAGCCTGCATTTGGAGAATGCCGCAGCTTATGCCTGGATTGCTCCGATCGGTATCGTGATCGGATATATCTGCGGTATCATCTTTATACCCAAATACATCAATCAGGCTACAGCATTAAAAATATGCTCAATCCTCGCCATTGCCGGTTCAATTCTGGTAGTACTCACCCCGGCTGACATCTCAATCTATTTCATTGCATTCATAGCACTGGGTTGCTCACTGATGTGGCCCGCACTGTGGCCACTTGCCATGGCAGATTTAGGTAAGTTCACCAAAGCCGGCTCTTCTCTGTTGATTATGGCTATGGCCGGAGGTGCTGTCATCCCTACTCTGTTCGGATACATAAA
>ERZ780208.2392-NODE-2392-length-13035-cov-4.095840_pt1 | contig 13035 bp, 7 predicted proteins | sample MGYA00511167_ERZ780208 | MGnify/ENA primary metagenome ERZ780208 (study PRJEB29588, sample SAMEA2159202) | human gut metagenome | biome: human gut; feature: human-associated habitat; material: faeces | place: Denmark | collected 2008/2010 ... | reverse complement strand
GACCGGTCTGGACCTCGACGCCTTCATCCTCGGAATCGACATCACCTCGTCGAGCCTGAAGACCTATCTGCCGTTCGACAAGGCCATCGACGCCACCATCGACTGGGGCGACGGCAACCCCGTTTCCTACACCGCGCAGGGTTACTACACCCACGCGCTGACCGGCAACACCGTGCGCGTCTACGGCGACGACGTGATAGTGCTTCAGGCGCCGTCGCAGAACATCATCGGCGCCGACCTTTCCCGCGCCTCGAAGCTCATCCGCGTGATGCTCGGCCAGAACGGCCTGTCGCAGCTCACGCTCGGAAACCATCCGTCGCTCACCGGTCTTTACGCCGAGCAGAACGCCCTGACATCGCTCGACGTTGCCGGCTGCCCGGCTCTCACCGTGCTCGACGTGCATGAGAACGCCATCGCTTCGGCCATCGACTGCTCCGCAATGTCCGCGCTCTCGAAAGTGGACGTGGCCGACAACCATATCGCCTCGCTCACCCTGCCTAAGCACTCCACCCTCTACGAAGTGGACGCCTCGAACAATGAGCTTACCGCCATCGACGTCACCGGCCTCGGCGGCGTGGAAGAGTTGAGCCTCTACGGCAACAAGCTGACCGCCATTGACCTTACGGGCATGACGGCGCTGACGGACCTCTCGCTCTACGAAAACGAGCTTACCGCCATTGACCTCTCCCCGTGCACCGCGCTCGAAACCTTCAGCGCGGCAGAAAACCGGATTGCCTCAATCGACGTGAGCACCGTGCCCACGCTCACCGGCCTCTACCTTCAGGACAACGAGCTCAGCGAGCTCAATATCTCGGCCAACCCGAACATCCGCTGGCTCAACGTCAACAACAATAACCTCTCGGCCCTCGACGTCACGGCACAGCGTTCGCTGAGCATCCTCAATGCCGGCGGCAACCATATCTCCTCTATCGACTTGTCCGGCAACAGCTCCGTAAGCTCGCTCGACCTTAGCGGCAACGGCCTCACCGAAGTCAACGTCTCGGCGATGAGCTACCTGAGCCAATGCCATTTGGAGAACAACGCGCTGACGGCCCTCGACCTCAGCCGGAACGCCTATCTCTACGGCCTCTTCGTGGGCAACAACCGTCTCTCGACGCTTGACATCTCGCACAACACCTACCTTCAGCGCCTCGAAGCGCAAGGCAACGCCCTGACGGCCCTCGACGTTACGGCCAACACCGGCCTGCAGGAACTCCTGCTCCAGAGCAACAAGCTTGACGCCGCGACCCTCAACTCGCTGCTCGCCGCCCTCCCCGACGTCAGCAACGTGACGCCCACCGAAACCACCGGGTTCCTGCGCCAGCTCAACGTCAGCTTCATGCCCGGCACCAAGGACGCCGACATCTCGGTGGCCGAGGGCAAGGGATGGTACGTTACCGCCGACTATGACCAAGAGCCGGAAACGTCGCTAACATCGCTCAACATCCAGATTAACCGCGCCGGCGACGCCATCTACGACACCGCCTCGACCTCCATAGAATGGACCAACGACCAGCAGACAGCCTTCCGCATAGTCGGTTTCAACGGCACGGGTGTCAACCTGGCCTGCTCGGTGGACGCCGACGGCAACGTCAAGGTTTTCCCGCAGGTTTGCGGCACCGACGAGGATTACAACTACCTGATGATTGTGAACGCCGACAACACCGACGGCAACCCTATGGCCATCAGCAACACATACGTGGCCGGAACCTACGACGGCACCACGCTGACGCTCCAGCCCTGGAACCTCATCCGCGTGCCCTACACCTTTACCGAAAACCTCGGCACCTATTACACTGAGAACATGACGAGCACCTTCGTGCCGGGCAACGCCACGATGACCTACGGCACGGGCACACGCGCCGACGAAACTACCGTCAACCTCTATGCCGAAGTGCAGCCGGACAACAGTGTGATGCTCTACAACTGGGCTGGTATCGCCGCCGTCAAGATGACGGCAATCCCCGGCGGATGGTCGCTCGACAAGGACTCCGCAGCCGCCCGCTATGACGGCAAATCCTACTACCTGCGCAACGCCGACGGGGAGGCTGTGACAACTACCTTCGTGGCCGACGCCCGCAACATCACCTTCGGCCCGTGGCGCCTCGCCGCAGCCACCGGCACCGGCTCGCTCGGCGCCGCCGACAACGCCGTGCTCTCTTTCACCTTCGACCTGCCTGTCACCGTCGGCATCGATTCCGTATTCGGCGAGACACCCGTCGAAGTGATCTACTACAACGCCGCCGGACAGAAGAGCCACGTGCCCTTCGAGGGCATAAACATCGTAGTAAGCCGCTACAGCGACGGACGCACCGCCACCACCAAGCGCCTTATCCGCCGCTAATCCCCAGTCCGGGCTTTAACGATAAGTTAACGCCGGAGGCTTGAACCTTATGACCCGAGAGGATGTTTCCCTTATCGAAGGGAGGCATCCTCTCCTTGACATTGCAGGGGTGTTTGTCTCTTTTTCAGAGCTTAATTTGAAATTTCGTAAGATTTATTTGGAATATTGGTCGAAAGGTTGTAACTTTGTGCCGCAAAAATGTCTGTCCGCAGGGTTCTTTCTGGGATTTTGCGGCCATAAAGTCCACATTATAACCTGAAGGTCAATAACTTAAATATATTGAAAAAGATGAAGTTTATTAAGAATTTGCTACCCTTCATGGGTATGGGAGCACTGTTGCTGACCGCCTCGTGCTCTTCTGAAGACGTACCCGAACAGCCCGTGGCAGGCGAAGGCGTTACCTTTACGGTAAATCTTCCCGCCGAGTTGCAGAGCCGTGCCGCTTTCGGCAGCGGTCTCGACGCAGTGAACCTGACTTGTGCCGTTTACGAACACGGCAAGAAAGAGCCGCTCATCATCAACGGTGAAAACAACACGCTTACAGCCACCTTCACAAATCTGAAGACAACCGTCACGATGAACCTTCCGCGCGGCAAGGCTTACGACATCGTATTCTGGGCACAGAACCCCGATGCTCCCTACACCTTCAGCGCTACTGACCACAATTTCAACATCAATTATGCCGCAGTCAACTCCTACGACGAGAAGTATGACGCTTTCTGCTGGATAGAGAAGAACTTCTCCATCACGACGGCTACTTCCAAAAAAATCACGCTTTACCGTCCGTTTGCACAGCTGAACGTCGGCACCATGGACACAGCTGATGCCAAGACATTCAAACTCGACTACTCCCAGTCGCAGATTACCGTCAATGGCATCTACTCGCAGTTCGACTTCCTCGAGGGTGCTGAAGATGTTCAGGGCACAGTCACCGGCGAAGCCGCTGACGTGACATTCGCAATGAGCAATATCCCCAACACCAACCTCGCCGAAGGACAAGCTCCCGAGCAGTTCCCCGTGCAGATAGCAAACAAGACCATTGACTATATGGCAATGCTCTATGTGCTCGTTCCGACCCAGAAGATGATTACTCAGGTAACATTCGACGTTAAGGATCCGAGCTACGAAGCCTTCACATTCGAGAACGTTCCCTTCCAGCGCAACTACCGCACCAACATCTACGGTAACCTGCTGACCGCTCCCGCCGAGTTCAACGTAGTGATCGACCCGATCTTCAATACTCCCGACAACAACGTGGTAGTCAACGTGGTAGTTAACGACGCTGCTGCTCTCGACGCCGCTTTCAGCGCCGAAGGTGATGCAAACATCACACTTTCCGGAGACATCGCCAATGCCGGTCGTCTCCAGGTACCCGCAGGCAAGACTGTAACCCTCAACCTCAACGGCCACAACCTCGGCAACGTTTGCCTCGAAGCTTCCGCAGCCGGTTCAAACCTCATCATCAACGGTGAAGGTACTCTCAGCGGTTCCAACGGTACAGATGAAAATCCCGTGGTTTGGGTAGGCGCAGGTAACGTTACCCTCAACGGTGGTAGCTATGTAGGCGGTACGGACATGAATAACGTTTGCAACTCCACAATCTACGTTAACGGTACAGGTAACGCCATCATCAACGGCGGTACTTACAGTGGCGTTAAATATACAAACGGCAAATACTATGTCCTCAATGTAAACGATAGGACTAACGGTACCATCGAGCTCCGCGGCGGTCTTTACATCGACTTCAACCCGGCAGCCGACCTTACCGACGGCAGCAAGATTTACGTCGCTACCGGCTTCAAGAGCGTTAACGTAGCCGGCACAACCAACTACCAAGTAGTAGCCGAATAATTCCAAGAAAAGAAACCAACCCTCTATAAAAAGAGCCGGAGCATCCCGCCCCGGCTCTTTTGTTTCTTATGGGACGGAGACATTCCTGCCTGCGCCTCAAGCCGCAAAGCGGCTGACAACACAAGACCTCTGCAACAAACTCTTTCAGCAGCCGCCGGCGCGGCTTAAGGGAGGGGCAGGAATGCCCCCGTTTCATAACCCCGTTCCATAATCACGCACGTTTTTTTGCCTGCGTCCCGATTTTTTCGTAATTTTGTGGTTGATTTGCATCTTAGCGACCTTTTTTGGCAATTAGGGCGTTAAGATTCTGTATATCGTTGTTAATTATGGCTTATTCTGATAAAAATATTGATAAGGATGCCCGTGCCGCCGGCAAGGAGGATGACTCCCAACTGCTCAAAGACGCTACCCGCAGCGAGTATAAGTACGGTTTCGTCACAGACATCGACACTGACATCGTCCCTCCCGGCCTCAACGAGGAAGTTATCCGCCTCATCTCCAAGAAAAAGGGTGAGCCGGAATGGCTGCTCGACTTCCGCCTGAAGGCCTTCCGCTACTGGTTAACGCTCACTCCGCCGCACTGGGCGCATCTCGACATACCCGAAATCGACTTCCAGGCCATCAGCTACTATGCCGCTCCCAAACCCAAGGAGTTGAAAAAGAGCATGGACGAGGTGGACCCCGAACTGGTGAAGACCTTCAACAAACTGGGAATCTCGCTGGCCGAGCAGAAGCAACTGGCCGGCGTGGCCGTCGACGCCGTGATGGACTCCGTAAGCGTGCGCACCACACACCGCGAGAAACTCGCCGAGCTGGGCGTAATATTCTGCTCCTTCTCCGAGGCCGTGAAAGACTATCCCGACCTGGTGCGCAAATATCTCGGCAGCGTGGTGGGCTACCGTGACAACTTCTATGCGGCGTTGAACTCGGCAGTCTTCAGCGACGGCTCCTTCGTCTACATCCCGAAGGGAGTGCGTTGCCCGATGGAGCTCAGCACCTACTTCCGCATCAACGCGGCCGGCACGGGCCAGTTCGAGCGCACGCTCATCGTGGCCGACGACGACGCCTACGTCAGCTATCTGGAAGGGTGTACGGCGCCGATGCGCGACGAGAACCAGCTGCACGCCGCCATCGTGGAGATAATCTGCGAGGAACGCGCAGAGGTAAAATACAGTACCGTGCAGAACTGGTATGCCGGCGATGCCGAAGGGCGCGGCGGCATCTACAACTTCGTGACGAAACGCGCCCTTTGCCGCGGCGACCGCTCCAAGGTGTCGTGGACACAGGTTGAGACAGGCTCCGCCATCACATGGAAATACCCCTCCTGCGTGCTCAAGGGTCGCGAATCGGTGGGAGAGTTCTATAGTGTGGCCGTCACCAACAACAAGCAGCAGGCCGACACGGGCACCAAGATGATACACATAGGCGAGGGAAGCCGCTCCACCATAGTGAGCAAGGGCATCTCCGCCGGCGAGTCGCAGAACAGCTACCGCGGCGAGGTGAAGATAGCCTCCAAGGCCGAGGGGTGCCGCAACTTCACGCAATGCGACTCGCTGCTGATGGGCGACCGCTGCGGCGCGCACACATTCCCCTACATCGATGTGCAGAACGACTCCTCCACCGTGGAGCACGAAGCCACGACCTCGAAAATCAACGAAGAACAGATATTCTACTGCCGCCAGCGCGGCATCCCCACGGAGAAAGCCGTGGGCCTCATCGTCAACGGCTACGCCCAGGAGGTGATGAAGAAGCTCCCCATGGAGTTTGCCGTAGAGGCGCAGAAACTCCTCCAGATAACCCTCGAAGGCAGCGTAGGCTAAGCCTATAAAGCTTATAAGACTTATAAATCACATAAGTCTTATAAGCCGCCCCCCTCCTCGAAAAAATTGAAAAGGAATGAACGAACGCACTATAATAATCGACGGTGCTGACCCGCAAATCTTCTACGGCGTCAACAACAACAACATTTCGCTGATACGCAATCTCTTCCCGAAGCTGCGTATGGCGGCACGCGGAAACGTCATCAAGGTAATAGGGGAAGAGGGCGAGACGGCCGACTTCGAGCAGAAGATAAAGCAGCTCGAAGCCTACGCCTCGCAATACAACAAACTCCCCGAAGAGGTGATAATCGACGTCATCAAAGGCGACGCCCCGAAGCGCGTCGACCCCGAAGGTGCCATCATCTACACTACCACGGGACGCCCCGTCATCCCGCGCAACGCCAACCAGGCGCGTATGGTGAAGTCGTTCGCCGAAAACGACCTTACCTTCGCCCTCGGCCCCGCCGGTACGGGCAAGACATACATAGCCATAGCCCTGGCCGTGGCGGCGCTGAAGAACAAGGCGTGCAAGCGCATCATCCTGTCGCGTCCGGCAGTCGAGGCCGGGGAGAAACTCGGTTTCCTCCCCGGCGACATGAAAGACAAGATAGACCCATATCTGCGCCCTCTATATGACGCCCTGGAAGACATGCTGCCTGCCCTCAAACTCAAGGAATACATGGAGGCCGATACCATACAGATAGCGCCGCTGGCCTTCATGCGCGGCCGTACGCTAAACGACGCCGTCATAATCCTCGACGAGGCGCAGAACACCACCAAACATCAGATGAAGATGTTCCTTACGCGCCTCGGCGTAAACGGCAAGATGATAGTGACGGGGGACTGTTCGCAGATAGACCTTCCGCGCACGGTGCAGAGCGGCCTCTTGCAGGCGCTGAAAATCCTGCGCGGCGTCAAGGGCATCGGCATGATAGAATACGAGAAAAAAGACATTGTGCGCCACCCTCTGGTGCAGCGCATTGTGGACGCTTACGAGCACCGCGAGAAGAAGGTGGACGAGGAGTTCGCCGCGCGCCTCACGGACTCCGAGCCTAACGAAACAGAAATATAAGATGGGAAAGACAATACAACCCGGCGATACCGTAAGGTATCTCAGCGCCGTGGGCGGCGGCACGGTGACGCGTGTGGACGGCCGCATGGCATACGTGGACGACAACGGTTTCGAGACGCCGGTGCTCGTAAGCGACCTCGTCGTGGTGATGGCCGCCGGCCACCAGAAAGAGGCTATGGCCGCCAACCTGATGTTCGACCAGAGCGTGCGCGACGTCCAGGAGAAACGTCGCAAGGAAAAGGAGGTGCCAGCCGCGGGCGCCGAACCCGCTCCCGAGGAGCCGGTGGTGGAGACCGTGCACGGCGACCTGCTGACGCTCGTGCTCGCCTTCGAGCCGTCGCAGACGCGTGACCTCTCGAAAGCATCGTTCAACGCCGTCCTCGTCAACGACTCCAACTACTTCCTGAGCTTCAGCTTCGCGCGCCGCGGCAACGACGACCGCGAGTGGACGCAGGTCTTCACAGGCACAGTTGCCCCCAACGAGCTGATGGACCTGGCGCAGTACAGCCACGAGACGCTCCAGCAGATAGAGCGCGTCTCGCTCCAGGCTTTCGCTTATAAGAAAGATAAGGGCTACGAGATGAAGCCCGTGGTGAACATAACGCGCCGCCTCGACCTCACCAAGTTCCACAAGCTGCATTGCTTCCGTCCCGGCGTCTACTTCGACAACCCGGTGCTGGAACTGCCGCTGCTCAAGGACGACGTGGAGCCGCGGCGCACCATCACCGATACGGACCGCCGCGAGGACGCCGCCCTCAAGCTTGCCGAGAAATACAAGGTCACCGGCGGACCGGAACGCAAACCCGGGAAAAAGAAGAATCCGGAGGCCAACCCCACGGCCCTGCTGCCGCTCATAGAGGTAGACCTGCACATAGCCGAACTCACCGACACCACCGCCGGGATGTCGAACTCCGACATGCTGGGGATGCAACTCGATGCCGTGCGCTCCACCATGAAGAAGCACGCGCGCCGCACGGGTCAGAAGATAGTCTTCATCCACGGCAAGGGGGACGGCGTGCTGCGCCGCGCCGTGCTCGACCTCCTGAAGAAAGAATACCCGAAGGCCGGGACGCAGGACGCCTCGTTCCGCGAATACGGTTTCGGCGCAACCCTCGTAACCGTGCATTGAGATGAAAGCGGGTGACGAATGGTGGACCTCCCCCACCGAAAGCGGGAACGGGCGGCTGGTGATAGTGACCGGCCGCGACGGCGTGGACGCTCTGCGCCTCAGCGGCAAATACCCCTACCGCGTGGAGCTGACGTGGCGTTATCCCTGCGGCGACGACGGAATGCCATCCCGCGAGGAGTCCGAACTCATGGAGCAGGCCGACGAGGCGCTGAAAACCACCTTCCGTAAGGAACACAAGGCCGGCGTAATAACCGGCATCTATACCGGCGACGGACAGCGCGACTGGGTAATCTATACACCGAGCCTGAAACTTTTCGGCTCGGTGCTCAACCGCGCCCTGTCCGCCCTGCCGCAGCTTCCGCTCGAAATCTCCGCCGAGGAAGACCCGCAGTGGGAAGAATACGAAATGATGCGCGAAAACTCATACATCGCGCCCGAAGATGACTGAAACAGGAACACACACACGAAAGAAACTTACTTAAATAAATTCTTATGATAAAAAAATTAACATTAATGATTACGGCATTCGTGCTGCTCTCTTCAGCGGCGCGGAGCCAATGCACGTCGCAGCCGCCCCTGATGCAGGAAGACACTCAGAACGTGGTCATCTACTATCACGCCGACCAGGGCAACCTGGGGCTGCTGAACCTTCCGTCCTCGACTCCGGTCTACGCCCATTCCGGCGTCATCACAAACCTCTCCACCTCCGGCTCCGACTGGAAATACGCCCCTACCTGGGGCGACAACAGCGAGAAATATAGGATGGAGTACGTGAGTCCCAACCTCTACCGTCTCAATATAGGCGACATCCGCACATTCTACGGTATCACCAATGCCTCCGAGGTGGTCAAGAAACTCGCCTTCGTGTTCCGCACCGGCGACAACACCAAGGAGGGAAAAGGGGAGAACGGCACAGACATCTTCCTTGACGTTCTGCCCGACGGCCTGCAGTCGCTGCTGCTATCGTCGCACAGCGGCAACGTCATCGACGCCAATGACCCCACCGTCAGCTTCAACTACTATTGCACCGACCCGGGCGAACTGACGCTTACCGTCAACGGCAACCGTATAGCCACCGCCAGCGGCACCACCGAACTCACCGGCAGCTATACATTCACCGAGACCGGCAACTATACCGTCACCGGCACCGCCAAGGTAGGAAGCGAAACTGTTTCCTCTTCGCTGAGCTACGTGGTTCCGAAACAGTCGCCGCAGGCCGACTATCCCGGCGGCGTGCCCAAGATGGGCGCGGTGCGCAACGGCGACGGTTCCGTCACCTTCTGCCTCGCGGCGCCCGAAAAATTCAGCGCCATGATAGTGGGCAACTGGAACGACTATACCGTCTCGGACGACTACACCATGTCCTACCAGGACTACCAGGGCGTGCGCTACTTCTGGATTACGGTCCCGGACCTCGCGAAAGGGGAGAACCACATCTACTATTACATCGTCGACGGAGAGAAGAGCGTGGGCGACCCCTATGCGCGCCTCGTGCTCGACCCCTACAACGACCGCTATATCTCCGCCGAAGTGTACCCCGACATGCCGCAGTATCCCTTCGACAAAGTTTCCACAGTGCCCCTGGCCGTCTTCAACGACAACCTCAACGAATATGACTGGCAGGTGAAAGACTTCAAGGGCGTTCCTTCGAGCCAACTCTTCATCTACGAACTGCTGCTGCGTGACTTCACGGGCACCGAAGGGAAGGCCGAGGGCAACGGCACCGTGCGCAAGGCCATGGAGAAGATTCCTTACCTGCGCCAGATGGGCGTCAACGCCGTGGAGCTCCTTCCCGTCAACGAGTTCAACGGCAACATCTCCTGGGGCTACAATCCCAACTTCTACTTCGCACCGGATAAAGCCTACGGCACGCCGGACGACTATAAGGCCTTCATCGACGAATGTCACCGCAACGGCATGGCCGTAATCCTCGACGTGGTATTCAACCAGAGCGACTGGCTACATCCCTGGTACCAGCTCTACCCGGCCGGCAAGAACCCCTTCTTCAACGCTACCGCCCCCCACGCCTACAGCGTGCTCAACGACTGGAACCAGGGCTACCCTCTCGTTCAGCAGCAGTGGAAAGACGTGCTGCGGTACTGGCTCACGGAGTATAATGTGGACGGTTTCCGCTTCGACCTGGTGAAGGGCCTGGGCAACAACGACTCCTACCCCAACAGCGGCGACTCGGGCACCAACCAGTACAACCAGAGCCGCATCAACAACATGCGCGCCCTGCAGCAGGCCATGGAGGAAGTGAAGCCCGGCGCCTACTTCATCAACGAGAACCTGGCCGGCGCCTCGGAAGAGAACGAGATGGCCAAGACCGGACAGCTCAACTGGGCCAACATCAACCACCAGGGAATGCAGTATGCCGAAGGGTATGAGTCAGACTCTTCGCTGAAACGCTTCTACGCTCCCGACGATGCCCGCACATGGGGCTCGACCGTATCTTACCTCGAATCGCACGACGAGCAGCGCCTGGCCTACGCCGTTGGGCAGTATGGCGCCACCGGCGTCAAGGGACGCCTGCAGCCCACTTGCGCCCGCTTGGGTTCCGCCGCCGCACAGATGATGATGTCCCCCGGCGCACACATGGTATGGATGTTCTCCGAACTCGCCAACGCCGAGAATACCAAGAATCCCACCGGCGGCAACAACGTAGACCCCAAGACGGTGCGCTGGAACTATCTCGACAACCAGTACCGCAAGGGACTCTACACCACCTACTCCGAACTGGGATGGCTGCGCGCCAAGAACCCCGAGATGTTCACCCAGGACGTCACTGTCACCAACAACACCGGCGCCAACGCCTGGAGCGGCGGCCGCACCATCGTACTCACAAAGGGGGACAAGCAGTTCATCCTGGCCGTCAACCCCAACACTTCGGGCGACCCGATAAACGTCAATGCCGCCTTCCTCGGCACCGATGACGGCGACTATAAGATATTCTCGAAGACCTACGGCACGGAGCCGTCCTTCAGCGCCCGATACGGCTACATCACCGTTCCGGCCAACAGCTATGCCATAGTGGGTTCCTCGACGCTCACCGGCATACACGAAATCACCGTTCCGGGAACCGGGGAAAGCACCGACTTCGGCGTATGGACCGAGCCGGGCCGCATCTTCGTTACCGGCGCACCTGCTGGCCTGACGCTCTACACGCTGAGCGGCATGGCGGTAAGCTCATATCCCGCCGGCGGCAACCTCACCATCGAGGCCGCGTCCGGCATCTATATCCTCCGCGGCGGAAACTCCGCACGGAAAATCATTGTGAAATAAACAAGACAACAACCATACGCGGGAGGGCGGCGCGGCTGCTCCGAAACGGCGTCGGCACCGCCCTCTCCCAACTTTTTACTTTTTGAATTATGGCACTCAAATGCGGCATCGTGGGACTCCCCAACGTGGGGAAATCTACCCTCTTCAACTGCCTTAGCAACGCAAAAGCCCAATCGGCTAACTTCCCTTTCTGCACCATAGAGCCCAATGTGGGTGTAATCACCGTTCCCGACGGGCGGCTCAACCGCCTCGTGGAGATGTGCAACCCGCGAAGCACCGTCCCCGCCACGGTGGAGATAGTGGACATCGCCGGGCTGGTGAAAGGCGCCTCCAAGGGTGAGGGACTCGGCAACAAGTTCCTGGCCAACATCCGCGAGACGGACGCCATCCTGCACGTGCTGCGTTGCTTCGACGATGACAACATAACGCACGTCGACGCAACCGTGGACCCCGTGCGCGACATGGAAATCATCAACTACGAGCTGCAGCTGAAGGACCTCGAGACCGTGGATTCGCGCCTCGCCAAGACGCTGAAGGCCGCGCAGACCGGCGGCGACAAGACCGCCAAACTCCAGGCCGCCGTGCTCCAGGCATACAAGGAAGCGCTCGAAGCCGGAAAGCCCGCGCGCTCCGTGACGTTCGAGACGCAGGACGAGCAGCGCTTCGCCCGCGACCTCTTCCTGCTCACCAACAAGCCTGTGATGTACGTCTGCAACGTCGACGACGCATCGGCCGTCAGCGGCAACGCCTACGTTGAGGCGGTGCGCAAGGCCATCGAAGGGGAGGACGCCTCGGTGCTCGTCGTGGCCGCAAAGACCGAGAGCGAGATAGCCGAACTCGACACCTTCGAGGAGCGTCAGGAGTTCCTCCGGGAGATGGGACTCGAAGAGAGCGGCGTTTCGCGCCTCATACGCGCCGCATACGCCCTGCTCGGCCTCAAGACATACTTCACCGCCGGACCCGACGAGGTGCGCGCCTGGACCTTCCTCGAAGGCACCAAGGCACCGCAGGCCGCCGGCATCATACACACCGACTTCGAGAAAGGTTTCATCCGCGCCGAGGTCATAAAGTATGACGACTTCGTGACGCTCGGCTCCGAAACCGCCGTCAAGGAAGCCGGAAAGATGAACGTGGAAGGCAAGGAATATGTGGTGCAGGACGGCGACATAATGCACTTCCGCTTCAACGTCTGAGAAATAAAAACAGGTGATATAAAGCACGTGTCGGGAATGACGTCATCCCGACACGTGCTGATTTTTGGACCTATGGCCCTGGTCATTCAGATTGTTCCATTGCCTTCATGGGGCATTTGCCGTTCGTAAAGGGCGCTGGTGGTGCGGGAATGCCTGTCCCCGCGGGAATTTTTATGACCGGTTATTAGCCAAATACTCGCCGCATAAACCTATACCGGCATTTGTGCGCTCCAAAGGATTCCGTATCTTCATGGTGATGTTTATCTTCACTATGTTCGGCGTGCAGATGTATAGTACTCCCCGTTTTTCGACAGGGGGTTAAACTTCAATAATTTTCAGAACAA
>ERZ780208.2385-NODE-2385-length-13064-cov-6.552310_pt1 | contig 13064 bp, 20 predicted proteins | sample MGYA00511167_ERZ780208 | MGnify/ENA primary metagenome ERZ780208 (study PRJEB29588, sample SAMEA2159202) | human gut metagenome | biome: human gut; feature: human-associated habitat; material: faeces | place: Denmark | collected 2008/2010 ... | reverse complement strand
CGATTTACCGGTGGGTCCAGTCCGTCGGCGGCCTGAAAGTCGCCTGGCTGATCTGCGTGAACGCCGTTCTGACGGCCTGGGACTGGGTAAAAATCGGCTTTATGACCGGCGTTTACTTCGTCATGGATTTGTGGAACCGTCTGCAACTGGCATTTTACACGGCCGGCGTGAACATTCAGAACTTCATGGGCGATATGAAGGTCGGCGTCCTGATGATCCTTCAAAACATGGTCAACGGGGCGATCGACATCATAAACGGCTTCATCGGAGTTCTGAACAAAATCCCCGGCGTCAGTATCGACGCGATCGAGAAGGTCACGTTCGGAACGACCGCACAACTGGAAAACGACGCCGCAAAACAGGCCAGAGCCGCAGACCTGGCCGCCTACCAGGACCAGATCAATTCCCAGATCGCGGAGCGGGACGCCGCCCTGGACGCTATGAAGGCCGAAGCGAACGCCGCAACGGCACAGCGCGAAGCGGAGATCGCCGCCGCGAAGGCCGAAGCGGCCGCCGCGAATGGCGAATCCGGAAGCACCGAACCGGACTGGTCCGCCTACGCCAACAGCGACCCCGGCGACATCGGGAACGTGGACCGCGTCGGGTCCGTCGGGTCTATTGACGAAGACGTGAATATCGCCGAAGAAGACTTGAAGTTCCTTCGGGACGTGGCCGAAATGCGCTATGTCCAGAACTTCGTGACCTTGACCCCGACCGTGGCCGTGGACGCGAAGATCAGCGAGAAAGTGGACGTTGACGAAGTGGTCAACCGGATCGAAACCCGCCTGGAAACCGAGTTCGAAGCGGCCGCCGAGGGGGTATATGCCTAATGAGCAACTACGGAATGACACTGATTGCGGGGGGACGGGAAATCGACATTCCCGTCCTTCCCGAAAAACTGAAAGTCACTTCGCCGGGAAACAACGACACCGCGACCGTCCTTGTCCTGGGCGACATTCTGATCCTTCGGAAGAAGGGGCTTCGGACTATCGCCTGGGACAGCTTTTTCCCGGCCCATAGCGCGCCCTATGTCACGGGAAGGGTCCGGGACCCCGTCGAGATCGTCCAGGCCATCCAGGCCGCGCGGGACGGCCTTGACCCGGTCCGGTTCCTGATCACCGGAACAGACCTGGACATCAACGTCCGAATGGGCGTGGAAACCTTCGACTATGAGGAACGCGCCGGCGAACTGGGCGACTTCTACTATTCGATCAAACTGTCGGAGTGGAAGGACTATTCGCCCCGCCGGATCGCGCTTCCGGCGGAGCCGGAACAGCCGGCCCAGGCGAAGGAACCAGAGCGGACCGGGGAGCCGGAAGCCGCGAAAGCCAAGACATACACCGTGAAGGCCGGTGACTGTCTGTGGAATATTGCAAAACAGCTTTACGGCAAGGGGAGCGACTACACCAAAATCTACAACGCCAACAAGGGGACGATCGGGTCGAACCCGAACCTGATTTACCCCGGACAGGTCTTCACGATTCCGTGATCGCGATCCTGTACCAGAACAACGTGACCGGCGACGCCTTCGACGTGACTTCACTGTGTGCCGGCGCGAAGTGGTCGACGAAACGGTCCGGTTCCCCCGCTTCCCTGGAACTGACCATGATCGCCGACGACGCCGTGGTCTGGACCCACGGCGGGATCGTCGCCTTGAAGGACGACGACACCGGGATTTTTTATGGCTATGTGGTGAAGATCGGCCAGGACGAAACCGACCAGGTCACGATCACCGCATACGACCAGACCTGGTATTTGAAGAAGAACAAGGACACCTATGTCTTCACTGGCAAGAGGGCCGACGAAATCCTGACCCAGATCGCGGCGGACTTCGGCCTGAAATGCGGGGAACTGGAAAACACAGGATACGCGATCCCGTCCATGATCGAAGACGGCCAGACCCTTTTCGACATCGTCTTGAAAGCCCTGGACTATACCCTGATCAATACCGGGAAAATGTTCGTCCTGTGGGACGACTTCGGGTCCCTTCGGATCACCGACGTCGAGAAGTCGAAGCTGGACCTGTTCGTGGGCGATTCCAGCCTTGCGACCGGCTACACCTACGAAACCGACATAGATTCCGAAACCTACAACAAGATCAAACTGGTCCGGGACAACAAGGAAACCGGAAAACGCGACGTTTACATCTTCCAGGACTCGAACAATATCACCTTCTGGGGGACCTTGCAGGACTACGAGTCCGTCGACGAAGACATGAACGAAGCGCAGATCAAGGAACGCGGCGGTCAAATGCTGGAACTTTACAACCGGCCGACGAAGTCCTTCGAAGTGAAGGCCCTTCTGGACCTGTCCGTCCGCGCCGGCCGCGCCCTGTATATCGGAATTGAGAAGGTCGGCGTCAGCGCCTTCTTCATCGTCGAAGAAGCAAGCGCCGATCTTCTGAAAGAAGAAATGTCCCTGAAATTGAAGGTGGTGTGATATGGCACTTCTGGAAACCATGAAAAAGGTCGCCAAACAGTCGCAGGACGCGGCCGTTCCGGCGGCCTTCCTTTTTGGGAACGTGACCGCGACGTCCCCCCTGACGATCCGAGTCGACAACCGCTTCGACATCACCGGCGAAGCGATCGTCGTAATGAAGCAGTTCCGCGCCGGCTACTACCCGACCCACCAGCACAGCGGATTCAAGGACGCCCCAACCACGGAGCCGAAGGCCGGCGGCGCTGGCGACGCCGCCTTCGCGTCCCACGACCACACACTGAAAAACAACTACCTGACCAACACCGACGACACGTCCGAATATTATTACGGCCTGGCCGTCGGCGACAAGGTGGTCCTGTTGCGTAACCAGGGCGGACAGTCGTTCCTGGTCCTGGGAAGGGTGTGATCCTATGGCCTTGATTCCGACCCCTTCTGTGGTCACGATCGGTCAGACCGTGACGGTCACGCCGGCGGCCGAACAGCCGACCAAAACCTACAAGGTGGACTTCGACACCGGCCGCGTCGCCGGCTACGTCGACGAAACCGAAGCTATGAAGCAAGCGATCTTCAAAATCCTGTCGACAGAACGGTTCCTGTACCTGATCTATTCCTGGAACTATGGAATCGAACTGAACGCGGTCGTCGGGAAAAGTTATCCAGTGTTTTCAAGTGAAATCAAGCGAGTCATAACGGAAGCACTTCTGGCGGACAGCCGGATCACCGACGTCACCGACTTCCAGGTCGAGCAGATCGACAAGCGGACCGCCCGCGTCAGCTTCACGGCGGAAACGATCTTCGGGGAAATCCCCGTTGAAAGGACGGTGACAACCAATGTATGAGAACATGACCTTCGAAAACATCATGGACCGCTGTCTTTCCCGCGTGTCCGCTTCCGTGGATAAGCGGGAAGGGTCCATCGTCCACGACGCGATCGCGCCGGCGGCGGCGGAACTGGCGATCATGTATATCGAATTAGCCTACCTTCTGGACCGGGCCTTCCCGGACACAGAAACCGGGGACGACCTGACGAAGAAGTGTCGGGAACGAAGCGTCTTCCGGACGGCCGCGACCTATGCGGTCCGGAAAGGCTACTTTGAGAAGGCGGACGGGTCCGGCTGTGACCTGGAAATCGGGACCCGGTTTTCTGGCGGCGACATCAACTTCGTCGTGACGGAGCGGATCGCCGCCGGCCAGTACAGCATGACGGCAGAAACGGCCGGGGTCGTGGGGAATGAGTATGTCGGAACCCTGTTCCCGATCGACTACGTCCCGGACCTGGCGGCCGCGCGCCTGGCGGACATTCTGATCCCCGGCGAAGACGAAGAAAGCGACGACGCCCTTCGCGCCCGCTACTTCGAGTCCCTGGAATCCCAGGCGTTCGGCGGGAATATCGCCGACTACAAGAACAAGGTCGAACTTCTTCCTGGCGTGGGAGCCGTGAAGGTCTTCCCCGTGTGGAATGGCGGCGGGACTGTGAAGATCGTCCTGGTGGACAGTGAATGGTCCGTCCCGTCGTCCGAACTGGTCGAGGAAGTCCAGGAAGCGATTGACCCCGTGGGGACCCAGGGGACCGGCGTCGGCCTGGCCCCGATCGGCCACGTCGTCACAGTCGCCGGCGTCACCGGGACGACGATCAACGTGTCCTTCACACTGACCTTTTCCGGGTCCGCGTCCTGGGCAACCACGCAGGAAGCAGTAAAGGCGGCGATCCAGTCCTACTTCGACGACCTGACCCGGACCTGGGCGGACAGCGAAAATCTGATCGTCCGCGTCAGTCAGATCGAAACGAAGGTCCTGAACGTGGACGGGATCATCGACATCACGGGGACAACGATCAACCAGGGGACCGCGAATATTTCCCTGGACGCCGACGAAATCCCCGTCCTGGGGGCGGTGACGAATGGAACTTAAAGAATACTGGCCGCGCTACCTTCAAGACCTGATCGAGTTCGACCAGATCGCCGGAGCCGAACAACCGGAGTTCACAAAGGCCGTCCAGGACGTCCAGGGCGCGCCAGACGACTTCTTCCTGGTCAGCCTGTCCGAATATGGCTGTGGACGCTGGGAAGCGATTCTGGGGCTTGTGGCGGCCCCTGGGGACACCCTGGAAGCGCGCCGCGAAAGAATCCTGATCGCGTACCTGGACCAGCTTCCCTACACATACAGGGCGCTTTTGAAGTATCTGTCCACGGTCAGCGACGACTTCCAGGTCGTCCTGAACAATGACGCCTATGAACTGTTCATTCGAATCCGCCTGTCCGGACTCACACAGCGGGACGCCCTGGCGGCGACCCTGGGACAGATGATCCCGGCGAACCTGGTCCTGTTGCTTCAAACGGCGATCCCCCAGGTCGTCCAGAGTCCGCCGACGGTCGTCGGGGCCGCTATGGTCAATATGGTCCGACACGAACACATTCCACAAGGGGGAAACCAAAATGGCACGATTTAAGTCAACGATCACCGACAAGGGCGCGGAAGTCCTGACCGCCTTCCTGGCGGCCGGGAAACAGCTTGTCCTGACCAGCGCGGCCGCCGGCGACGGCGTGGCCCAGGTCAGCCCGAACACGCTGACCGCCCTTGTCAGCCCTATCAACGTGAACACCCAGATCGGCGAAAAGACCTTCGTCGAAAGCAACCCTTCCTATATGCGAATCCCCGTCCAGGTGACGAACGCCGGCCTGGAAGCGGCCGTATATGTCAGAGAGGTCGCGGCCTACGCCCTGGACGAAAACGAATCGCCCTTCATGTTCAGTTATTCCTGGCTGGACGGCGAAGACAGCGACAACATTCTTCCGCCCTGTTCCTTCCAGACCGAAGAAGGTCTGGCCGGCGAGGGCGACACGGTCCACGTCCACGACGTCGCCGTGGTCGTCACGAACCAGGAAAACAGCGGGATCACCGTGAACGTCGGAAGCGGGTCCTATGTGACCACGGCGCAAATGGTCGCCTACGCGGCCCCGATCGTCCACGGCCACGACGCTTCCCAGATCGAGGAAAGCACCGGCGAAACCGTGGAAGCAGTACAGCGCCGCCAGGACTTCGATATTTCCGCGATCCAGGAACAGCTTGACACCGGCTTCACCGGGACCACCGTGACCCACACCTTCGCCCCCGCGCAGATCGACCAGTGGAAGGGATATGACGGAGAAGGAATCCCCGAAGGGATTCTGGACCCCGTCGAAAATCGGCTGTATCTGTGACCCGCTTCGCCTGTACGCCGGCGGAAACGTCTTGCCTGTTATCTAACCTGTTCACCGAACTTCGGCCCGTGTGTGGCCGCTGTGGGGGCGACGCCGTCGTCCTGTGCGGCCTGACATACGAAGGCGAAGAACAGGTCGTCGCCCTTCGGGGCTATGGCTTCGACTATTCCGGCCGGCGCGAAACGGTCGAGAGAATCAGGAAACGAAGGTGTATCAATGGGAACCCGGCAAAACTACCAGAGGAATCAGCGGAAGACTGACGGGGCAGAAAACCCCCTTCACGTCCTTCCCGTCGCTTCGAATCTGATCGACTACACCCTGAACCTGACCGACAACACGAAGCACTTCCCGAAGAAGGCCCGCTTCACACTGGTCAACCGGATTCAGGATCACGTTCTGTCGATCTATGAAAAACTTCTGGCCGCGAATGAAATCTATCCGATCCGGAGCGCAGAGGACAAGGGCCGCCGGCTGTCCCTTCAACGGGACGCCCTGACAGCCTGTAAAATGCTTCTGTTCTTCATCGAACTTTCAAAAAAGCGCGGCTATATCGACAAGGGGACCTTCGAATACTGGACGAAGATCACCCTTGACGTTAAGTTCATGGCCGCCGCCTGGTACAAGGCAGAGCAAGCACCCGCCACAAAGGCCGAAAAGGCCGAACCGGAAGGCGCGGAGCCGCCCACCCAGACGGAAGGTTAATGATATTAGGGTATGATCTGTAACCCCGAACGCCGGCAACGCGAACAACGTCCGCAACGTCAATTCCGACGGCAACCTGAACAACAACAACGCCTGGAATGGCAACAACGGCGTTCGCCCGGATTTGGTGGAAAACGCGACCGAGTAAGGCGACGAGCCTGAAAGCAGAGGACCCCAACAAAGGAGATCATATCCTTCCCGACGCCGGAAAGGCCAGGGTAAACACATGATTGTCGACGCGAGGGCTTCGGCTTTGCGACGCCCAGACTGTAAGCGGCAAGGAGCATTTTATGAACAACGAACTGAACCCGACGACCGGCTTTGAAGTCATGGCTGACTTCAATCAGCTTTATTCGGCCTACCTGGAATCCAGAAAAGGGAAACGGTGGAAATGTGCCGTCGTCCGCTTCGAAGTGAATGTCCTGGAAAATATCATGTTCCTTCACTTTATGCTGACGAAGCACAAATACCGCCCGTCACCCTACAACTATTTCCTGGTCCACGAGCCGAAGGAACGCCTGATCATGTATAACGGCTTCCGGGACAAGATCATTCAGCATAGCCTGTGCGACAACGTCCTGGGGCCGCTTCTGTCGAAGACGTTCATTTATGACAACTACGCCAGTCAGAAGGGCAAGGGAACACACTTCGGCCTGGATCGTCTGAAATCGTTCATGCAACGGTATTACAGGCAGTTCGGGGCGGACGGCTGGGTCTTGAAGTGTGATATAAGCAAATACTTTTACAGAATCAATCACGACGTTTTGAAGTCACAGCTTCGCCGAGTCATTCACGACCCCGACGTTCTGTGGCTTCTTGATTTGATCATCGACTCCACCGACGGGCCGGGAATCCCGATCGGGAACCACACTTCACAGTGGTTCGCGATCCTGTACCTGTCCGGAATGGACCACATGATCAAGGAACGTCTGGGAATCAAGTTCTACGGCCGCTATATGGACGACTTTTATCTGATCCACCCGGACAAGGAATATTTGCTTTACTGTCTGGAAGAAATCAGAAAGTTCCTGGTCCCGCTTGGGCTGGAACTGAATCACAAGACGGCCGTGTTTCCGCTGTCCCAGGGGATCGACTTCCTGGGCTTCCGGACGTACATGACGGACAGCGGAAAAGTCGTCCGCAAACTACGCCGTGAAAGCAAGAACCGAATCAGGCGGAAATTGAAGAAGTTCCGTCACCTTCTGGACGAAGGGCGGATCACCTTCGAAACTGTGGTCCAGTCTTATTCTTCCTGGGTCGGCCACGCCGCACACGGCAACAGCTACCACCTGATCAGGAACACGGACGAACTGTTCTACGACCTGTTCAGAAAAGAAATGGGGGAATATCATGTCAAAACAACTGTCGACGATTCCCGTCGGCGCGATCGTGAAGTCGGTCAACACGAAGTATAACGGCGCTGTGATCCGCTTCAAAATCGGCCGCCAGGCACCGGACCGCGTGGGCTTGGTAACGGAGCGAATCATTTCCCTGAAATGCTTCGACGCGAAGGAGCCGTCCAACTCCAACAGCGACCGCCGGAACTACGGCAACAACCGCGCGGCCGTGGCGAATCTGCTTCAATGGATGAACAGCGCCGCCGGGGCCGGCCAGTGGTACAGCGCACAGCACAGCGCGGACGCGCCACCCAACAACGCGAACGTCTGGTCCAATTACAACGAATACGAGGCGGAAGCCGGCTTCCTGAACGGCTTCGAACAGGACTTCCGGGACGCCCTTCTGGACGACACGATCACCGTCGCGAAGTCCAGCACCGACGGCGGCGGGTCGGAGCAGATCACGCGGAAGGTCCGCCTGTTGACCCGGACAGAGGTCTTCGGCGACACCGAGAACGGCACCGCCGAGGGGACCCAGTGGCCCATCTTCACCGACAACAACAGCCGCCTTGCATACCCGACCGCCGAAGCGGTCAGCAAGTCGGAATACAAGACTTCCAGTCTGTCGTCTTCACAGCCCTGGTGGTGGTGGCTTCTCACCCCGTACGCCGGCGACGCGAACAACGTCCGCGGCGTCCGTTCCGGCGGCGGCCTGAACGACTACGGCGCCTGGGCTGGCTACAGCGGCGTTCGCCCGGCTTTGTTCCTGGCCCCTGACACCCTGGTATCCGATACAACGGACACCGACGGGGCTTATATCATTCAGTGGAATCAGCCGCCCACGACCCCGTCGTCCATTTCCCACGGGACCCCGCGCGCCGGCCAGCCTTTGACGATCACGACCGGCGGGTCTACTGACCCCGAAGGCGACGCGATCAGCTACGTCTATGAACGGCGCGTCGATTCCGGGGCCTACACCCAGATCGGGATCACGACCGCGAAGTCTATCGTCGACACGGTCCCGTCGAGCGGGACGAACTACCAGGTCCGCGTGAAGGCAGTCGATAGCAACGGCGCGGAATCCGCATACAGGACCGGGAACGCGACGGCCATTTCCTACAACACGAACCCGGTGATAAGTGGAAGCGATCAGAATGTGGGCGCGAAAGCTGACCCGTTTTCCTACCAGTACACCGTCACTGACAACGAAGCCGCGTCCCAGACCTTGACCGTCACAGAAACCGTGACCAACGGGACCGAAACGATCACGCTTCGGACCTACACGGCCACAAGCGGGACCCAGAACACGGCGGACCTGTCCGAAGCGTGGCTTCGCCTTCTGACCGGGTCCCACGTCCTGAAAATCTACGTCACCGACGGAGCCGGCGGAAGCGCGACCAGACTGATCACATTCAGCCGCACCGTCACCCGGATCGCCGCGTCCCGTGCGATTACAACGGACGCGAAAGTCGAAAAGGTCTTCCTGTCCCTGTATCCGGCGGATCACCCGGCCGACGCGACCCTTCATGTCGAGGTCACGAACAATCCGTTCGACGACAGTCCTGTCTGGGAAGACATCACAAGCAAGGTCGGGAAGTTCGTCCACACCTTCACGAACACGACCGTCGCGTCGTCTTTCTACGGCCTGGCCTATCGCTTCTACATGACGAAAGGGACCCAGGAGATCGAAGTGATCCAGGCGACCGTTCGGTTTGCCTAACAGAAAAGGGGGAATTGAAATGTTCGATCCTGAAAAGTGCGACCATGTACCCATGAACCCGAAGACGGAGTCTGAACAGACCTTCGAACAGTTGAAGGCCGAAAACGAACTGTTGAAGGGCTGTATCATGGAGATTTGCGACGTCGTGTTCGCGTAAAGAAAGAAGGTGTAAATGTGAGCGCCCTTGTGGAACTTTACGTCCGGGAAGTATCTTCCGGAAACATGAAGATCGAAGACGTCCCGGCCGGACTTCGCGAAAAAGTGAAGGCCGGCGTCGAAGCAAAGAAAAACGGGGTGGCCTAATGTGGTCCGCCGTTTTTATATTCCTGATCAGGATTTTCTTCGGAAAGGAGGTGTCCGAAATGCTGGTAAGACTGTATGCTGGCGAGGTGATCCTTGAAAAGATCACCATTGACGACGTACCGCGTGGCCTTCGTGATCGCGTGAGCGCGTATCTGGTCGACATGGGCTATATCGACGCCCAGTGACCGGGATCGGGGCGTTCCCCTACAAGGGGGACGCCCTTATTCTACGAAGGGAGAAACACCGATGGAAGGGATCATCGTCGCCGCGCTTTCCCTTGTGGGTACGCTTGGCGGTTCGTATTTTGCGAACAAGAAAAGTTCCGCGCTGATCGCCTATCGACTGGAACAACTGGAAAAGAAAGTCGATAAACACAACTCTGTCGTCGAAAGAACCTACGCCCTGGAAGAAGCCCAGGCCGTGATCGAAGAAAAGATCAAGGTCGCGAATCACAGGATCGACGACTTGGAGAAGAAGCCGTGAGCGGCCGGAGCCGCGCAAAGAAGCGCGAGTTTTCAAAAATCATAATTTCAACCGTGGGGGCGGTCACGATTGCCGTGACCGTCTTCACTATGGTCGTTGTATGGAGAACCGGCGACACTTCGCCGCTGGCGTACTTGATCCCCGCTGTCTTCACCGAAACGGCGGCCGCAACCGGCTTCTATTACAGCAAGGCGAAGGCGGAAAATCGGATCAAACTTCGGAAACAGTACGGAGCCGAAATATACAACGACACAAAGGAACTGTAAAGAAGGGAGAATTACATGAACGCTGAACAGATTATTTCCGTGGCGGTCGCCGTTTTGACCGGCCTGTCTGCCTGTATTCCCCTGGCCTACAAACTGATCCAGTATGTCAAAAAGGCGACCCAGGAAAAGAACTGGGCCGCCCTTCTGGGCCTTGTGATCAGCCTTATGGAAGAAGCGGAAACGAAGTTCACCGACGGGGCAACCCGGAAGGAATGGGTCATGGCTATGGTCCAGACTTCCGCCGAGTATATCAACTATCCCGTTGACGTTACGGCCCTGGGCGAACTGATCGACGCCCTGTGTGACATGACGAAGGTCGTCAACTTCGAGGAAATCCCGGTGATCGAGCCTGTAAAGGGGGAAACCGACAATGATGAAAAGTAAAACCTTTATCGAAAAACTGATCGACGCGGCCCAGAATCACAAAACCCTGTACGTCATGGGCTGTTTCGGCGCGCCTATGACGGCCGCCAATAAGACCAGGTACACCCAGAATCACAGCTACAACAAACAGGCGGCCCGGACCGCTATGATCAAGGCCGCCAGCGCCGACACCTTCGGTTTTGACTGTGTCTGTCTGATCAAGGGGATTCTGTGGGGCTGGGCCGGCGACAAGTCGAAGACCTACGGCGGCGCGGTCTACGCTTCGAACGGCGTCCCCGACATCGGAGCCGACACCATGATCGGCAAGTGTAAGAACGTGTCGACCGGGAACTGGGGGAACATGACCCCCGGCGAAGCCCTGTGGGTCCCCGGCCACATCGGCGTCTATATCGGCGACGGCCTGGCCGTGGAGTGTTCCCCGGCCTTCGAAAACGACGTCCAGATCACGGCCGTCGGAAACATCGGCAAGAAAGCCGGCTACAATACCCGGACATGGCAGAAACACGGCCGCCTTCCCTACGTCGACTATTCCGACGCCGGCGGAAGCACGCCCGTCGTTACCCCGCCCGCCAGCGGCGGCGAAACCGTCTACACCGTGAAGAAGGGCGACACCCTGTCCGCGATCGCGGCGAAGTACGGGACCACCTACCAGGAGATCGCCGCCTACAACGGGATCGCGAACCCGAACCTGATCCGCGTCGGCCAGAAAATCAAAATTCCGGCAGACACCCAGGCCGCCCAGTCTTTCAAGAAGGGTGATAAAGTAAAGGTCCTGAAAGCTGTCACCTACACAGGGAAAGCCTTCAAGACCTATTATGACAAATATGACGTGATCGAAGCCGACGGCGACCGTGTGGTCATTGGTATCGGAAAGACAGTCACAGCGGCCGTCAATGCGGCAAACCTGAAAAAAGCATAGCGGCAAAAGGAAAGCGGCCAGGGATATTCCCTGACCGCCTTTTTTTATTTTCCGGTGACCATTGAAAGAGCCGACACGAAAAGGTCCTGTCGCGCGACTGAAAACTGATATGTCTTCGATCCGGCCTGTACGACGACAGAGCCGTCGACAGGTGTCACCGCTGTCAATGCTGAAATCTTACATTCGAAACCGGCCTGGTTATGAATGAAGACGATCCGCCTATTCGTTAAAACGATAGCGCCTGAATAGGTTTCTGTCACTTCGCCGTAAACCGTCCGACTGGAACCGCCGCCAGTGCTTACCGACACGCCCTTCGCAACGCGGACACGGACGCCAGCACCGCTTCCGGTTCGGCCGACAGCCTTGTTCTTCGTGACGATCTTCGTCGCCGGCGCGTAATAATGGGCGACTTCGCCTTCTTCCAAAAGAACCGGCGTCCCCGTTACAACAGGAAGTTCGCCCTGTGCGATCGCTGAAATCGCGGTTTCTTCCATGAACGGCGTGTTTCTGGCCACTTGTGCCGCCTGTCTGGCTTCCTTCTGCTTCTTGACCTTGTTCGCACTGAAAAAAAGCCCAACGGTGACAATGGTCAAGACGACGATCCAGCCCCACAATGATACTTCCGGAACCGCGATCGACACAATCACCAGGATCAGATCGACAATCGCGGCCAGGATTCCGAATATAATAGCGACTATTCGCATTATATCCCCCCTTCCTACTTGTAAACTTTATAAGGTTCTGACCTTTAACACAATTATACGTGAAAAATGTGTTAAAAACAAGAATGACGCTGAACATTAACACAAAATTTTCGGGAAGGAGGTCACAACTTGAAAATCTATGACTATAAAGGCCGGAAGAACATCAGCGGAAACAGAATCCGCGAAGCACGATTGAAGAAGCGGCTGTCACAGGCCGACTTCGCCGCCAAACTACAAATAGCCGGAATCACTATGGAGCGCGACAGCGTCAGCAGAATCGAAATCGGAACGCGCTTCGTCGCCGACTATGAACTTATGATAATAGCTGAAATCCTGGACGTAACCGTCGGCTGGTTACTGTCCGAAGACTGCGAATAACACAACGGACCACTGGCGAACCTTTGAACCGCCAGGGTCTTTTATTTTTTGTTTCCCCTTGACAATATAATACCGGTATTATATAATATTCGTCAGAAAGAGGTGACTACACTATGGCACAAGCGCAAATTGAAGCGAACAAACGCTTCCGAAAGAAATCCTATGACCGAATCGAAATAACAGTTCCAAAAGGCGGTATAGTAACTTTTGCAGTGCAAGGAAAGTTATT
>ERZ780208.2380-NODE-2380-length-13081-cov-5.141947_pt1 | contig 13081 bp, 8 predicted proteins | sample MGYA00511167_ERZ780208 | MGnify/ENA primary metagenome ERZ780208 (study PRJEB29588, sample SAMEA2159202) | human gut metagenome | biome: human gut; feature: human-associated habitat; material: faeces | place: Denmark | collected 2008/2010 ... | reverse complement strand
TGGTCTGCACCACCGCGCGGAATCGGTTGTTGCCCAGCGCGTACACCTTGCCGCATCGGGTGCGGAGGTGTTTCAGTTCCTGCTGAGCAGAAATGATTTCTTGTTCTTTCATAAGAACTCCTTTTGTTGACAATTTAGTTAGTAGGATTCATTTTCTTTTCTTCGCGGGGGAGCACGCGTCATTTCGTTTTTCCTCCTTCTTTGTAACAAAAAGAGCGGCACGATTTCGACGTGTCGCTCTAAAAAAGCTGCTCAGCGTTTTTGCTGAACAGCCCCGTGCCTTCCTTGGCACATTTATATCATACCATATCCTTTCGCCAAAATCAACACAATTTTGTCCAACTTTGTCCAAATTCGTCCACATTTGTCCAAGTTTGTCCAACCTGCGCTCGGAATGTTATATCCGCAAGCAGGTAGCCATTTCCGTCAGAAAGTTATCCGCCTTGCTCAAAATTCGTTTCTTCACATTGCTCATCGTCGAGCGCGATGCCTCCTGATACGGACTATCGGGGAGATTGGGCAGTGCCGCCAGTGCATAGCCCTCATCATAATATTTCGTCACAAACCACTTTTCCTGCTCCAGCAATGTTCTCATAATTGCTTCATGCAGTTGGACTGTCCGCAAATGCGATCGAATCTGTTTATCGTCAGCGGCATCCATTTTCTCCAGCTTGCTGACAGCCCATTACGCCCATTTTGCAAGAGGTAAGCGAAAAAACTCGCCCGTTCAAAGAATTGTGGTACTGCAAGGAGAATGCTTTCCTTAAAAATCACAAGAAACAAAGCAAGAATATGGGTGAAGCGTTCGGTGCGCGGATTCGGTTTCCGTTTTCGTCGAGTGCATAGACGTTTTTCGATTTGCGCAGCCATTTGCCGCTTGGCGAGAACTTCGCTCTGCGTCTTGCCGCAGATATATTTGCGCCTGCCGTTCGCCTGACAGGCGGCGCACCAACGCCCGTCGTCGGTCAGATCTGCATGAAAAATGCCTCCACACGCACAGAGCGGATGGAGGCGATCAAGGGTTTTGTCTGCAAGTATGGTCCGATGGACAGCATGACAGCTTTAACGATCACGGCAAAGTTTGCGGAATATAATCAGGTCTATTTGCCGAAAAGCAAACTGCTCCGGAAAGAAGTCATGGACATCCTTCTACATATGAAGCATTTCTTTCCATTCGCCGCTGCTTTGTGTGAAGCTGCTGCTCAGCACCATACTGTCTCAACATGTGATTCGCTTAGTCGGTTTCTTTCATGAAACGCTCATTTGTTTTTTACCTTTTTGTACCTTCCGCACGCAAAAGTATCCCCACAGCGCCATACTGACGATCAACAGAACATTGGCAATGACAGTCCAGACCATCCACAGCGGGGCGAGATAGGCGTACGTCACACCTGCTCCTAACCCATTCATTGCACAGGAATTGGCAACGGTATACAAAATGTTCTTGGCAGCCCGACGCATCATAGCGATCTGTGTCGCGGCATCCATTCCGTTTTTCACATTCGCAGAGGCAGTGGGCAGGTATGCCTGGGACAGGTTAATATCGCCACCGGCACGAATCATCTGGTTCGGAGGCATGTAGGCATTGCCCAGATTGTAGTCAGATACAATCATCCCCTGGAAGCCCCATTCTTTGCGGAGAACGTTGGTCAGCAGCGCATAGCTACCGCCTGCCCAAGTGGTGCCGATTCGGTTGAAGGAAGACATCAGAGCATGCGTACCACCCTGCTGAACAATCATCTGGAAGGGCTTCATATAGATCTCGCGCAAGGTCTGTTCGTCTGCCCAAGTGATCAGACCGCCTGTATCACGGTTTGTTTCCTGGTCATTCAGTACGAAGTGTTTCACATAGGTGTACACACCTTTGGAATTCGCGCCCTGAACGACATGCAGACCCATCGCACCCGTCAGATAGGGATCCTCGGAATAGTATTCCCAGTTACGACCGGAGAAGGGACTTCTGTGGATATTGACGGCAGGTGCATACCAACCGCTGTACGGACGTCCATCGCCATTGGTATAGCCGATCTGCCCCTCAATGCCGATCATCACGCCCATATCGTAAGCCAAATCCTTATTCCAGGTTGCGCCAATGACACATTCACTGGCATAGAAACCGGTATCATGAACAGACGGGTCACCCATGAAATTCGTAAAACCGGCGGGGCCGTCCGGATCGATCGTCCTCGGCTTTCCGATGGAATCAATACGAGCTGTATTGAAATTGCCGGTACCAATCAGATTGATCAAATCTTCCTCAGAGATGGAATTGACCAACTCTTCCCATTTGGGATCATCGAAGCTTACCCCGATCATATCATAGAGCTGCAACGTTGTAGGAATCGGATTCAGGGAAGCGTCCGGAGTATAATACGGTGCGTCCTGATCATTATAGACAAAGGTCAGCGCGTTAAACAAATCGCTGTCGATCTCACGGTCTGCCTGTGTCGGAGCACTTGGATATGTGGAATCGAAAGAAAACCGGGACATGACTGACGCATACTTCTGCATATAATCGGTCATTTCATCAAACTGATTATCGCTTGCAGTCGAAGCCCCATCAATATCCATGGCGTACATGATGGTTTCCGGAACATAGAAGCTCCGGGAGAGCATATGCTCCTCATCCTGATTCCATGCCTGATGTGCATTCTGCCCGATATACAGCCGGTAGATACCCTGTTCCAGTTCATAGCCTTTAAAGCCGTTGCCATTGGCATCAACGTGGTCGTAAGACACCATATCAGAAGCTTTCAGCTTCAAGGTAACACAACCCGATTCGCCGGGCTGCAAAAGTGCAGTCTTCGCATAGTCACCAAGCACAACATGTGCTTTTTCAATACCACCATTGTAGTAAGGTGCCGAGTAATACAGCTGCACGACATCCTTGCCGGCGAACTTGCCGGTATTGGTCACCTTGACAGTGATCGAGATCTCCTGTTCAGGATCCTCGATCAAGCCGGTTGCAGTCGTCTCAGATTCAACCAGCTCCCACTGGAAGTCGGTATAGGACAAACCATAGCCAAACGGATAGACAACATTGCTGTCATACACACCGCCATCATCACCGAAACGATAGATTTCCTGGAAGCTTCGCGTTTCATAATAACGATAACCAAGGAAGATACCTTCCTCATACTGGACGTAATAATAGCCGGACTCAGCGCCGCCCTGAAGGTACATATTGCCCTTCACTTGCCGGTTGTCGCCAAAGTTCTGCCAGGTCGGGTCCTGTGTAAAATCACGAACATAAGTATCTACCAAACGCCCAGAGGGATTAACCGCACCAGTCAATACTTTGCCAACTGCACTGGCACCGGTTCCGCCGGGAAAGCCGATCCACAGCGCAGCGTCGATTTCTGCCCGATCATTCAGGAAACCAAGTTCCATCGGCTCCGCACTGTTGATCAGCACGATCACCTTGTCAAATCCCGCGTGGCACACCTCATCAAGCAAACGTTCCTCGTTCTCATCCAGTTCAAGATAATGCTGACCCTCCTTGGCACCGGAAACCGGAGCACCGCCGTACTCCGTAACCATCGTCCGCGGAAGATCAAAGCCCTCGCCGCCAATGCGGGAGATCACCACGATCGCAGCATCCTGATAATCCTTGTAGCTGTCGATGACATCGTTGGGATATTTGTCATAAGGTGTCTCACCAATCGTCAGACCGGTCGTTGAACTGCCGATGGCAGGATTCGCCTCACGCCCAGACCCAGATGCAGAGCTTTCGTAAAACTCCATCAGCTTTGGATTGAGTGTAATGCCGGCATTTTTCATTCCTTCGTAAAGTGACACACTCGTCTCTGCACTACCACCACCAGAACCTGAACCGCCAAGCACCAGATTAGCAGAATTCTTTCCGAAAACGCTGACGTGCATAGCACCTTCCGTCAAAGGCAGCGCCTGAGATTCATTTTTTAAAAGAACAAAGCCTTCCTCGCAAATCTCCTGATTCAACATTCCCGCAGCCATCTGCGCCTGCTTTTTTTGCTCTCCGGAAGAGAGCTCCTGACCTTGCGCATTCCGTTCAAAATCCTTGATGCCGGGATCAAACTGCTTGAAGCTGGCAGTCTTGTCGTAATACTGTACGGCGTTCGGATCGCCGCTTTGCAATACGCGCCGTTCACCGCCCAGTACGGTTGAAATCGTATTCGCCAGGAAAGGATTTAGCGTCGCCACCAGAGATACTGTGCCAAACAGCACAATCATCAAAGGTGCGATGATCATAAACGGTCTGCATTGTTTCCAAAGCATATGCAGAATGCCGGGTTTTTTTTGCTTCTTCATGTTTTCACCTCAAATCACAACAAGATCAAAGTTGTACAAACACGGCTGCCACATCAGCGGTGCAGACGCGCCATCAATTCGGATATAATCCAGTCCAGGACCGCCGGTCGCTCCACCGAAAAGCGTATTGGGTTTGACTGTGATCCGGATCTTGTTTTCACCGGCGTTCAGCTTGATTTTTCCGGCACTGAACTCCTCAAAAACCGTATAGCTCTGGCGGGCTCCCGGAACATGAAAGCTACCAAAGGACAAGGATGCACCATTGACAGAGACATCCAGTGTAGACGGGTCGAAAGAGATGTCATCGCCCAACTCCTGCCCCAGGGATAGCAGCAATTCACCTTCTGTATCTGCCCCAGAATAGATCGTGTACTCAAAATACATGTTCGGGCTGTGCAGATAACCCAAGAAGAAATGGTTGCCTGCCGTCTCGTTGCGGCAAATCAGACCTTCATCAGCAGGAGCGCCGGAGTAACCGACACCTGTCTTTCCGGCAAGATTCAGGTATTCCGCTTCAAAAACCGTGGTTTCTGTCATCGGCTCCTGAATGTTCATATAGACGGTGCATGTTGCCTCAGAATAGCCCTCTGCCGAGGCAATGACAGTAAAACGGGCGCGTTTCGTGGAGCGAGTAGGCGTGCCGGTCAACTCACCGTCGCTGCTCAGCGCAAGTCCAAGTTCCTTCAGGATTGCTGCGTTCTTTTCGTCCACAGAATAGGTGATCACCTCTTCACCCGCGTAGGCTGTTGCAACCGAACGGTCGAAGGCTTCTCCTCGTATTGCGCCCTCAAGCGTCATGGAATTGTCATAGCCCACCTGGCTGCCCATGATGTTCAGCGTGAAGGTTCTGCGCTGATCCTCGCAGCCTGCGGCATGAGCGATGATATCAAAGGACTGAACTCGTGAAGCCTTGGGAGTTCCGAAAATGGCACCGTTCGAATACAAAGTCAGGCCCTCAGGGAGCTGGCTGCCTTCTGCCAGTTCAAACGTCAGCTCGTTGTTATTCAGGCTCATCACACCGGCTGCTACGCCCGTCTGATTCAAGTAGTATTCATTCTCATAGGCGCTCTTCAGATCGCCGCCATTATAATTCAGAATCGTGCCAGTTTCGTTGCTTTTATGATCAATGATTACATCCAGCTTGAAAACGGCCTCGGTATCCGAATATCCCTTGGCTTCCGCTACAACCGTGAAAGGTACACCTCGCTGAACAGTGGTCGGCGTTCCGGTGATGACTCCATTTTTATTCAACGTCAGCCCCTCAGGAAGCACAGAGCCCTTTGCCAGCTTAAAGGTGACTTTCTCTGTCGTGTCTGATATGTAGGCAACGGAAGCCGCATATTCGACGCCTGCTTTGGCATCCGCCAGGGTGATACCTGTAAATGTCAGGAAGGGCTTGACTACATTGATTGTGATCTCTGCTTCCACAGGATCGCAGCCTTCAGCCGATGCACGCACTGTAACAACACGGCCCTTCATTGGCCTGGGATAGGCACCGAGAATGGTTCCATCCTCTGCAATTGTCAAGCCTTTAGGCATATCTCCGTCAATCACCTCGTAGGAGATATGGTCCGCGCCTGTTGCAAGCGCCACTGAACCGGAATCGGCAACATCAATGATGCAATTCACTTCGGCATTTTCATACACAAGAAATGCCTGCTCCGGCGCTTCCTGTTCATTGGCGACGCTGTTTTCCGCAGCCTCTGTCGGCTTTACCGCAGCTTGCTTTGATCCCTGCCCCTCGTTCTGTATGATGAAAATTGCTGCGGCTGTTGCTATTGCGAGGAACACAAGCAGACCAATGAGACGTTTTGTTCCTTTCTTCACGCGAATCATCCTCCATTTACAAAAGCGGAGGACAGAAGTATGCCTCCTTGTCCTCCGCTCAGTTTATGTCACTTGATATAATTAGGGCAGGACATGAATGGTCACAGCCGTGGTCAGAGAAGCATCCACTTCCTGAGAAGCAGCAGTAACCTCGACCGTATAATCACCGGTCTGGGTTGTCACACCGCAGATGCTGCCGGCAGGGCTGATCCACAGACCAGCGGGCAGTTCGCCACCAGTGACCGTGTACAGAACAGGCTTTTCTACTGTATTGTAGTAGTTCACAGCACCCCAAGCGCCAGGCACCACAACAATCTTGCCATCCACACCGCCGTTCACTGCAATGCATATGTTCGCCTGTTCACCAGCCCTGATTTCAGCTTCCTGTTCGCCGGCGTAGGTCAGCTCCGAAATGTAAGCGAAATCAGCAGGCTTTTCGCTGGTATCCTGCAGGAACATGATTACACGAACCTGCTCGCCGATGGACTTGCCTTCAGCGTTGCGCAGATTGATCAAACCCATGTAATAACCATCCAGTGCTTTTTCAGCGATCGTACCGCTCAGGATACCAGTCTGAGGATCAATGCTCAGACCCAGCGGCAGATTCAGTGCCTCATAAGTCACTTCACCGTCAGTACCATGGATCTTGCTGCTCATATCCAGGTTGATCTCCTGACCACGTTCCACATCGCCCACTATAACCTTGCCAAAGACCTTGAAGTTACCGATCCAGGGATTGCCGCCATCCACAGAAAATTCATTCCAATAAGACTCATAGAAATTCATCTCAGAGGAATTTGCAACAACATACAGGGATTCCTGAGCTGCCTTGCGCAGCGCAGCCACCTGAGTAGCAGTCAGCCCTTCACCGGACAGGGTCAGGGCATCTGCACCAAGGTTGCCCAGCCACAGATTGTTGCCGACACGGATCAGTGCATCAGGATTTGCATACTGCGTCATGCTTCCGCCGAAGTCGGTCACCACAGTGCCCTCAAAGCCCCACTCATTCCGCAGGATATCGGTCAGCAGACCATAGTTTTCAGAGCAGTTGGTCAGACCAATGCGGTTGAAGGCAGACATGATCGCCTTGGTACCGCCTTCCTTAACAGCCATTTCAAAGGGCTTCAGGTAGATTTCACGGATAGTCTGCTCGTCTGCATAGGTGACCAGACCAGCCAGTGTATCACGGTTGGTTTCCTGATCGTTGAGTGCAAAGTGCTTCACAAAGGTGATTAGACCCTTGTCGGTCATGCTCTTCACCACGGAAGCGCAGATCTTGCCAGCCAGGAAGCCATCTTCAGAATAGTACTCAAAGTTACGACCAGAGAAAGGTGTACGGTGCATGTTGGTGGCAGGGCCATAGATGCCGGTGCAGTGCGTCCACAGACCTTCTTCCGCCAGACAGTCGCCTTCCTTTGCCGCCAGATCGGTGTTCCACGTCGCAGCAACCATCACAGGTGCAGCATAGAAGACGCCCGTTACGCCAAACTTTTCACCCATCTGATAGACGAAGCCCACAGGGCCGTCCACCGCGTGAGTAACCGGGATACCCAAACGTTCAATGCCGGGAATACTGTAGTTGCCGGACATCATAGCGCCCAGCTCCGCAATGGTAAACTGATCCATAAAGGCAGTCCACTTGGGATCTTCGCGATCCAGACCAATCAGTTCAGCAAACTGGATCGGCGCGGCGGGAGCGGTTTCACCCTCTGCCAACTCGATCGGATCGGCCTGAACAGGCATTACATCCGTATACCAGGGCTGATCCTCATCGAACGCAGCATCGACAACAGTCATCTCCAGTTTGTCGAAGGTTTCTTCATCAATGACCAGATCGTCCTCATCCATATAGGTGGGGAAGCTGTCTTCCCAATCACTGCGGCTCAGGCGGACAGCATTGCCGTCTTCGAAATGCTCGCTGACTTCGTCGAAGCGGTTTTCAACCGCATTGCCGGTAACAGGATCCGTTTCATACAGGATGCTTTCATCCAGCGTAAAGGTGCCGGCAGCACCATTGGTCCATGCATCGTGCGCATTGGTACCAACATACAGCGTATAGGTGCCGGGATCCAGCTCATAGCCGCAGAAATCATTCAGGTTCGCATCGTTGTAGTCATAGGATGCCATGGTGTAAGGATCGACTGTAATAGTCACAGTCTCACTTTCACCGGGCGCAAGCAGCTTGGTCTTGGCAAAACCAGCCAGCACAACATGTGCCTTTTCGATTTCACCAGCCAGATAAGGCGTGGAAGCATACAGCTCAACAACATCCTTACCGGCTACAGAACCGGTGTTGGTTACGGTCACTTCCACATCGATCTTTGTGTCACGGGAAATGCCGGCGTTTTCAGGGAACTTCGCATTCCACTGGAAGGTGGTGTAGCTCAGACCATAGCCGAACGGATAGACCACGTTCTCAGCATACCATTCCTCGCCATCGCTGAAACCACGGGTCTCATAATAACGATAGCCGACATAGATGCCTTCTTCATACTCGACCATATGATACTTGGTCGCTTCACCGTTTTCAAGAACCAGCGTATTGTTGGCGGCATCGGCACGGCCATTTTCGGCATTGACAGCAAAGTTCTGCCAGGCAGGAGAGGCTGTGAAATCCGCCGCATAAGTATCAACCGTACGGCCGGAAGGGTTCACTGTACCGTTCAGGATCTCACCCAGTGCTTCAAAGCCGGTTACACCGGGGCAGCCTGCCCACAGGATCGCGTCCACACCTTCGTCAGCCTGAACAGAACCAAGCTCCAGCGGAGTGCCGGCATTCAGCACGATTACAACCTTGTCAAAATTCTCCTTGGCAAAGGCAATCAGATCCTTCTCGTTCTGATCCAGTTCAAGATAGTGTTCGCTTGCATCATTGCGACCAGGAACGACGGTTTCGTTGCCTTCCTCATCCACCAGATAGGAAGTCGTGGGCAGATCGTAGCCCTCGCCGCCGATACGGGAAATGAACACCAGCGCAGCGTCAGCATAATCAGCGCAGCTCTGCTTTTCTGCGTCCGTATATCTCTCCATCGGCGTTTCAGCTACCGCATAGCCGCTGGGCATCGAACCCTGGGCAGGCGTAGCAGGGCGGGCGCTGCTGGATTTTTCAGCATCACGATAGAAAGCCTCCATCACCGGGTTGACGGTAAAGCCTGCCTTCCAAAGGCTGTTATACACATCAACCTTAGGCATGCCGCCGCCAGCTGAACCGCTGCCGCCGTAGACAGGCTCCACAGAGTTACGACCCAGTACCGTAATCTTGCAGCCCTCTGCCACATTCATCGGCAGCGCCCCATTGTTCTTCAGCAGGATCATACCCTCTTCAGCGATCTCGCGAGTGACATTCTCCGCATTTGCAAGTGCCACAAGATAGGTGTCAGTCGTCGGGGCAAAACCAGTTTCCACTTTTTCAGCGGAGGCACTGACCACCGTCCCGAATCCCAGGGACATTACCAAAGCCAAACTGGCGGCCTTGGCTGCGAGGCGTTTCATTCTCCTCATGTTCTCGACCTTCCTTTGGGTTGTTATTTGTCGGAACTACCGACGTTGCCGTCAGTCTATCAGAAGATGAAAGACAACACAATATGAACCACCTATTCTACCTGTTTGTTCACTCGAATGGTACAATATCCACCCAATCGCACAAAAAAGAGAGCCCATCATGGCTCTCCTTTGCCAATAGCGGATCTCCTTCTTCATCAGCTTTATCAAACAGTCTCCGTTTTTTTCGGATGGTCTGCATCATATTGCCCAACAGGGAAAACCAGATCAATGCTGAAGGTATCCTCTGTAGGCATGATCGAAATCATTCCTGCGTATTTCTCCGCCAGTAGCCGAATGCTTTTAACGCCAAAGCCATGGATCTGTTTATCTGCTTTGCTGGTCATCGGCAAGCCATCCTGCAACTCCGGCAATTGATTCACATAGTTTTCACAATGGACTTTCACATAACAGCCCTGTCGGATTACTGTCAGCGTAATGTTCTGTTTATCCTTTTCCGGCAGCTTCAATACTGCTTCCAATGCATTGTCAAGCATATTTCCAAAGAGTATGTAGATGTCCGTCTCTTCCATGAAAGCAATGGCTTTCCCATCCGCCATACAGCTAAGCCTTACATCCTTCTGATAGCATTTCAAGTTTTCTTCCGTTAATATTACGTCAAGTGCCCGGTTGCCGGTCTGGATCTGCGCATCATACAGTTTGATATTGGCAATCAGCTCGTTCAGGTTTTTTTCATTTTTGCTTTTCAGTGCGTAATACTTCAAATCATGCAGACGCAGATTCAAAACGCCCATCATATCTTTCGCAATCTGATAATGCTCCGCCTGCTTGTCCTGCATTTGGCGGATGGTGATCAATTCAGCTTCCTTCTTGTTGATATCCGATAATCCAAAGAGAATGAACATCGAAACCACGCAGTAGGATGCACGGAAAAAACCTAACAGCCACCCTGCTTCTGTCAGGTAGCTCTCAAGCGCTGTTCCGATAAAAAGAATCAGGAACAGATTCATCATCGACACAAGGATCGTGCGTTTTGAGTCCAGATAGCGGATGTTTTGGGTCACCTTTCGTACAATCAGCCAATAAGCTGCCAGATAGCATACGACATAAGCTAACGACCTCATCCACTGGTGATCAGCAATGGTGATGCCTGTTGCCCACCAAAGAATTTCCTGCAATCCATAGGACATGCTTTCCAGAGAATAACCTGCTGCGAGGCAAAACCAGTTCCGGCTCATTTTGCCTTCAAAGCAAATCAGAAGCAGCCCGAAAACAAACGCCAGATGCTCGATCCAAACCAACATGTAGCCATTCCATCCCGGCAGTCCCGTCCATTGGATTAGCTGAATATTGATTCGGGTCAGCCAGGGCATTCCGAAATACCCCATGATATGAAACGCTGCTACAGAAAAGCAAACCCGCCACGGGAAGCCATTTCTCTTTTCCAGGCCACCGCTTAACAACCAGCAGGCAATGGTCAAGGCCCAGAAAAAACCCACATGAAGCCAGTATTCATTGAATAGACTGATGATCATTGACACACCCTAATTCCTTCGCTTTCTTACAAACTCAAATAATGAACAAAGGCTTCCAGAAAGCTTTTTTTTTGCGACCTTGAAATGCTGAGACGTTCATCATTGATATAGACCTCGTCATCCTGCACTTTTCGGACATGAGACAGATTTACCAAATAGCAGCGGTTGCAACGTGCAAAATGAAAGTTTTTTATTTGATCCTCGACATCCTTCAGCGCTCCAAAGACGTCTATTTTCTCATTCTCCAGGTGATAATAGACCCGATGGTTCATTACCTCAATATACAAGATATCATGAATTGGAATGCGGTTGATGCTCTCCTTTTTCACCACAGTGATGGCATCCTGTTCAAACTGAGTCACTTTTTTCAATGCTCGTTTGATCTTCATTGCAAAATCGTAGAAATTGACCGGCTTTACGATGAAGTCCATGGCAGATACCTCATACCCGGCTAACGCATACTGCGCCATATTCGTCACAAAAATGATGACTGCGTTCTCATTGGCCTCTCGGAAACGTTTTGCCGCCTCCATACCATTGATACCGGGAAGCTCAATGTCAAAAAGTGCCATGTGATACTGCCTCATATCCCTGCATGCAATCAATTGTTCTGCTGTATCATATACATGAATATTGGCTGACATCTGCTTCTCCGCCAAGATGGTGTTCAGATATGTTCTGATTGTATCCGATGCAGCCACATCATCCTCTACCACAGCTATTTGAAGCATACAGTTGACTCCTCTCCTGACCCATATACAGTGGGTGAATTGAACTTCGCTCATGTCTGCGATCAACCAGCAATCTATGGCACAAATTGCACATCCTGTTTTCATGATGTCTCAGTTTGTTGACATAAGCAAACTTGGTTTGAATGGCAGAATAAAGAAATTCGGCTATTCTTTCATTTGCAGAAAGGACTATTCTCACCCCATTCGCGGGGGAATAGCTTCTTGTCTACAGTCTGATATCATGTTTTTTGAAACGAATGACCGTTCTGCACGCTTTGGCTATGACAGCGCCATGCTGAAATCCAACTACGCTATGCTCACGCTTGTGGATCTCCATACTTTTTCTGGTATATTCGATGCATTGGCTGACTATCAGCAGGTGCGGACAGGTATGCCCCCGCACTCCTATCATGTCTGCCTCATTGCAAAGAAGGTAAGTCCTTGCCTTGGACAGTGCCTCAAACTCAATGGCACGATTATGGACACCCTCGCCTTCGGCTAACGCTTCCTACTGCCGAGCGCGTTGTGGTCTCTCACCACTTAGTTGTTGCTCTTGCCGGGCGCACATAAAAACCGAGGCGAAGCCCATCAGCTTCGCCTCGGTTGAAGTTCTCTTAATTAAATGAGTTTTTTCATCGTTATTTTGCAATGCATCCATGCATTGTGGAATTTTTATCTTGTAATTGTTATTCTAACAGCATCAAAAAATCCATTACGAGAATCTCCATCATTGCTTGAAAAATATGTTTTCAGCTCACGTTCCAATTCGGCAACGGTTACTTTGCAGTGCGCAAATTCAGTTTCAGAACATTTCCCCGAAAGCCCCATAAAGAATTCAAGCGGATAACCACAAGACAGTACGTAATTTGCAATGTGAACCATTGTCTCTATTCTTTTATTCTGCAAATCACAATCTACTGTATAGTAGAATTCTTCGCAGTCATCATATTCGTCGTTATCTGCAAGATCGAAAACTAGCAAATTTCCATATTTGGGGGTTCTCATGAACTCTTCTATATATTTCGGAGGGCAGAAGACATACATATCAGACCTACTTGCAAGTTGTGCAATTTGTTCCAAAAATGCCGGAGGGATAGTATGCTTTTCCCTCTTTATGACGCAAACAAATATTTGACTCATTTATTTCTCCTGTTACTATATATTTGCCCCTTGATTTATGGCAGCCAGCCATAGGCA
>ERZ780208.2373-NODE-2373-length-13121-cov-4.385964_pt1 | contig 13121 bp, 9 predicted proteins | sample MGYA00511167_ERZ780208 | MGnify/ENA primary metagenome ERZ780208 (study PRJEB29588, sample SAMEA2159202) | human gut metagenome | biome: human gut; feature: human-associated habitat; material: faeces | place: Denmark | collected 2008/2010 ... | reverse complement strand
CCCGCCGTTCGGGCACTATATGAACTCCGAGAAGAACTTCCTGCCGATTTTCTATGCGCACGGCGTGGAGAAGGTCGTCCTGTGGGATGTGGCGCAGACCGAACCTTATCAGGCGTTCCGCGATACCCAGAACGGCTCGATTTTGCTCTATCACGCGCGAATGGCGGACTATGAGTGCCTGAAAACGCTGATTCCCATGCTGCGCGACGCGGGATTCGAGTTCGTGACGGTTTCTGATTTGCTGGGGCTTGAACCGCTGGTGCTGGACAAGCCCGACGATGCGGAAGCGACCGATGCGCCCGAAGCGACAAAGCTCCCGGAAACGACGAAAGCGCCGGCAGTGACGAAAGCCCCGATGCCGACGAATCCGCCGAAGCCGACGGAAGCGCCGAAGCCAACGGAAGCGCCGAAGCCAACGGACGTGCCGGAAGCAACGGACGTGCCGGAAGCAACGGACGTACTGGAAATAACGAATCCGACGGAAGAAACGGAATAAGCAAACAGCTCCCTGATGGCAGCAAAAATCTGCTTCATTGGGGAGCTGAATTCTTGTTCAAAAACGGAAATTTGCACATTTGTCGTATTATACAAAAACGGGTCGGGGGAATGTGCTTCCCTTGACCCGTGTTCGTTTACTTATCCGCCGGACGGTGCGTTGCTTCCCAATTGTCATAGTCATCCAGGAAACTGTACTCCTTTTCGCCGATTTTCCAGCCCGGCATGGTGTCCAGACTGACAGCGTGAATCGCGCTGAAGACGTTCTTCTCTACATCGGGGTTCGTCTCCCGGAGCGTTTTCAGCAGCTGCTTGATTTCCGCGCGCTTCGAGTTGCCGATGCCATCGCCGCTTTTGTCGCGCTCTTCGGTCAGGCGGCAGGCGCAGGCGATAAAGTGCAGGGCGTTGAAATCGCGCCAAGCGCAGATGTCTTCCTCGTGGATGCAGTACATTGGGCGAATCAGCTCCATGCCGGGAAAATTGCGGCTGTGCAGCTTCGGCAGCATGGCTTGCAGCTGGGCACCGTAGAACATACCCATGACGGTCGTCTCCACAACATCGTTGAAGTGATGCCCAAGTGCGATTTTGTTGCAGCCCATTTCCTGCGCACGGTCGTAAAGGAAACCGCGGCGCATCCGGGCGCAGAGGTAGCAGGGATTTCGCTCGGCGATTTTCGTTGTCTCGAAAATGCTGCTGTCAAAAATGCGGATGGGGATTTCCATCAGGGCGGCATTGTCGATGATACGCTGGCGGTTTTCAGCATTGTAGCCGGGATCCATGACGAGAAACTCCGTCTCGAAGGGAATGTCAGTGTGGCGCTGCAGTAGCTGCATCATTTTCGCCAGCAGCATGGAGTCCTTGCCGCCGGAGATGCACACAGCGATGTGGTCGCCGGGAGCAATCATCTTGTACTGCTTGATGCCGCGGACGAACGGCCGCCAGAGCGGTTTGCGGAAATCGGAGAGGATGCTGCGCTCGATGCGTGCAGCAGGGGATAGGGTACGCGGCATGGGGCGTACCTCCTTTGTCGAGTGAATTGGTGTGTTTACCGCGTCTATTGTAGCATACTTTCCTGCGTTTGTCATGGAGAAAATTTGCCGATACCGCATACTGTTTCCGGATCGTTCAGTCCTGTCCATCCTCATTCTTCTTCGGCGTGATGCGCGATAAGACTGGATTGCGATAATAACCATCGGGGTCAAGCTGCATGGTTTTCATAAGCGCCGCCGCATCCAGTTCCGCATTGCCCAGCCCATCGTACATTTCAACAGGCTGACCGCCGCAGTTTGACCAAAGATGACTGTGATTGTTCAATTCACAGAGGCGGTTCGCGAATGTTTCAAACTGCGGCTTGGTAAACTGAATGCCGGCTTCTTCAAGCAACTCCACATAGTAAGAAAATTGATCGCAGACAAACGACAGCAGAATCCCGCGCTGGATTTTTTCCATGATGCGCTGCAAATATGGCTTGTTTGCTTCTTCAGCAACCGCTTTTTTGCGCCACGCCGCCTTATAATCGTCATAATCCCAGTGGTCATCTTTTGTCCAGAATACAACCTCTGACAACGCCTTGCCGCACAGAGGCGTGCCGTCGGGCGCAGTGGTTTTGGCGTCCGGAGCGACATGGAGGTTTGCCAGAAAGAAGCGGAGAGAACGCGCTTCCGGCGTTTCCCAGAAATAATTCGGGTCGGCATACGCATAGAACACATCGTGTGCGGGAACGACACAGGGCTTATCGTCCTGATAGCTCAGCAGCTTGTAATACTCATTCAAGCCCCAAATGTTCGGGTAAATCAGCATTCTATGAACCAGCTCGGCATCCTGAATGCTGATGGACGTCTCCTCTTCGTACAGGTCAGGCAGCAGCATGATGGCATAGGCATGCTTTTCAACGCGCACAATTTCCGCAAAGGAAAAGAAATCCTTGCGGAGAATCTTTTTCTTGGCAGTCAATTCCGGCTCAACATGCTGAAAAAGCTCCCATGCGTGCCAGAGTGTCATCGTCCCATAAAGATTGGCACAGGCATCAAAGAAACGGTGGAGGAGGTCAAGACGCGCTTGCCCTTCTGCGGTGCTGTTGTCAAGTCGATGATGGGTGTCGATGGCAAGCCGTGTGTATAGGCGCGAGAGTTCTGTTTTGCTGACGGGTTTGGGCATTTTGACGCTCATGCGGATTCCTCCCTTCAAGCGAAAAAACAACTGCTTTCATCGGCGATTATAACACGAAATCACGATGGGGGCAAAGGGAATTTTCTTTTTTGCAAAAGCGGTGGAAAATGCGGATTTTCCCTTGACGGACAGGGCGAATTTTGCTACAATAGACCTTTGGCTGAGGGGCATTTTCCTCTCGGCTTCATAGGGGACTGATACTATTTCTGGATTCACCTGCGCCATTTGCTTGCGCCTTTTCATCCGGAAATAGTATGAATACGGAAAGGAAAGCAACATGTCAGAAAAACAGGAACAGCAGAACACGGAACGCAGCCGGATGCTGGGCACGATGGAGATGCGCAAGCTCGTGCCGACGGTGTCCGTGCCGATTATGGTGTCGATGCTGGTGCAGGCACTGTATAATATCGTCGATGGGATTTTCGTCGGGCAGTATTCGCCTGATGCGCTGACGGCCGTCAACCTCGCTATGCCGATGCAGATGCTGATGATTGCCGTTTCGACCGGCATGGGTACGGGCATCAACAGCTTGATTTCACGCAGGCTTGGCGAAAAGCGCCCGCATGATGCGCGCGACGCCGCCCGCCACGGCATCCTGATTGAGGTCGTCGGCTGGCTGCTGTTCGTTATCGTGGGGCTGTTCTTCGCCCGCGCGTATATCGGCATGACGAACCCGAAGGCGGAAGTGCTGGAAATGGGCACACTGTACCTGCGCATCGTCTGCACGCTCAGTTTGGGACAGTTCATGTCCATTTGCTTTGAACGCATGATGCAGGCGACGGGCAACACAACGCTGTCGATGATTACCCAGCTGTCCGGCGCAGTGACGAACATCATCCTTGACCCGATTCTGATTTTCAGCTGCCAAATGGGTATCGCCGGCGCGGCGGTTGCGACGGTTATTGGTCAGGTTGTGAGCTGCACCGCCGGTTTCGTCCTGAATCAGTGGAAAAACCGGGAACTGCGCCTGACGCATGAGGGCTTCCGTTTCGACTGGAAGACGGTGCAGAATATCCTCGTCGTTGGCATTCCGTCCACCATCATGCAGGCGATTTCCTCCGTCTGCACAACGCTGATGAACATGATTCTGGCAGGCTTTGGCGATATTTATGTGAACGTTCTGGGCGTATATTTCAAGCTCCAGTCGTTTGTCTTTATGCCGGTGTTCGGGCTGTGCAACGGCATGGTGCCGATTGTGGGCTACAACTTCGGCGCGCAGAAGAAAAAGCGCGTCTACGAGTGCGTCCGCGTGTGTCTGGTGTATGCGCTGGTGATTATGGCGGTTGGCACGCTGCTGTTCCTTGCTGTGCCGAACCTGCTGATGATGCCGTTCGACTCCTCGGCGGACAAGGCGCTGACGGCGGAAGGCTGCGTCGCCCTGCGGATTATCTGCTCGCACTTCCTGATTGCGGCGGCGGGCATTACGCTCAGCACGGTCTTCCAGGCGGTCGGCCGCGGCACATACAGCCTGATTATGAGCCTGTGCCGCCAGCTGATTGTGCTGCTGCCCGCGGCGTGGGCGCTGTCCCTCATCGGCCCGAACGCCATCTGGTGGGCGTTCCCGATTGCGGAAATCGTCTCGCTGACGATTTGCCTGCTGCTTTACCGCAAGTGCGACCGCGAACTGATTGCGCCGCTGCCGGAAGAATAACGGTATTTATACTATTTCCAGATTCAACTGTGCCATCTGCTTGCGAATTTTCATCTGGAAATCGTATTAGGCAACACCGCCCGACGCGCCGCCGAGTTGCGCGGTGCTGCCATTATAGAAGAATCGCCCGATGCGCGGGAAATGCTCCGCACGCATCGGGCGATTTCTTTATCATGACTGCATTTTGCAAGGAACTATGATATCCCTTGTCAGATGTACAATTCAGACTGTCAAAGACGCCGCTTCGCGCAACAGTGAAGCGGCGTCAAGCATATGCAAGAGAGCAGTAAGGCATGGCATCAGGTGTTTTTTTTATGTTCGTTTTTCAGGGACTTGCGCAATCACTGTACAGATGCTATAATATTGTCACAGTGATTGAACAGACTGAAAACGGGAAAGAAGTTCCGTATCCTTTTGTGACAGATGGAACGCTGACAGCAACGAATGTCGTTCTGTCAAGAACCACAAAATGAATAGTAAGGATATGTTAAAACAAGGGAGGCAAGACCTATGAAACCGTATTGCATGATCAGCAATGCAAAGACCTTCGCTTTCTCCGCAGAAAATCCCACAGGAGCCAGAGCGGGCGGTTCCAAAGGAGGAGACTGCACCAAGCTCAGTCCGACCGTGGCGATTCGCGCAGGGGAGACGGTGACGCTGGTGGACACCGACGGTCCCGGAATGATCCAGAGCATTTGGTTTACCGGCTACGTTGGACACAGCTTCGTGATCCGCATGTACTGGGACAACTGCGAATATCCTTCCGTGGAAGCGCCCATTTCCGCATTTTTCGGAACCGCATACGATGAGAATTTTGTGGACAGGGATGGAAAATACGCGGTGCTCAACTCCGCACAAATCCTGGTGGCTCCCGGACGGGGACTGAACTGCTACTGGGAGATGCCTTTCAAAAAGCACTGCCGAATCACCATGGAAAACCGCGGCGAAAAGGATCAGAGCCTGTATTATATCATCACCGGCTGCCACTGTGAGGTGCCTGACGAGATCGGATATTTCCATGCTTCCTACCGTCAGGAGCATCCCGTTCAGAAGGGGCGTTCCTACACCATTATTGATGGCATTCAGGGAAAAGGTCAATTCGTGGGCGTGACCCTGGCCACCGGAATGAACGGAAACAACACCTGCTGGGTGGAAGGCGAAGCCAGAATGTACATAGACGATGATAAATATCCTTCCATTCACTATACAGGCACAGAGGATTATTTCTGCGGCTCCTACGGCTTTGGAAATGATGTGCAGATTAAATCCTATCAGACTTACAGCGGTCTCTACAGCGGAATGTACGCCATTTACGGTGATAACCGTGCATTTTACAACGGGCAGCAGAGATTCCTGCTGTACCGCTTCCACGTCGCTGACCCGATCCACTTTGAAACCGGATTTCGTATGACGCTGGACAACATGGGATGGACTGGACCGCGGTACGACGACTATACTTCCTGCGCATACTGGTATCAGACGCTGCCGTCCGCGCCGCTGAAACCGCTGCCGTCGGACAAAGAGATGATCATGAAGTGAACGCCGCAGGCTAATGGGTGAAAAGCATTACAAAAAATCCAGGGTGTCAAGCAAAAACGCTTGACACCCTGTTGACTTTAGGTAACACCGCACAAATGAGGTGGTCGGCTGGCGAATGGATTTTTCGTCAGATGCAAATGCAAATTTCGAAGGTTTACTGGATGTAAATCGAGAAATTTGCATGCCGCAGATGGCGGAAAAGACATCGCCAACGCTGCCGACGAATTGTGCGGTAGTGCCTTCCATTCATTACAGGCAACACAAATAAAGGGAGCGCCATACGAGCGCCTCCAACAGTAGGCAAAACAAACGACACTACCAATCAGTAAGTATTTTGTTTCTGATTCAACTATACCATATGGACAAGAATTTGTCAATATAGGGCGTTCACGTCGTATTTGTTTACGTGAATATTTTTGTGTGAAAGTCACGTAAAATTACGACAAATTGTGTTGACAACGGACAGAAACGATGATATAATGCAGTTAGCTCAATTGGTCAGTATTCGACCGGATTTTACATGTTTGTTCGATTCTGTCGATACCGAGCCAAAAAAAGAGACATGCGAGAAATCGCAAAAAACAAAGAAAGAGGTGCTTCTGTAATGAAGAAACTCGTTGCTCTGCTGCTGTCTGTCATGATGTGCTTTGCGTGCGTCAGTGCGCTGGCCGATACGTATGTGTCCTGGTACACCTACGGCGACGTGTACCTTTCCTCCGTGCGTTCCGAAATGGAAGCTGATTTCGCCAAGCTGAACCTGACGATCAACGGCTCCGACGCCAACGGCAACCAGCAGGTACAGTCCGACTTCATCAGCACGGCTCTGATGAACAACGACTGCGAAGCTATTGTGGTGAACCTCGTTGAATCCGGCGCCATCAGCACGGCGCAGACCATCATGAACCAGATTCAGGCTGCGGGCATCCCCACCGTTTGGTTCAACCGTCCTGTCTCTACCAACAACGAAGAAGCCGCCAACCTGTTTCTGAACAACCCCGCTTCCGCGTTCGTCGGCACCAACTTTGAAGACGCCGGCGTTATGCAGGGCGAGCTGATTGGTCAGTATCTGGTTGAGCATTACAACGACATCGACCTCAACGGCGACGGCAAGATTTCCTACATCATGTTCAAGGGCGACGAAGCTAACCAGGAAGCTATCGCTCGTACCGCGCTGGCTGTGGAATACGCCAACAAGGCGCTGGTTGCCGCGGGCAAGCCGGAGATTGAGTTCTACGACGCCTCCAACGCCAACAAGTACCTCGTTGACCCCAACGGCAGCTGGTCCAACGTTTTCTCCTCTGAGCAGATGCAGACCGTCCTGTCCATGTACAACGAAGGCAACGGCAACATGGTCGAGCTGGTTATCTGCAACAACGACGACATGGCGTATGGCGCTGTGATGGCTCTGCAGAACGCTGGCTACAACCACGGCGAAGGCACCACCGCGATCCCCGTGTTCGGCGTGGACGCGACCGACGTTGCGAAGGATCTGATCAACAACGGCTACATGGTCGGCACCATCAAGCAGGACAACGTTGGTATGGCGGACGCTGTTGCGACCATCACCGCGAACCTGATTGCCGGCAAGGAAAACAAGTTCGAGGGTCTGAACGAGAACTACGTTATCGTTGACAACTGGTTCGTGCAGATTCCCTACGCTGTGTACACTGGCGAGTAATTCTTCCCTGAGCACTTCGGGCGGAGAGAACCGAATGGTTCTCTCCGTCTTTCACTGCTGACCAACATATGGCAAGCAGCATTCGACTTGCTCTCCGGCAGGTCGGTACCCACGGTATCATCCGCCGCTTTACAATCGTTTGTTCTCGTTGAATTCCAGGAAAGGAAAAGACAAACATGCAAAAAGACGATGTTTTGCTGCGCATGGAAGGCATCTGCAAGTCCTTCCCCGGCGTCAAAGCGCTTGACGATGCACAGCTGACCGTCCGTCCCGGTACCGTCCATGCACTCATGGGCGAAAACGGCGCCGGTAAATCCACGCTGATGAAGTGCCTTTTCGGCATTTACAGCAAGGATGCGGGCACAATCTGGTTCGACGGCAAAGAGGTTAACTTCAAGTCTTCCCGCGATGCGCTGGACAACGGCGTCGCCATGGTGCATCAGGAGCTGAATCAGGCGCTGAAGCGTAGCGTGATGGACAACATTTGGCTCGGGCGCTATCCGCGAATCAAGCTCGGCGGCGCTAAGATGCCCTTCGTTTCCGACAAGGCCGAATACGACATGACCATGGAGGTCTTTAAGGATCTGAATTTCGAGAAATTCGGCATCAACATCAACCCGCGTACCATCATGTCCACCATGCCCGTTTCGCGCCGTCAGATGGTGGAAATTGCAAAGGCTGTTTCCTTCAACTCCAAGATTATTGTGCTGGACGAGCCGACCTCTTCCCTGACCGAGGCGGAGGTTGAGGTGCTCTTCTCCATCATCAATATGCTCAAGGCACGCGGCGTAGGCATCGTTTATATCTCCCACAAGATGAAGGAAATCTGGCGCATTGCCGACGACGTGACCGTTATGCGCGACGGACGCTGGATTACCACCCGCCACAAGACCGAATACGGCACGGACGACGATTCCTTCCGCGCAGAGGTCATTCGGAACATGTGCGGTCGCGAGCTGAGCGCAGCCTATCCGCCCAAGGATAACATCGTCCACGACGATCCGATGATCGTGGTGGAGGGCTTGACCGCCAAATACAATCAGCTGCGCGACGCCAGCTTCACGCTCCACAAGGGCGAGATCCTGGGCGTAGCGGGTTTGGATGGCTCCGGCCGTACCGAGCTGCTGGAAACCCTTTTCGGCTATCGCACCCGTCAAAGCGGCACCATCAAGAAGTTCAACTTCGGCTTCCGCGCCGCGCAGGGCGGTACGCCTGAAGACTACAGCATGGAAGTACACGACATCAATGGCACGCAGGTGGGCGAGGAAATTTCCAACTTGTCACCCAACAGCGCCATCAAGCAGGGCTTTGCGCTGGTCACCGAGGAACGCCGCGCAACTGGCATTTTCGGCATCCTTGACATCCGCGCAAACACCGTCATCGCCAACCTGAAGAACTACAAGCTGGGGAAATTCCCGCTGCTCAGCGACGCAAAAATGGCTCGGGATACGGATCGCATGATTGAAGCGATGCACATCAAAACGCCCAGTCAGCGTCAGCAGATTAAGAATCTGTCCGGCGGCAATCAGCAGAAGGTCATTTTCGGTCGCTGGATGCTGACCAATCCTGACGTTCTGCTGCTGGATGACCCGACCCGCGGTATCGACGTGGGCGCCAAGTACGAGATCTATGAGCTGATTCAGTCCCTCGCCAAGCAGGGCAAGAGCATCATCATGGTCTCTTCCGAAATGCCTGAACTCCTGGGCACTTGCAACCGTATTCTCGTGATGAGCGCCGGTCAGATTGCCGGCGAATACGTCCCGACAGGCGACGGTAAGGTCGATCAGGAAAAGATACTCGAACTGGCTGCAAAGAACTTGTAAGGAGGTTGCCTGAACATGTCGAATGTTGCAACAAAGGCAAAAAAGCCGAATCTCTCCGTGAAGAGCGTCCTGAACTGGATTCTCGATCACGCCATGATTATTGTCATCGTGCTGCTGGCGCTGTATGTCCAGACGCAGCGTGACGCCTTCCTCAAGCCCGCTTCCCTCATCAACATCATCTCCCTGACCGCCGCCCGTCTGCCGATGGCGCTGGGCGTTGCCGGCTGTATCATTCTGGCCGGTACGGACTTGACCGGCGGCCGCGTGGCTGGCTTGACCGCTTTCGTGGCGGCCATCCTGCTCCAGCGTGCGGACGTTGCCAATCGCGTGCTGGTAGGCGGAGCCCCTGCCAACATCGTGCTGGTGCTGCTGCTCGTTATGCTCATCGGCGCATGTGTTGGTCTGATCAACGGCTTCGTCATGGCGAAATTCAAGGTTCACCCCTACATCATCACGTTGGCCATGCAGATGATCGTCTACGGTATCTACCTGACGGTTTCCAACTCGGTGCAGGTCGGTTCCTTCGACTCCAGCTACACCACCAGCTTCGTCACCAAGCCCCTGTTCCAAATTCAAACCGGCGTTCGCCCCAACGGCACTGCCATCTTCACCGTGGTTCCCATGTATGTGCTGCTGGCGCTGATCGTGACCGCGCTGATGTGGGTCGTCTGGAACAAGACCGCTTTCGGCAAAAACATGTTTGCCGTCGGTTCTAACGAGGAAGCAGCCCGCGTTTCCGGCGTGAACGTTATGATGACCATCATCGGCGTTTTCATGGTCGCTGGCGCTCTGTACGGCTATACTGGCTTCATCGAAGCTGCCCGTATGGGTTCCTCCACTGCGACGCTGGGTCTGAACTACGAAGCCGACGCCATTTCCGCAGCCGTTATCGGCGGCGTATCGTTCGTCGGCGGCACCGGCAGAATCTCCGGCGTTGTCCTTGGCGTGTTCATGATGCAGCTGATTATCGCCGGCATGACCTTCCTGGGCATCTCCGGCAACGTTACCTACATCGTAAAGGGCGCGGTTATCCTGTTCGCTGTTATTCTGGATATGCGCAAGTACATGACCAGAAAGTAACGGTTTCACGGTGCAATGGGGCAGAGTCCCTTGTGCCATCAGCTTTCAAACATGCTTCGCAGAGGCTCTGTACTTCATGCACGGAGCCTCTTGCTCTATCGTTATGGAAGGAGGAGCGAAAACAATGGAGGAAAACAAGAAACAGCCGCAATCGACAAGCGAGCAGCAGACGGAATCGTCAGACCCCAAAGCGCCGCGCCGTGGCCGCAATTGGATCACTGATATGTACGACAAGGTGAACCTATCGGTCGATACGCTCAATTACATTGCGCTCGGTCTGTTGATTTTCATCTTTGCTGTTATCTTCATTGCTTCCCGGCACTAACGCCGAATCCCCTGCCTTCACCCCCTCCCCTGCGCCTCCTGAAGCGGACACTGGAAAAAGCAAGCCAGTTTCCCATCAGGGGGCGCATTTTTTTCACGTCGGAGCATACGGTTTCCCGACGAAAAGACGCAAGCAGATGGCGCAGGAGAGCATGGGACGCGCATCACTTCGCCAAGGAAGAGGGTTCATCGCATCCGCAAACGCGACGAGCGCTGCAAGCTCTTGTTTGCTTGCAGCGCTCTTGTTTTGCAGCTTCCTCAGCTTTCCGTGAAGTGCCAAAGAAAAAAGGGGTTGTCTCACTAAAAAGAGGCAACTCCTTTTTGGTACAAAAAAAGCATTCGGACTATGAAAATCCGAATGCCTGCGGTAGAATGTAACTACCATGAAAAGAAACATGCCGCAGACAGATTATACAGCAATGACGAATGGATTTCAACTGGTCATGCCGCTGGACTGCGAAGTAAACATTGAGAAGAATGCACCGGTGAGACTGCTCAACGCCGTCATGGAAAGGATGGATTACAGCAAACTGTATGCGGCGTACTCCCGACTTGGGAGAATCGAGTATTCACCGAAGATTCTGCTGAAAATCATGGTGTATGGGTATATGCGCAAGCAGATATCCAGCCGTGCGCTTGAAGCATGCTGCCGAGAAAACCTGCACTTCATCTATTTGCTTGAGGGGCAGCGTGCGCCGGATCACAACACCATCAACCGATTCAGAAAGAATATTCTAACACAGGAAGCCGGGCAGGATATTCTGTGTCAGCTTGTTGTTTTGCTGCACGAAAGAGGACTGCTCAGCCTTGAAGCGGCTTTCATAGATGGCACAAAGATTGAAGCAAATGCGAACAAGTACAGCTTTGTCTGGAAGAAAGCAACGGCCCAAAAGACAGAAAAGCTGCTGAAGAAAATTCATGATGAGCTGCCTGCAAAGCTGAAAGAGGTAGGTATCCGCTTTCATGTTCCGGAAAAGATTGCTGTCCGACAATTGAAGAAGCTTTGGAAAAGAATCCATGCGCGAATCAAAGCGGATGGAATCGAGCTTGTTTCAGGAAAAGGCAAAAGAAAAACGCGGCTGCAGAGAATGAGCGAATGGGGAGATCAATGTCTTGCCAAACTCAAGCAATACACAAATGATATTCACATCTGCGGAAATCGGAATAGCTTCAGCAAAACGGACCATGACGCAACCTTTATGCACATGAAAGAGGACTACATGAGAAACGGGCAGCTCAAGCCTGGATACAATGTCAATGTGGCAACATGCAGCGATTTTATCATCGGGAGCTACATTTCTTCTGACAGAAATGACGTGCATATAAGCCTTCAAATACCGTGCTCTTCCTACTAGGGAGCACGGTTTATTTTTTCCATAAGATAATAACACAAGACTCATTTCGCATGTACAATCTGGTATTTTCGGGTGTTTTCTGGAGAAACCTTTCAAGCTCAAAAATGGCACTGAAAATCCGTAATAATTGTTATCTTCAAAAATGCATTCAGTGCAAGGGTTTCGTAGCATGAGTTTACTAATGATAAACAATATGTCATTAAATACTGCACAAACCTGCTAACAAAAGCGGACGTCGTGGGAAAATGGCCTACCGCCAAAATTAGAAGCTGCTAACACTCTGCTAACACGAACAGGGTAAAACAGGCGGTTTTTGGAGGAAATGCGAACATCCGAAAATGGTGGAAAACGTTGATATTTGGGCATTTGAAGGCACTCGGAGGCACTCAAAGGCGAACGTTTTTTCGCTCTCCTAAGCAGTCGGTCGTGGGTTCGACTCCCACTGGGCTCATTACCAAATAAATAAATCTTTCTGGTTGATGCTCTCGCGTGTGTGTTGGCAAACGCGCAAAGAACATCAGCTGGAAAGATTTTTTTGCCTTCTATTGGAAATCTGCTTTTTGCCCCGCTGCTGGTGATGTTGGCAGCTTTCCAACATTTCGCCTTTTTTGCCAACACCGCTGTTCTGGCAAACGGGCGATTTGCCTAACATTAGCGTACGCACCGTGCCAGCAATTTTCTACGCTCCACATTTTTATACATTATTCAGCGCGATTTCACGTTTTTGGGGCGACAAAATCAACAATATTCTTGAGTAAATATACTGCTTTTCGCAGCACTTAGCGTGACAATCATCCTCGCTCATCGTTGTGCTGTGGTGGATGACGTTAGACAGAAAGACGACTGCGTGTTGGGACGCAAACCGCCTGCCGCTTTTGATGGCAGCAAAAAACGCTGCGGGAGATTTCCGCAGAGCTTTCGAGTATATTGGCGTATGTGCGATTATCCCAGTGTCTTGGCGAGCATTTTCAGCATAGCGACCATATCCGGATTGCTGAAAATTTTGA
>ERZ780208.2361-NODE-2361-length-13184-cov-5.101607_pt1 | contig 13184 bp, 3 predicted proteins | sample MGYA00511167_ERZ780208 | MGnify/ENA primary metagenome ERZ780208 (study PRJEB29588, sample SAMEA2159202) | human gut metagenome | biome: human gut; feature: human-associated habitat; material: faeces | place: Denmark | collected 2008/2010 ... | reverse complement strand
TACATTTAATCAAAATAATGAACTGGAAAATTTGTGCTCATGTATATATTATTCATCTTCAGGTATACATAGAAAATATATATATTCTTCGAAAAAATCTATTTATCTGATCAACGTTTTATTGGAAAATGAGCTGGTCAAAAAAAATAATGATGACTTTTTTGTTGCTTGGCATGACACGTATAAAGAAATTTATTTGAGCACCTTTCCATTAAAAGTCTATGGAGAAATTGTCCTGCCATTTCAAACAACTTATGATATTAAAAACAAATTTGATTTAACCGGAACAGAAGATGAGGTTGTTGAGGCTGTTATAAAGTATTTGCAGAAACTTTATTCCAAGCAAAAATTTTATTCCATCTATTATATACTGGAAAACACTTTTTCTAACAAAGATAACCGTGAAAAATATAAAAATAAAATTTCAAGTTCGAAGTTTTTTCTTTTATTTGCGTATTTTTGTTATGCAAATACAAATGTGGGTACGACTGAGCTTTCCGGATATGATATGTTTCAAACACTTTACTTAGAATCCGATAGTGCTGGGGATTTTACCACTCAGACCATTCATTACATAATGCTTTGGGAAATAATCAACAGTTTATATGAAAAAGTTGCTTACAAAGAGACGTTAGATAATATAAAAAAATTTAATAATATGCCGAAAAATATTCAAAATAATTGGGTCTATTTATTTGAATGGGATTACGATTCTATAAAGTATGCTGTTAGTACTATAGAAATTTTTATTGATTCTGAAAATGGGATTGATTGTATAGATAAAGTACCAGGTCAAGAAAGACTACCAGCTAAAGATGTTGCATTTTCAACATATCGGATGCTGCTATGTAATTTGACAAATAATTTTATTAAGACTGATCGTATTTTACGAAAATATAATGACATAGTTCAGACCGAGGATGGATATGATAACAAAACAAAATATATGTATAATTTTACAATAAAGTTTTTAGATTGTATTAATAATGATGTTGGAATAAATGAAGTGATATCTGCCAACAGATTGTTGAAAAAAGATTATTTCAATGATTTTAACAGACATATTTTCTCCATTGCAATATTAGCATTTTTGAAGGGAGATATAGTACAATGCGAGAATTATAGAATGGAATACATAAAAACGAATCGCCCTATGAAACCACGTCAGAAAGCCTTTCAGGCATTTTGTGATGCACTGATTGATTTGCATTATTCCCGAAAAAAAGAGGCTTTGCAAAATCTTCATAAAGCACAAGACATTTTTGAAAACAAACCCGGATACTTAGCTGTAATTAATCATAACATTGCATATATAAAGGAATATGAGTTTTCGTTGGATAATGTGAAGTTTTATTTTGGGGATGAATTAATTCCGCAAGTATATTATATTGATATCCGTATGTTATATTAATCAAATTATATTACATACGGATACCATGTCTCCAATTTAATATATAGTTGTATCAGTTATATTAGGTTGAATGTGTTTACGTAATTCTTCAGAAGAAAGATAATCGATATATTCATTTACATCAATTAATTCCTTGAGTTCAATAAAAGAATATTTGATCAATTCTTTCTTTTGCTTTTCATCTATTACAAATTCAAATATTTGTCGGATAATTAAATTGTAAAAATGTTGTAATGATGAATAGTAATTAAAACGATATTTATCGTAAATATTGTTTTGATGTAAGAAATCGTTGATCATGTGATATGCTGTCATCATATCATCAACATTTCTTCTGTTAAATGACTGTACAATAGAACCATTTCTTTTATAGTGATGATATAAGGTACCCGGAATGCAGGCTACCTTTTCGGCTGCCAGTGTGCAGCTATATGAAAAAGGCTGGTCTTCAAAAAATATGTTTTCAGGGAATTTCAGGGAGTTATCTTCTAAAAATTCTCTGCGATATATTTTATTTAAAGCGGAAGGCAAAAAATTTATTCCATACTTGTACTCATTTGTCATAATACGAAAGGCAATTTCACCAGAAAAGACATATTCCTGTTCATATTTGCATTTATAAATGGGGTCACTAACAGGATAATTATATTCTCGTATTAATCCACAGGCAACAATATCCGCATTCAATTTTTCGGCTTCTTCATACATTGTTTTAAAATAATTTAATTCAACCCAGTCATCACTGTCTATAAAAGCAACATATTTTCCTGCTGCTTGCTGAAGAGCTTGATTTCTTGCACCTCCTGGTCCGCAGCTTTCGCTTAATGAAAGAACTGATACATTCTTATATTGTTCTGCATATTGTTTTGCAATGCACAGAGTATTGTCTGTTGAAACATCATCCACAATAATTATCTGAATTTCCTGTAATGTTTGATTAACAATAGAGTCTAAACATTTTACAAGATACTGTTCCGTGTTATGAGTTGTAATAATGACACTGACTTTTACCATAATTTCCTCCTTTGTTTGTACAATTTTAAAGGTAACCTGGAAAAACGGATAATATATGATTATCCATTGAAAATCATTATGATCTCTTTGCACATCATCCTGTGACGGTTCTCTCGATCATAGCAGCCACACCTTTTGATATTATATGCAACATTATGGAGAGGTTATTATATCCAAAAGCGGAATGTGGTAAATATAAAGAAGAATAAAATGTAGTTGATTGAAGATTAATTATATGATATTATTCACTCGATGACTATTCTGATATAGGATTTTTACGAATGTCATTATTGCATCGTTTAGTGAAGCAATATGCTGTTCTGTAGAGGCAGAGTAGTTTGGAGCGAAGGAAAAGGAATGAAAAAGGAGGGCACATTATGGTTAAGATTCACAGAAGAGAGATACAAAGAAGGGGACGGCAGATGCTGGCATTTTTGTTAGCAGCTGCTATGATAATTGGGTTAATACCACAGAATATCCATGTTTCTGCTGCGTCAAAGGCAACAGAAGATACGTATGAATCCGGAGATTGTGTAATTACATATAAGGAGAACAGCGCATGGGGGCATTATGTCAATGCGGATATTACGATTAAAAACGAGGGGAAGCATCAGATAGCAAACTGGAAGCTTTCCCTTTGTTTTGATGGGACGATAGATAATATCTGGAATGCAGATATTATTTCTGCCCAAGAGGATGAGTGCATTATTTCGTCAAAGACATATAACAGTGTCATTGAACCGGGACAGACAGTGTCTTTTGGGTTTCAGGCATATGGCACTTCCGGAAAACCGGAGATGCCAGAGAAAATAAAGCTGGTGGAAGATGTGCCGTCGAAAGATGATACAGATGATCAGGAAAAAGATGACAATGATGGTCTTCAGGGACCGTCTTACACAATACCGGAAAAATGGAAAGCGCTGAATTATGCACTGTTTACTTCGGGGGATCAGATACTCTCATTGTATACAAATGAGACGAATATCAAGGGGTCTGTACATAGTAATAAAGATTTCTATTATCAGGGTACAACATTATCGATAGATGGTGTGCTGGAAGCGTCAGGAAATATAGATTTAAAAACGTCAAGCGGAAAAGACTGCTGTAAAGTATCTGCCCAAAAAGAACAGGAAGAGAAACTTTCCATGCCTGATATAACAAAAGAAGTGACTGAGTATATCAAGGCAAATGGTAAAGTATACGATAAAACTACGGAATTTCAAAGTAATGCTCTTGTCGTGGATAAACCAATTTTTGTTAATGGAAATGCTTCTTTTCATTCTACGAAGTTTCTTGGTTCCGGCATTATTTATGCTTCCGATTCGATTACCTATAATGTTGGAAATTTAGCTACGCCAGAAAATTCCCGTGTGTTTATTGCTTCTGAAAATGGGGACATTACTCTTAATGGTTCTGATATTACTCTAAACTCAGTTTTATATGCACCCAAAGGTTGTGTGACAATTAATGCCAATACGGTGAATTTAAACGGACGGATTATTGCCAACAAGGTTTGTATTAACGGGACAGTGATCAATATAAAGGCAGGCTCCCATGATCTGGACGTGCTGGATTTTCTGTTCAAGCCGGAAATTGCAATTATATCTGCCGGAAATCAAAAGGAGAATCGAAAGATTACGCTGGATATAGAAGAGATTTTAAACACGGAATATATTATTAAGAAGGATACCAGATGGAAGATTACCAAAAAAGATGAAGAGGAGGATGCCTCCGGGTGTTATGCTGTTGATGAGGAAAATTCAGATGATTTTCATAAAGAAATGTTATTTACAAAATCGGGAACTTATGAAGTTAGTGTGACTGTAACCACAGGAAAAGTGGAGTATACAGTAACTAAAGAACTGGTTATTGAAAAGGATTTGGAACCGGTAGCTGGATTCTCGCTTCCTGCAGAATCTTTCAGCAGAAATAAAAAAGGCACTGCAACGGTCGAATTGACAGATTCCAGCTATTCTATGGACAATGATGTGATTGGGCAGAGAATCTGGACGATTTATTATGACAAAAATAATGATGGAATATTTGCGGATGATGAAGCTGCGGTATTTGATGATGGAAATCAAGATAAAATAGTTTATCAGACAGATAAGGTTGGTAAATACAAAGTTGTACTTCGTGTTGTTGAAAGCTTTACAGATACTATTCCAAAGCTTTTGCCAAAGGATGCATATAAAGAAGATGATACGGCGGAGTACAAGGATGCTGCTTGTGTATTTGAGGTTGGAAATGAAGCACCAACGGCAAAATTAAATATCCGGAAATCAAAATCAGCAGATATAGTATTTACGATCGGCGACGTGGATAAAGACACTTTGGACGTCTATAATGCTGCAGCGGAGAAATTAAGGGCTATATTAAAGGAAAAGGGAGTCGACGCAAAGATTGATGCAATTTCTACTTCCACGCTGACAGCACAGGACCGCTTTGCCTGGAAAGAATATGATCATTATAATTATAAAGACAGATATCTTCCTACAATGGAAAAGCATATTTTATATAATGAGAATGATATTCAGATGATGGGGTATTCCTGTAGCGCCATCAAAGATTTTCTCTATGTTGCAGATGACAATCCGGGACAGAAAACCTTTGAGTTTGATCTGCAGAGAGACCGGACAGACTGGCACAGCATGGAGGGTGGCGGTTTTCTGTTTAATACGACGGTGGATGATGAAAAAAATACAATACAGGGCTTTTGTATCCTTGTGTCCAATCAAGGCTTAAAACTGGTGCAGATTGATTGTCACAGACTTGAAAATTTTCGAAACGGCAGTTATAGCTGGGTTCAGAATGCAGGAAAACTTCTTAGAACATTTTCGCTTCGCAATTTATATGAGAATCATCATTTTAAAATAGTGGTGGATAAAACATCTATTTCGGTATGGGATGGGGAAAAGCTTGTTATTGATAATTTTGTTCTGCCGGAGAATGATTACGGATATGGTTTTGGACCGATTACCAGTCATTCTGGCCATGGGTGTGGACAGCAGTCTTATTTTACATTCAAAAATATTACCATGCAGACAATGACAGGAAGCAGTTTGTCGGATATTGTAGATGGATATGACTGGCGACAGGGGGCGTCTCATTATGTACTTAATCTAAGTAAAAATGAGGTGCCGGAGCTTTCTTCGGATGAAGAAACGGCAGACCTTGCAGCCGCATTGATTGAAAATCAGGCTGCTTTTATCGGGATTGGAAATGACACCAATGAGAATCAGTATCGGAGTCTGCTTGAGGTGGCAGAAACAGGGGGCATGTATGAAACAGCGGAGAATATTGATGGATCAATGGATGTGATAGATCAATGGATTGCAGATACGATACTTGCCAAAGACTACAGTATTGATAAGTATATTACAACGGATGACATCGTCAGGTATGAGGGTTATTATGAGGATGCGGAAAATGATGAAATTTATGAAGAACGCTGGGAGTATGAATACGATCCGTCTGTGTTTGGTGGAAAAGGAGAGACGGAGCATATTATCAGAAAAGCAAACAAAGCGATCACTGTATTTGAAGATACAGGGGCATATCGCATTCGTTTGAATGTTCGTGATAATCCGGCAGGAGATAATGATTTTCTGGATTCTTACCGCAAATGGTCCGGAACGGAAGAGTATGAAAAGCTTTTAATTGTGCAAAGCCGTCCAAGGGCAAGGGTGTCTGTGGATGTGCTGAAAGACGAAAAGGACAAGAGCCAATGTATTGCAAATGTAACATATTCCGCAAAAGATGAGGATCATCCGGAGGATTCTAAAAAAGGAATCCGACAGGAGTTTTTCTATTATAAAAATATAAAGGATACGAGCTGGACAGAAGGAAAACTGCCAAATCGTTTAATGATTGGAGAAACTTATCTGGTTAAATATCAGGTGAAGGATGTTGAGGGAACCCTTTCTTTTCCTTCTGTTGCAGTTGTGAAGACAAGTGATCTGCGAAGCTTTGAAGAAGTTACGGATAATCTTCCACCGGAGGTATATATTCAGGCAGCGAAAACAGAGCTTTGCGTGGGAGAGGAGGTATGCATTGATGGTTATGCTCTGGATGATCAGGGCATAGAGAGCTTTACTCTTACTATAGACGGAAAAAAGGTTCTGGATTCCTTTGGCAGAGTGTTATATACACCAAATAAGGAAGGAAATATTATAGTAGAGGCTGTGGCAACGGACATTGGTGGTAATACGGCTAAAAAAGAATTGACAATATCTGTCTATGACAATAGAGATAAGACTGCACCGACGGCGGAAATTACATCTCCGGCGGAGGGATCTGAATTAGGCTTTGATGTGCCTGTTATTGGAACGGCGGAGGATGAGACAAAGCTGGCGAGGTACAGTCTTTCCTATCGTGCTGAAAATGAAAAGGAGTATCATGTATTCAAGGAAAGCAATGATCCGGTAAAAGAGGATATTCTCGGTGTGTTAAATATCAAAGATTTTGCAGATGGAATATATGAGATTCTGCTGACAGCAGAGGATGCAGCCGGAAATGTTTCGTATTGCGGAATACTGCTTGAAATTAAGACGGGAATAAACAGGGACTATGTCTTAAAGGCATCGATTGATCAGATTAAATTAAATGACAAAAATAGTGCGATTGATATTTATGGAAGTGTCAGTGGGGATGGACATCTGAAAAAATATACTCTTTCCTATCAGTCCGGTGGAGAAGAGAAGTGGATGGAAGCTGCGGTCGGAACAAAAGATGTGACAGATGGATTGCTGGGTTCTATTTCTACGAAGGAACTTGCGACGGGTACGTATCACCTTTTGCTTACGGCAGAGGATGAAGAGGGAAATACTGTTTCTGCCTGTGGAGCATTTACCTATACGGCAGGCAATGAAGGTGACGGGATCGAAACGGATCTTGTGGCGCCGGATGCTGTGATAACCGGTCTTGGTTTGTCTGATGATAAAGAAAATATAGAGATCAGGGGGACGGCAAAAGACAATAAAGAACTTGCCGGATGGTCTTTGGAGTATAAAGAGAAGGGCAGAGGAGAATATAAAAAGCTTGCCGCCGGAACAGAGCCGGTCGAGGATGCAATGCTGGCAAAATTAGCAGCAAAGTCGCTGAAAGCTGGAACGTATCTGGTTTGCCTGAAGGCATGGGATACTTATGGGAACAGCCGTGTCTTTTATATGGAGTTTACCTACAAAAAAGGAAATCATACGGGCAGTGGAGAAGATACAGAAAACGGTGGCGCGAGTATTGATATAGGAGAAGCCGGAAGCACGGAGAGACCGATTGAAAAACAATTTTCCGTTAATCTGTCACATAATGTAGCAGGTGTTGGAGAAATTGTGCAGGCACAGGTGACATTACCGGAGGATATGAAGGAAGATCATGTAAAGATTTTTATGGGAGATAAGGTGCTTGCGGAAGGAACCACAAAAGCATCGTTTACCTCTGATAAGACAGGGCATATTGTTATTACAGCGAAAGGAGTAAATGAAGAAGGTGAGAAAGTAAGTGCGGAGGCATTTTGTACTTTTTACAATCTGCAGGATAAGAATGTACCGGAAGCAGAAATTACGGCACCTGTTATGGATACGGTACTGACTGAACCTGTGGATATTGTGGGGTCTGCTTACGATGAAGAAGAACTGGATTTCTGGAAGCTGGAATATCAGCTGACTGGAGAGAAGGAGTGGATCCTTCTTGCAGAGGGAAAGGAAGCAGTAAAAGCTGGATTGCTTGGGCATCTTGATACCACTTTACTGATGAATGGGCAGTATACGATCCGGCTGACAGTGCAGGATACGGGAGGAAATATACGCAAGCGGGAATATGATTATGTGGTCGAGGGCAATCTGAAAGTCGGTGCCATGCATATTGGATTTACAGATATTACAGCCGCTTTAAAAGGAACAACAGTCAGCATAAACCGTATGTATGACAGCAGAGATAAGACCAGAGGGGAATTTGGTTACGGATGGACCCTGGGAATGCAGGGAATGGAAATCTTTGAGAATGAGAAAATATATGAGGGATATGAGCTGGTAAAGTCGGGTACGCTGTTTACCACGGGATATCAGATGAAAGAGACTTTGAATCATGATGTTACTATCAGCTATGGAGATGGCAGCAGTGATCGTTTTCAAATTACATTTAGCCCGGAGAGGAAAGCACTGATTCCAATTTCAGAAGTAACTCTGGGATATCGTTGTGTCACTAATCCGAAGGTAAAACTGGAAATTATAGGAGATACTACAGCTTATGTGGGAGGAAACCAACTGGCTTTTCTGGATGAAGCAATGTACGAAGCTTTGTCTTATAAACTCACAACAGAAGAAGGCATAGAAATATATCTAAATAAGAAAAAAGGTGTTTATAAGATTGTAGACAATAATGGAAATGTGATCACAGTTGACAAAAACGGTTATCATTCTAAGGATGGAAAAAGTATTACCCTGAAACGTGACAGTGAGGATCGGGTGATCTCGGCTGCAGATCCGGCAGGAAATGTTACTTTCTATACTTATGATGCAGCAGGAGACCTTACAGCCGTCACAGATCCGGCAGGACGTACCGTTTCCTTTGCCTACGACAAAGAACACAATCTCATATCCATGACGGATCCCATGGGAGTGGCAGTTGCCAGAAATGAATATGATGATGACGGCAGACTGATCGCAACGATTGATGCCGACGGAAACCGCATGGAGTATGATTATGATGTGGAGGGAAGAACGCAGGCCGTAAAAGACCGCAGAGGAAATACCACCGTTTATACCTATGATGATCATGGAAATGTACTTCAGACAGTGGACGCATACGGGCATAAGACAACCAACACATACGACGAAGAGAATCATCTGCTTACAACGACAGATGCCAATGGAAATACCACCGGTTATACCTATGACAGTGCCGGAAATGTAACACAGGTGAAGGCGGCAGACGGTACAACGGTAAAAAGCACCTATACACAGGAAAACAGAGCAGCTTCTATCCGGATGATGGACAAAACCGTTATGGCAGTTGATTATGACGATCATGACAGGATCACCTCTCTGGAGGATGCGTGTGGAAATAAAACCGAATACAGCTATAACGGTGACGGAAAACTGACCGGACTGACCGATGCCATCGGAACGTATCAGAAGGTGAGCTATGATCCGGATGGAAATGTGGCATCTACCACAAACGGTGCCGGGGAAAGCGCCTCATATACCTATGACAAAAACGGCAAAGTAACAAGTGTCACAGTCACCCGGGAAGAAGATGGCAAAACCATTACCTTTACCAGCCATTACAGCTATAATGCGGCAGGTGACATCGCAGAAAGCATCGACAATGCCGGAAATGTGACAAAGTATGAGTATGACGACAACGGCAACCAGACCGCAAGTGTGGATGCCAAAGGCAGAAGAACAACCTACCGCTATGATGATCTTGGCAACATGACAAAAACCATGTATCCGGATGGAACCTTCGAAAGCTTTACCTATGATGCCAATGGCAACAACATCACCGCAACCGACCGGAGTGGTCTCACCGTCACCATGAAATATGACAAGCTGGACCGCATGACGGAAAAGACTTATGCAGACGGCACAAAAGAAACCTACGTTTATGATGCAGTTGGCAATGTGATAGAGCAGACCGGAGCCAGTGGTGCAAAGACGGTATATACCTATGATGAGAGAAACCGGAACACCTCCGTTACAGATGCCCTGGGACATCGCACCAGCTTTGTCTATGACGAGGCATCAAGACTTGTGAGCCGGACCGATGCAAAGGGAAATAAGACCTCTTACGAATATGATGATAATGGAAATGTCACAAAAACCACGTACGCAGATGGTAACAGCGTAAGCGTAGAGTATGATGCCAGAAACCGCGTTACCCTGCAGAAGAACCAGAATGGAAATGCCACAAGGTATGCTTATGACGGAGCAGACCGGCTCGCAAAGGTGACCGATGCCTATGGTAACAGTTACTCCTACGGCTATGACGGCAACGGCAATCTAGCCACTGTCACCGATGCTGAAGAGCATGTGACCCGCTATGTCTATGATGCCCTCGGCAGGGCAGCAAAGGTTACCAATGCCCTTGGCAAAACCATGGAGTACAGCTATGATGAGACAGGAAATCTTACGCAGTCTAAGGACTATGCCGGAACTGTCACAAAGTACAGCTACGATGACATGGACCGTATGGTAAAGAAAACGGTAGGAACAGATGTCATGGAGTACAGTTATGATAAGAAAGGGCTGCTGCTTGTGGTAACCGACAAATCCGGAACGGTCAGATATCAGTATGACAAATATGACCGTCTGACAAAGCAGACCGATGCAAATGGCATTACCCTGTCTTACACTTACGACAAAGCAGGGCGTGTATCAAGTTTTGACAACGGTTTTGGCAAGACCTCTTATGAATATGATCTGCTTGACCGGGTAACAAGAGTTGTGGACCGGAACGGTAAAGCAACTGTATACGAGTATGATGCAGCAGGAAACCGCAGTGCAGTCCGATATCCAAACGGTACGGTAATGTCTTATACCTATGATGCCTGCCAGCGGTTAAAAGAGGAATGGATCACCGATGCCAAGGGTGTCACTCTGGCAAAGTACAGCTATGGACTTGGAAAAGCCGGGGAGAGGCTGTCTGTCACAGAAACAGATACTTCCGGAGAAACAGAGACCACCTATGGGTATGACAAGCTGAACCGTCTCGTAAAAGAGGTTATTGCAAAGAACGGCAGTGAGCTTACAAACGAATACGGTTACGACAAGGTAAGCAACCGCATCTCCAAAGAGACAAAGGTAAAAGGAAGCCTCTCGGAGCTTGCCGATACCGCTTCGCAGGAAGTGCAGGTAAAGGAAGGTCGTACCACCTATACCTATAATGCGCTCAATCAACTGGTTACGGAGAAATCATCGGAGGGCAGTATTACTTATACCTACGATGCAAACGGAAATCTGATAAAACAGAGTGGCAGCAAGAATGTCGATTACAGTTACGACCAAGAAAATCATCTGCTGCGTGCCACGATCCAGCAGGGAAACAGCGTAACCATAGAGTCCTATACCTATGATTATGCCGGGAACCGCCTGTCAAAAACAGTCAATGAAAGCAGTACGACGTACTATGTCAATGACACCAGCGGGAGTCTGACACAGGTCGTGGCAGAAACGGATCAGAATGGAAAAGAAACTGCATTTTATACGAGAAGTGATGAACTTCTTAGTATGGAAAGAAACGGCTCTGTATGGTATTATATTTATGACGGTCATGGAAACACAAGACTTCTGACAAATGCTGCCGGAACAGTCACAGACCGCTACGCCTATGATGCCTGTGGAAATCTGCTTCAGAAGGAAGGTGAGACGGAAAACGACTTCCTCTATACCGGGGAACAGTACAATGCAAATACGGGGCTTTATTACCTTAGAGCCCGATATATGGATCCGTCAACCGGAACCTTTATCAGCATGGACAGTTATCAGGGCAGTCTGTATGATCCGGTAAGTTTGCATAAGTATCTGTATGCCAATGCCAATCCTGTGAAGTATACGGATCCGACGGGATACTATTCCCTTGCCGAGTTTTCTATTGCAGATGGAATCCAGTCCACTTTGAGCTCGATGCATCAGCTTAATTCCCTTCGCAATATTGTGAAGTGGGTCAATGCCATGTGTACCGTTTATGATACGGCAACAGAGATCCGGAATGTCATTCTGGGCGGCGGATCTGTCATAGATGTGATGGGTGCAATGCTCAAGGGTGTGGCCGTGGGCTTCATGTGTGACGGCATGTGCAAGACATCTCTAGGCATTGTCTTAAAGCCGATGATGGCAATCTTTGGTTTGGAAAACCAGGTGGATCAGATACAGGAGGCCATTGAAAGCGGCGATCCTGCAGAGACTGCAGTCCGTTTCGTTCAGCTGACCTGCATGCTGTTCGGTCTGACCAGCGGGTGCTTTACCAGGAAACGTAGTTTCCTAGGAAACTCTGGTATCAACGGAAGACGGACTGCGGCCGATCGGGAAGATACAGGCGGGGGACTATGTCTGGTCAGAAAACACCGAGACGGGAGAGAGGGAGCTAAGGAAAGTCCTTTCCGTATCTGTGACGGAGACAACGACCCTTGTCCATGTAACAACAGAGAACGGTACCGTTGTGGACACAACAGAGAACCACCCGTTCTATGTGGAAGGAAAAGGCTGGTGTGCAGCGGCGGAGCTGGAGACCGGTGATGTACTCCGGACGGAGGATGGAGAGCAGGAGACTGTAAAAGGTGTTCAGACAGAAAAACTGGATAAAGCAGTCAAGGTCTATAATCTGGAGATTGAGGGTAGTCATACGTATTATGTGTCAGCAGATAGTGTGTTGGTACATAATGCGTGTGGCGACTCACAAAAATTGAGAAATAATATGATATATCAAGATTATGCAGTGCCAGAGTATAATAATGCAGCCCATCATATTGTTGCAAGTAGTTCGAAAAAAGCGGAGCCTGCAAGAAATATATTAAAACAGGTGGGGATAGGTATAAATGAAGCAATAAATGGTGTGTTTTTACCTAGGGGTGAGCAAGGAAGTGCAGCCAATCATAATAAATTACATACAAATACATATTACGAAACAGTCAATTATTTAATTGTTAATGCTTATAAACAAGGAACGAATAAAAAAAATGAAGTTGAAAATACACTTAGAAGTATTGCAAACATGCTAAGCAATGGAACATTTGAGTATTAAAAATTATTAATATATTTAT
>ERZ780208.2347-NODE-2347-length-13287-cov-2.502116_pt1 | contig 13287 bp, 9 predicted proteins | sample MGYA00511167_ERZ780208 | MGnify/ENA primary metagenome ERZ780208 (study PRJEB29588, sample SAMEA2159202) | human gut metagenome | biome: human gut; feature: human-associated habitat; material: faeces | place: Denmark | collected 2008/2010 ... | reverse complement strand
CGGCCACGGAGCTATCCGCCCCGCCACTCATACCCAGTAATACTTGTTCCTTCATCATTCTATCGTTATTCAACGGTTGTTCCATCAAAAACTCCTCGGTTTTCTTGTCAAAACGCCTCGACTTTTCGGTCAAAACCCCACGGCTTTTCAGCCAAAACTCCACGGCTTTCCGGCCACAACACGGCGGGTTTTCAACCAAAACCCGACGATTCTTCAATGGCCATTGAACGGTTTTACATGAATCACTGATAATCAATACAATAGCATTCAACGAAAATCCGGCGCGAGCCGTGCAAGTGTTGCTCGTGAGCCACACAAGTGTCGCTCGTGAGCCGTGCAAGTGTCGCTCGCGAGCCGTGCAAGTGTCCCACAAATGCCCTGCAAGCACCGCTTTCCGCAGCCCTGCGAAGGGCACCCGAGCGGACAAAGATACGACGCTTTTTCCATCCGGTGGCAAAAACGGCACACATTCCGTCGCCGTTCGCGAAAAAGCATTACCTTTGCAGCCGAAAACCAATCCTTTTCAAATTCCGACACATGAAACATACGTACCGCCTGCTTGTGCTCGACTTAGACGGCACACTGACCAACTCGAAGAAAGAGATTTCTCCCCGAAACCTCCAGACCCTGCTGCGCCTGCAAGAAAGCGGCGTCCGATTGGTGCTGGCCTCCGGACGGCCCACATACGGCATCGCACCGCTGGCCGAAGCCTTGCAGATGCAGAAGCATCACGGCTGCATCCTGTCGTACAACGGCGGCGAAATCATCGACTGGAGCACGGGCGAACTGCTCTACAAGAACCTGTTGCCCGACGACGTACTGCCTGTCCTCTACACGGCCGCCGTCCGCAACGGGCAGGCCATCCTGACCTACGACAACGAATACATCCTCACCGAACAGCCCGACGACGAGTATGTGCTGAAAGAAGCCTTCCTCAACAAGATGCAGATACGCCCCACCGACGACTTCCTGCGCGACGCTCCCCTGCCACTGCCCAAGTGCCTCATCGTGGGCGACCCCGACAGACTGATGCGCACCGAAGCCGAACTGTCGCTGCGTCTGCAGGGCCGCATCAGCGTTTACCGCTCCGAGCCTTACTTCCTCGAACTGGTTCCGCCGGGCATCGACAAAGCCCGCTCGCTGGCCGTGCTGCTGGAACGTCTGGGCCTGACGCGCGAAGAAATGGTAGCCATGGGCGACGGTTACAACGACCTCAGCATGATACGTTTTGCCGGCATGGGTGTAGCCATGGCCAACGCACAAGAACCCGTACGCAAAGCCGCCGACTACATCACCCTGAGCAACGACGAAGACGGCGTAGCCGTAGCTGTCGAGAAGCTCTTTTTCAGCAACGAAGCATAACCCTCACCGCCCGTGAAAGTCCGCAACGTCCTTCTGCTCTCGTTCCTCGCCCTGCTGCTCATCAGCCTTTTCCAGCGGGCAGGCGTATGGTTTGCCTACCGCAACTACATGCAGAAGGCCGAGGCCACACTGGCTGCGTGCTTCAAGGAAACCTTTACATTGGTGACGGACGCCCAGGTGAACCGCCTGCCCTATCCCGAAGGGACCGTTACCCACATCGTCTATGCGCCCGACAGCCTGCATCTGGACATCGAGGACCGACAGCTTCACTACGCCGAACAGACTTCGGCCGTGCTGCAGGATGGTTACGGGTTGCCCGAGACCTCGCTCGACTCGCTGCGCCTGACGCTGACCGCCGTCCTGCAACGCGAGGGCGTGACGGGCAGCATCTACATCCGCAAGCTGGATGCCGCCACAGGCCGCACCCTTCAGACATCGCCCACCGGCGTCCCGCTGCCCGACAAAGGCATCGGCGTGCTGACCTCGCCCCGCGCCCTGCTCCACCCGCAAAAGGGCATCGCCGTAGAAGCCGTCGCCGACCTGCATTACTTCGACCACCCGTCCAACCTGCTCTTCCCGGGGCTTACCTTCCTCATCACCGGCCTGCTGATAGGAGCCATTGCCTTGCGCATGCGCCTGCTGCAACGTCTGCGACGCGACATCGGCCGCCAGTGCGAGGACTTTTACCAACTGGCCGAACAGATGTCGCAACCCGTCCGCCGGATGCAGGTCTGCCTGCATGCCTCCTGCTGGAGCGAAGCCCGTCAGCAGGGACAGCAAGTGCTTTCCGACACCGAAGCCACCCTGACCCGCGCCAAACAGGAGAATGCCCGCCTGCGCTCGCGCCGCACCACATGGTTGCGCCGCCTGTCGTGGGGCATGGTGCCGCTGGCCTTCGTGCTGCCTGCCCTGTGGGCCGGATACATCTACCACGAACAGTGGAGGGCACTGAACCGCGAAGTACAGGTGTGCATCGAAGAAGCCTTTGCCGAGGAAAATGCCCTGCGCCACAGCCGCTCGCTCGACGTCAACCACCTGCGCGGCACCCGTAAGTCACACATTACGGGGATGACCGACTACTTCCACCATCAGATGGACTCGCTGCTGACCATCCTCTACCGGAAAACAACCGACGAGAAGGGAAACACTAACTACGCACCCGCTTTCCCCGGCTCCGTCAGCGAGATTTATGTATCCCATCAGAGCATGAACCTGAGCGAAGGCACACGCCTCTTCCGCGCATACGGCACGCAGCAGCTTGTCAATCAACGGCCCGTCGTCGTCCCCCTCGACACGCTTCGGCTCGACTCGCTCTTTCGTGCCGCCCTCACCGATGCCGGGCTGAAGACACCGGGCGGCATCCGCATCGTGCGCCCTGCCACGGGGCAGGTCGTCAGGCAAACGGCACACGCCGTTCCCCGTTGGGGCAGCCTCGTCACTACGCCCTTGCGTCTGGCAGACGACGGCGCGGTGTGCGTGCAGGGTGTAGTGCCCGCCCCCGAAAGGCTCATCCTCCGTTCGGCGTGGTATCTCTTTGTGCCGCTGGGACTGACGTTCGCTTTCTGCCTGCTGTGCATCGGCTTGCTGTGGCGTGCCTGGAGGCAGCAGCGCAGATTGGAACAGTTCCGCAAGGACTTTACCTACTCCATGATACACGACATGAAGTCGCCCCTGCAAACCATTCTGATGGGAACACAAATCATGGAAAGCGGCCGCCTGGCCGACAAGCCCGAAAAGGCCGACAAGATAGTCCGGGCCATGAACGACGAATGTGCCCGTCTGCTCACCCTCTCGGGGCGCGTGGTCATGCTGACACAGATGGATCGTGGCGAACTGGAGCTGCATCCCGTGCCTGTGTCCTTGCTGCCGCTGTTCAACGACCTTGCCGCCAAGTTCCGCCTCAAGGCATCCAAGCCGGTGGAATTTGACATCGTCTGCCCGGAAAGCCTTTGCGCCATGGCCGACGCCTTCTGCCTGCGCGAGGTACTGTCCAACCTGATAGACAACTCCGTGAAGTACTCCGGCCCGTCCGTGCACATCCGTTTGGAGGCCGAAGCTACTGCCGACGGCACGCTGCATATAAAGGTAAGCGACAACGGTATCGGCATCCCCCTGAACCAGCAGATGAAGATATTCGGCAAGTTCGAGCGCATAGCCTCGGGCAGCCGCACCACCGGCGCATCAGGCTTCGGTCTGGGGCTGAATTTTGTATGGCAGGTAGTGCAGGCTCACGGTGGCAACATCGCCTTGCAGAGCCGCGAGGGCAGTGGCAGTGAATTTACGGTATCGTTGCCTTCTCCCATCCTCCGCTGAAAAAAACACGGCCATCATGGGGCTACTTATCCGAAAAACAGTAACTTTGTGCTTTCAACCGGAAATAAATACCTAACCATATGGAACATCAACTGACGATTTACAACACACTGAGCCGAACGAAGGAAGTATTCAAGCCGCTGCACGCCCCGCACGTGGGTATGTACGTCTGCGGCCCTACGGTCTATGGCGACCCGCACTTGGGACACGCCCGTCCGGCCATCACCTTCGATATCCTCTTCCGCTACCTCAAGCACTTGGGATATAAAGTGCGCTATGTGCGCAACATTACCGACGTGGGCCACCTGGAACACGACGCTGACGAAGGCGAGGACAAGATAGCCAAGAAGGCACGTCTGGAACAATTAGAGCCGATGGAAGTGGCACAGTATTACACCAACCGCTACCACGAGGCTATGGATGCCTTGGGCGTACTGCGTCCCAGCATCGAACCGCAAGCCTCGGGACACATCATCGAGCAGATAGAACTGGTTAAGCAGATACTGAAGAACGGATATGCCTACGAAAGCCACGGTTCCGTTTACTTCGACGTGGCCAAGTACAACCACGACCACCACTACGGCAAGCTATCTGGTCGCAACTTAGACGACGTACTGAATACCACCCGCGAACTGGACGGACAGGACGAGAAGCATAACCCTGCCGACTTTGCCCTGTGGAAGAATGCGCAACCGGAGCACATCATGCGCTGGCCGTCGCCTTGGGGCAACGGTTTCCCGGGCTGGCACTGCGAATGTACGGCCATGGGACGGAAGTACCTGGGCGACCACTTCGACATACACGGAGGCGGCATGGACCTCATCTTCCCGCATCACGAATGCGAGATAGCACAAAGCGTAGCCAGCCAGGGTGACGACATGGTGCACTACTGGATGCACAACAACATGCTGACCGTGAACGGACAGAAGATGGGTAAGAGCTACAACAACTTCATCACCTTAGAGCAGCTCTTCACCGGCACACACCCACTATTAGAGCAGGCCTACACACCGATGACCATCCGTTTCTTCACCCTGCAGGCCCACTACCGCAGCACCGTGGACTTCGGCAACGAAGCCCTGAAGGCCGCCGAGAAGGGACTGGCCCGACTGATGGACGCCGTCAGCGGACTGGACAAGATTACGCCCGCACAAGCATCGACAGTGGACGTAAAGCAGTTGCGTGAGAAATGCTACGAAGCTATGGACGACGATTTGAATACGCCTATCGTCATCGCCCACCTGTTCGACGGAGCCAAGATGGTGAACAACATCCTGGCAGGCAACGACACCATCACCGCTGCCGACTTGGAGGAACTGAAAGATACCTTCCACCTGTTCTGCTTCGACATCCTGGGATTGAAAGCCGAGAACGCTTCGAACGCCGCCCGCGAAGAAGCCTTCGGCCACGTAGTAGACATGCTGCTGGAAGAACGCGCCAAAGCCAAAGCCAACAAGGACTGGGCTACGAGCGACAAAATACGCAACGAACTGACCGCCCTTGGTTTCGAGATAAAGGACGGCAAAGACGGCACCGAGTGGAAACTCAATAAATAATTCCCCACTCCCGCCGCTGCAACAGGCACGGATGGCATTGCCTTTTTCCCGACATCGGTCAGGAAAGGCGGTGCCGCCCGTGCCTTTTTCATGTCCCGACGACGGCGCGGCATTCAGTCATCCCGTTACCCGCCGGCTGCTTACAGAGCCGCTACAAGCTTACGGATATTGGCCAACTTCTCCATGAAGGATTTGTTCGACTTGGCTACCTGCATGTCGTAACGCACTTGCTGGCGAATCCAGATCTCCGCATCTATCCCTAATGCGGCCTCGAACAGCAACGCATACTCGGTCGAGACGGCACGTTTGCCGTTCAATATCTCGTTGAGCAGCGTGGGCGAGATACCCATCTGTGCGGCAAGCTTCCGTTGCGACAGGCCACGATATTCTATCTCGTCCTTTATCATTTCTCCGGGATGAATCGGTTCCGAAGGAGTCAGATTGTTGGCTATCATTTTGGGGTCAACGCCTTTCAAGGTAATCATAGTGCTTCTTATTTATAATGATTCGATAAATCCAATATGTTACAAATAGTAATAACAGGTTCTTCCGAAGTCTCTCTAACGGTAAACTCCACCCGATACTTATTATTCACACGAATAGACGAAATGCCTTGTTTGTCCCCTTTCAGCATTTCATAGTTCAGCGAGTTTATTCGCATAAGGTCTTCCGTACCTCGTGCGTCCAAAAGATAATCAATGCATCTTTGGTATCTCCTCACAATATCGGGCTGATAGCGATGCTTCTTATCGCCGGTCGTCCCTTTCTCGTAGAGTTCCTGCAAATAGGTTTCTTCAAATGTGACAATCATGGCATTTCGGGTTACAACGGCAAAGATAAGTATTTCATCGGGTATTCACAAATATGTGAACACTTCTTTTTGTACACCTCGCTCCTTCCCGCTCCGGGGGCTTTACCTATTAATGGTTATTGACGTGAACGTTCCGGAGGAGGGAGGGAAAGAACGGGCGGCAGAAATACCGACAACTGGCGATTGCGGGACTACCTTTTTCTGCGGAACTTTGCAGCCGGATAACCAAGTACATAAACAGCGTGAAAACAACTACATTTACACTATGGGTGGCAGTTCTGATGTGCCTGTCGGCAGCAGGGATGCTCCGCGCACAGGACTTCCACGGCAAAGGTCACCGATGCCTGGTATCGGGCAAAGTTACTTCGACCGAGAAAGAAACAGTCGATTTCGCCACCGTTTACCTGAAAGGGACTTCCTTCGGCGGCACAACCAACGGCGAAGGGCGTTTCCGCATCAAGGCTCCTGAGGGGAAATATACATTGGTCGTCTCGGCCGTAGGCTACAAGACGGTGGAGCAGCCACTGGACCTGCAACGCGGCGAGGAACGCGAGGTGAACATCACCATCGCCCCCGACGTGCAGCAGTTAGACGAAGTGACCGTCGTTTCGACCGGTGTCGGCCGTGTCAAGCGTTCGGCCTTCAACGCCGTAGCTGTCGATACCAAAGAATTGCAGAACACCACCAAGAACCTGAGCGAAGCGCTGGCCAAGGCACCGGGCATGAAGCTGCGCGAGTCGGGCGGCGTGGGTTCGGACATGCAGGTGATGATGGATGGCTTCAGCGGCAAGCATGTCAAGGTGTTCATCGACGGCATCCCGCAGGAGGGCACAGGCAGCTCGTTCGGCCTGAACAACATCCCCGTCAGCTTTGCCGAACGCATCGAGGTATATAAAGGTGTGGTGCCCGTAGGCTTCGGCACGGACGCCATCGGCGGAGTCATCAACATCGTGACGGGCAAACAGCGTCGCCGCTGGTTTCTCGACGCATCCTACTCGTACGGCTCGTTCAATACGCACAAGTCCAACGTCCGCTTCGGACAGACTTTCCGTAACGGCTTCACCTACGAGGTGAACGCTTTCCAAAACTATTCGGACAACGACTATCGTGTCGATGCCCCCGTACTGAACTTCGAAACGGGCAGCTTCAGCGACAAAGAGCTGGTGCGCGTCCGCCGCTTCAACGATACGTATCACAACGAGGCCGTCGTTGCCAAGGCGGGCTTCGTGGACAAACCCTGGGCCGACCGCCTGATGCTGGGCTTCATCTGGTCGCAGATGTACAAGGACGTGCAGACCGGCGTGCGCCAGAAAACCGTCTTCGGCGAGAAGCACCGCTTCGGACACTCATTGATCCCCTCGCTGGAGTACAGCAAGCGGGACCTGTTAGTGAAGGGCCTCGACCTGACACTGTCGGCCAACTACAACCGCAACGCCACCACCAACGTGGATACGGCCCACTACAAATACAACTGGTTAGGCGAGCGTCAGCCCCTGAACACGCCCGGCGAACAGTCGCGCCAGTACAGCCGCGCCGACAACGACAACTGGAATGCCACAGCCACGATGAACTATCGTCTGGGGCGCATCCATACGTTCACCCTAAACCACGTTCTCAGTACCTTCCGCCGCAACAACACCTCGCTGCTGGCTGCCGAAGCACAGACCGACCCCATCGCCAAGCAGACGCGCAAGAACATTACCGGACTGGCGTACCGGCTGATGCCGTCGGAACGCTGGAACCTCTCCGTCTTCGGCAAGCACTACAGCCAGTATGTGGCCGGACCCATGGCCGAGGATGACACGGGCAGCAACTACGTACGCACCAGTCGCACGGTCAGCTCCTGGGGCTATGGTGCGGCAGGCACTTACTTCCTCGTCGAGGGACTGCAGGCCAAGCTGTCGTACGAGCGTGCCTACCGTCTGCCCACCATCGAAGAAATGTTTGGCGATGAGGACCTGGAGAGCGGACAGATAAGCCTGCGCCCCGAGAGCAGCCACAATGTGAACTTCAGCCTCAGCTATGCGCGTACGCTGGGCAGCCACTCCTTCTATGTAGAGGGAGGATTAGTCTATCGCGACACGCACGACTACATACAGCGCAACGTACAAGACCTGAGTGGCGGCAAGGAGAATGCCACCTACATCAACTACGGCAATGTACTGACCAAGGGCTACAACCTCTCCGCCCGCTACAGTCTGGGGCGCTGGCTCAGCTTAGGCGGTAACTTCACCCAGATGGACGTGCGCGACAATGAGCCCTACCAGATAGGCAGCACGGGCAACGCGGTGGAGAATCTGGGCTACCGTTCGCGCATGCCCAACGTGCCCTACCGCTTTGCCGACTTCGACGCCAACTTCTACTGGCGCGACCTCGGCGGACGGGGCAACCAGCTGACACTGACCTACGACAACCAGTGGACGCACTCGTTCTCCTACTACTCCGAGGTCATCGGCAGCAGCAGCGACTACATCGTCCCCGACCAGTTTGCCCACAACCTCACGCTGAGCTACAGCGTGAAGGGCGGCCGCTACAACTTCTCCGTAGAGTGCCGCAACCTGACGGACGAGAACCTGTACGACAACTTCAGCCTGCAAAAGGCCGGACGGGCTTTCTACGGAAAGGTGCGCATCCACTTCGGCGACTGAGCCTGCCAACGTCAGCACCTCTGCCCGACAGCCTACAGACCTGAGGGTACAATCATCCCGGATGATTCCTACAATCAATGCGGATGATTCCTACCATCATCCCGGATGATTGTACCCTCTCTCCATACCCCGACCATGCAAAGCCGTAGGGAAAGCATGCCGGAAGCCTGCCTCATGGCAGCCATCGGAACGAACAAAAACAAATACATAAAAAAGAGAAGAATATGAAAAAGAACCACTTACTTGCAGGCCTCTTTGCCGCCTCGCTGGCAGGCATGGCCCTTACCTCCTGCTCGGAAGACGACCAAAACGGAAGCAACAACAACTCCAACGTCTCGACAGGCAACTACGTGATAGCAGCCACCGTGACCAGCAGCAGCACCGATACCTACGTACTGCTGACAGCCCCCTCGCTCGACGAAGGCGAAGTGACCACTCAAGGCAACGGCCTGGTGAACGAAGGCGCCACCTACTGGGTGTTCTACGCCAACCGCTACCTGTACGCACTCAATTACAATCAGGGCGAAGCAGGCACTACGCAATCGTTCGTCCTGAACAACGCCGGCGCACTGGAGAAGCGCACGCAGGAATACTACGTCAACCGCTTCACCACCTACGGCTACTACGACCGCTACATCATGACCACCTCGACAGGCGACGGCCCCTCGGAACTGAAGGACGAGAACGGCTACGTGCCCCAGTCATTCCTGGCTTCGTATCTGGACGTGGAGAACCAGACCTACACCAGCAACACGGTCAATGCATCGACGCCCTTCCTTTCCGAAAACTTCCTGGGCAACGGTGAATACGTCACCCTGGCCGGACTGGCACAGGTAGGCACCCGACTCTATGCCGCCGCCGTGCCCATGGGCCTCAGCCAATACGGCTGCATGCAGAAGAACGACGACGGCAGCTACAAGTGGGTACTGCCCGGCAACGAGGACCTCATCAAGACCGAATCGGGCGGCAGTGGCAGCGGTGCCTACGACAAGGACGAACTGCAATGGACCCAATACCCCAACGAATGCTGGATGGCCATCTTCACCGACCAGACCCTGACCGACTGGAAACTCATCAAGACTGACAAGATAAGCTACGCCTGCGGACGTAACCGCTCACAATACTATCAGATGAACTGGCTGGCCGACGACGGCTACATGTACGTCTTCTCGCCTTCGTATGCCAAGACGATGAAGGACGTCCGTCAGCAAACCACCTTGCCCGCCGGCGTGGTTCGCATCGACACCAAGGCCGAAGACTTCGACCCCGACTACTATTATAACCTCGAAGCGAAAGCCGACGGCGCATCCTTCCTGCGCAGCTGGTACATCGGCGGCGACTACTTCCTGCTGCTGATGTACGACAAAGAAATTACCGCTTCGGACAAGGTGGCCAACCGCTTAGCCGTATTCAACGTCAGCAACGGCGCCCTGTCCTATGTCAGCGGACTGCCCGACGACGTCAGCGGCTTCGGTAACACGCCCTACATGGAGAACGGCTCGGCTTACATCGCCGTAACCACCACTTCGGGCTATCCCGCCATCTATCGCATCGAGCCTTCGACAGCCACCGCCAGCAAGGGATTGGTCGTAAAAGCCACTTCGCTGAACGGCGTAGGACGATTAGAGGCCCAATAATTCCCACACATCATCCCAACCCAACGAATAAGCAATGAAAAAAGCATTCCGACACATACACCTGTGGCTGTCCGTCCCCTTCGGACTGATCATCACGCTTGTCTGCTTCTCCGGCGCCATGCTGGTGTTCGAGAAGGAAGTGACGCAATGGTTGCGTCCCGATGTATTCAACGTCGATCCGCAAGGCCGCCAGCCACTACCGATGGACGAGGTAGTCCGTCGGGTATCGGCCACGCTGCCCGAGGACGTGCAGGTGACGGGCGTCACCGCCTTCCCCGACCCTACGAAAGCCTGGCAACTGCCCCTGTCCAGTCCGCCGAAAGCATCGGTCTATGCCAATCCCTATACGGGCGAGGTAACGGGCCGGGGCGACCGCCTGCCTTTCTTTGCCACCATGTTCCGTCTGCACCGCTGGCTGCTCGACAGCCGCCCGTCGGGCGACGGCGTGTTCTGGGGCAAGATGGTGGTAGGCACCAGCACGCTGCTCTTCGTACTGGTACTGGTGTCGGGCATCGTCATCTGGTGGCCTCGCACGCGTAAGGCGCTGCGCAACAGTCTGAAGATTGCGGTACGCAAAGGTTGGCGCCGCTTCTGGTACGGCCTGCATGTGGCAGGGGGCATGTATGCCCTGCTGTTGCTGCTCGTCATGGCCCTGACGGGACTGACGTGGTCGTTCGACTGGTATCGCACGGGCTTCTATGCCCTGTTCGGCGTAGAGGCACAGGCAGGAGGCGGACACGGTTCGCACAACGCCAAGCCGCAAGAAGGCCGGCAGAAGCAACAGGGACGGAACGAGAAGGGAGACAAGCTCACCGACCGCACCGCCCACTGGCAGACAGTGTACGAGCAGCTGAAGCAGAAGAACCCCGACGCCCGCCAGATCAGCCTGTCCGACGGATCGGCCAGTGTCAGCGTCAACCGCTTCGGCAATACGCGAGGTGCCGACCGCTACCAGTTCGACACACGCACCGGCCAGCTGACCGGGCATACCCCCTACAGCGACCTGGACCGTTCGGGCAAAATACGCGGTTGGATTTACTCCCTGCACGTAGGCAGCTGGGGCGGACTGCTGACCCGCCTGCTCTGGTTCTCGGCAGCCCTGCTGGGTGCCACCCTGCCGCTGACGGGATATTATCTGTGGATCCGGCGGCTGATGAAAAAGCCACATTTAGCCAAAATCGAAAGATAAATGAACAATTTGGGAAGCCATTCCTACAGGTTCTCCTTATTTTTGCAGCAGAAGGCAGTGGCAGGCTCCGAGCCTGTCGCACACCTTCTGCTGAATTTAATCACCATCAAATACCTGTAAGAATGAAACATCCCGTTTTACACCATTTCATCGGCACCTTGTGCCTGCTGTTGTTCATCGCCTTAGGGGCTGTCGCCCAAAACACCAAACCGTTCGTAATACCCGAACTGAAAGAATGGAAGGGCAAAGACGGCTTTTTCGTACCCGCCACGCAACCGCGCATCGTATATGGCGACCCCTCCCTGCAAACCATTGCCGAGACATTTGCCGACGACTATCAGGCCTTGTTCGGTGTGCGCCCGCAGGTGACGCAGGGCAAAGGCGGCAAAGGCGACTTCCTGCTGACCCTCAGAAACGACCGCAAGCTGGGCAAGGAAGGCTACACCATCGACGTATCCGACGGCGTGAAGGTATCGGCACCCCAAGCAGCCGGCGTCTATTGGGCCACCCGTACCCTGCTACAGATAGGCGAGCAGAGCGATGACCACCGTCTGCCCAAAGGCGTGATACGCGACTTCCCCGACTACGGCATGCGCGGCCTCATGATCGACTGCGGACGCAAATACATCCCGATGGACTACCTGCGCAAGCTGACGAAGGTGCTGGCATACTATAAAATGAATGTCCTCCACGTCCACCTGAGCGACAACGGCTTCAAACAGTTCTTCAATCACGACTGGAACCGGACGTATGCCGCCTTCCGCCTGGAATGCGAAACATTCCCCGGACTGACCGCCCGCGACGGCTACTACACAAAGCGCGAATTTATCGACTTCCAGGACGAGGCCGCTGCCCGATTCGTCGAAATCATCCCCGAGATTGACGTGCCGGCTCACACCCTCGCCTTCAGCCACTACAAGCCCGAGCTTGGCAGCAAGCAATACGGAATGTACCACCTGGACCTCTCCAACCCCGAGACCTATACCTTCCTCGATGCCCTGTTCAAGGAATATCTGGAGGGCGAACAGCCGGTATTCCGCGGACCAAGAGTGCACATCGGAACCGACGAGTACTCCAACAAAGATAAGAAAGTGGTAGAGCAGTTCCGCGCCTTTACCGACCACTACATCCGATACGTCGAGAGTTTCGGCAAGAGGGCCTGCATCTGGGGCGCACTGACACATGCTCCCGGCGAGACACCCGTCAAGGTCGAGGGCGTGGACATGTTCACCTGGAACAACAACTTTGCCAACCCACTGGACATGGCCAAATTGGGATACAAACAAATCAGTATCCCCGACTGGTCTGTTTACATCGTCCCGATGGCCACTTACTATCACGACTACCTCGACAACCGAAAACTGTATGAAGAATGGACGCCCGCCCATGTGGGCAAAGTGGTGTTCGACGAGAAAGACCCCGCTATCCTCGGCGGTATGTTTGCCGTATGGAACGATCATGTAGGCAATGGCATCTCGACAAAAGATATTCATCACCGCGTTTATCCGGCTTTGCAGACTTTGGCTGTGAAGATGTGGACCGGAAAAGATGTATCTGTTCCGTATGCTGACTTTGATAAACAACGCAATGGCATCAGTGAGGCTCCGGGTGTTAATCAACTCGGCCGTATCGGTACTACACCGGGATTGGTGTATGAACAGGCTTCCGTTGCTCCCAATAGCGAGACTCCTCACCGTGAAATCGGTTACGATTATCTGGTAACATTTGATATTGACGGAGCCAATGAAGCAAAGGGTACGGAACTGTTCCG
>ERZ780208.2340-NODE-2340-length-13305-cov-7.788453_pt1 | contig 13305 bp, 8 predicted proteins | sample MGYA00511167_ERZ780208 | MGnify/ENA primary metagenome ERZ780208 (study PRJEB29588, sample SAMEA2159202) | human gut metagenome | biome: human gut; feature: human-associated habitat; material: faeces | place: Denmark | collected 2008/2010 ... | reverse complement strand
GGTCAGGAGGTATTTCCCCGCGCCGCAGGCTTTCAAATTGCATGCGTTCCTCGCCCGGCAGTAGTGGAAAGAACAAAATATGGGGCCAACGGAAAATAGCGGATTCCAACTGAAAAGCCCCACCAGCTGTCGTCCGAATCGGTTTGGTACTGCAAACCATCAAAAATGGCTGCCCAACTTCCGTGCTACCCATCTTATCTACCGGGGACACACCTATAATTTGAAACCGCTGCCATGGATATAGGCGGCGAAAGACACCCAGAAAAGTCACGGTAATTCCCTTAGTAGACACAATATATGTTCGGCTCGTAGCGATAATATGAGCAAAAGATAATACGTTAAATATAATGCCCAGGGAGACAATCGTGACCGTGTCAATTGCTATGCGTATAGGTGGCTGAAAAACCCAGCAAAATGTCTGAACGAAGTATTCATAATCCACATATGCCAGCACCATCGCCATTCCTACCGCAGCTGCATGAAACTTTCGGGGTTCAATACGTAAAGTATTTGTTTCTGATTTTTTCATACCGTCATCCTTACCGGGCCTGCCTATTTATTCACTTTCCGTCTATTTATCTGCTATAGCTTCCAATACGTTGCCAGCGCGTTTTGCTACATAGGCATCCCTATCCTTTGCGTACTGGCGCAACAGAGCCACTCTATCGGGTATGCTTCTACGTCCAATCAATTCGGCGCATTGCCACCGAGCCTGGGGAAATATGCTATGTAGCCCGATATATGTCAGGCTGACTATGAGCAGCGGGCTTCCCTGTGCGGTCAGGTAATCCAGAACGTCTTCTGTTTCATCGTCCAAAGCCATCATTGTTAGTAAACAATCCATATCTATTGATGAGAGCCAGTCTTGCCGTATAAGCGAAAATACCTCATCCAGCATTTTTCTCCATTCTGAGAACATGTACGGCTGCGGAGGTTCTTTTCCGTGGTATTCCGCATACTGGTATGGCGTCATCTCCAGCCAGTGCCATAGACTGCATATGTAGTTTTCCAGTGAGCTACTCATCGCCCGTCCTCCTATCTCGGTTGGGGAACAGGATACCCATGTATTCGGCCTGACTCGTCACGGTGCACCTTTACTTTTCGTCCATCACTGGCCGTCCCAACACGCACGCTTCCATCAGGTTTGACTTCCGTCCCGTTTTGCCAGGCTTCCTGTGTTTCACGAACACCGGTCTCGCCCTCTTCCCACTGCGATTTGGATGGATTGTTGTTGGGATGACCTGGTACATGCTTTCCTTGTTTACCAGAATCAACTGGGGGGGCGTCCGGGATTTCAGAAACAGGTCCCTGATTAGGGAGTTTACTCTCATTCTTGGAAAAATATGGTACGCAAAGTGCTAAGAAAATCAAGATATATATGGTATCACCAACAGGGACAGGTCCATCTATGGCAGGTAGCCATGACATGCTTGCCGCCCAACCCATGGCCAGTTCTGGTTCGGTTCCCTCGGAATCCTTATAGTTCACCGGATTATCATTACAATACGCAAACATATTGTCCCCGGTAAATCCCTGTCCCGTGGAAGCATAGCCGTCCGCGTTGATAAACCTTCCCCAAACCGGGTTATAGTACCGGCTGGTGAGGTAGTAAAACCCCGTCTCGGTGTCGTAGACGTACCCGCGATAGCGCAGGGGATTCGCGGCGCCGAGGGTGGCGGCCATGGTGCCATCGGTGGACATGGGCGCACCCCAGGGGTCGTAGGTGTAGGACACCACCTGGGTGCCGCTGGCATTGACAAGACCGGTGACATCGCCTTGGGCATTTTTCAGGTAGAAATACCTGTTGCCGTTGTACGTCACAGACGCCGGGCCAGTGGAGTCGTAGGTAAAGTGCAACTTGTTGCTGCCCCAGGTCATCTCCGTCAGCTGATCGTCCAAGTAAGAGAAGTTGTACGTCGTGCCGTTGACTGTCTTGGAAATGCGCTTGCCATCGGCATTGTAGCCGTAGGTGATGCTGCTGCCGCTCTTGCTCATAGACGCCAGCTGGCGGCCGTGCTGCCAGGCGTAGGTCCATGTGCCGTCGGACAGGGGATTGCCTATGGCGTCGTAGGTGATGGACTTCCCATTGAACGCCGTCAGCAGGTCCGGCCAATTGGCGTCGCCGTAAGTATAGTTCACCGTTGCGGACAGGTAATAACCATAATCATCCGGGGCTGCCGCAACTATGACTTCTATTGGAGGTTCAACCGGCGGATCGACCGGTATGACAATATCGCCGCCACCGCCACCCGAACTCTGCTTGGGCTTGTAGATTACTTGCTGAAGAAGATTGCCTCCATCGTCATAGGTATAAACGCAGTGCTGCTTGGCCACGGGGTCGTATACATCCACAAGTCTGCCAAATGCATCATAGGCATAGGTGACCGTCTTGCTTCCATCGCTTATGGAGGTAATATTCCCCTTGTTGTCATAGGTGTACGTGTACGCAGCCTTGCCGTTGTTCCAGGTTTTCACCTGGGTAGAGGTGGCCGACGAGCTGGGGTCCACATAGGTGACGGCGGTGCTGACCACGGAGGTGCTGCCGTTTTTGGAGGTCAGGCCCGTCATGCGGCTGAAGCTGTCATAGGTGTAGTTGGCGGAGATGGCACCCTCCGTCGCCTTGGTCAGCCGGTTGTCCTTGTCATAGGCATAGGTGCTGGCATAGGTGCTCCCGTTCAGCGTCTGGGTCTGGGAGGACAGGTTGTTCTCGTCGTCGTAGCCCCACTGGACGATGTTGCTGTAGCCGTCGCCGGACTCCTCATACCGCATGAGCCGGTCCAGGAAATCGTAGCTGTAGCGGTTGACCCGGCCGGAAATGCCGTCGGTCAGCTGGCCCAGGTTGCTGTTGGCATCGTAGGTGTAGGACACGGTGCTGCCGGTGTCGCCGTAGGTCACTGCGGTGGTGCGGCCAAAGCTGTCGTAGCTGTAGGACACGGCATCGCCGTTGCCGTAGACGGACCGGCTCAGCCGCCGGTTCTGATCGTTGGTATAGCTGTGGGAGATCAGGGTGCGGCTTCCGGCCTTCACCGCCGTGGTCAGGTCGAACACCCCGTAGGTGAAGCTGTAATCCGTGCCGGAGGCGGTGGAAATGGCGGACAGCAGATCCTTGCTGTAGGTATAGTCCACCGCGGCAGTGCTCTGCTGGACCTTGGTGGTGCGGTACAGCTGGTCGTGGGTGTAGTTGGTGCGGGTGCTGGCCGTCTCGCCGGGAGCCTGGGTCCAGTTCAGAACGCCTGTCTGGGTGTCGTAGCCATAGGTGGTGGTCTGGCCCAGTGCGTCCGTGACGCTGGAGACCTGGTCCCCGTTAGCCGTATATACCGCGCTGGCGGAAATGGTCTGGCTGCCGCTGCCCAGCTTCACGGTCTTGATGTTGCCGTAGGCATCGTAGGTGAACCGGGAGGTAACGCCCTCCGGGCTTACCGCTTTGGTCACATTGTGGTAACTATCATAAGTATACGACTGACTGGCCCCACTTGGCAAGGTCATTTTTACCAAATTGTTGTTGGAATCGTAATCATATTTGGTTTTGTTCTTTTGCAGGTCTACCACGCTGATGAGATTGCCGTTGGAGTCGTAGTCATAGCTATGTCCAAACTCCTCTTTGAACAGCTGCACATTGTCGAAATAGACGGTGTTCAGTGTTTGGACATAGGCCGTGTAGATGCCCATTTGGGAGTAGGGCTTGGCTGCCTTGACCACGCCGGAAACAAACTGCCAACTGCTCTGGCTGTCCGTATCCGGATTGAACTTGATAAAGTTGTCGCTTGTGGTGCCATCTGTGTAATAGAATCGCACCATCAGGGCATACATCCGGCGATTGCTGTCGTCCGTATATACGCAGTCGCCCTTGGCCCAGCCGGAAACCGTATATACATCGCCGGCCACACCGCTGAGACCGTGCAGGATCTGGTTGCCATACTTATGCTTGTTGGGGTCGCCGGTGATGCGCATGACCCGCTTGTCCGAGTTCTCCGTGGGAGAGCTGGTATAGGTGATGATCTGGTCCGTACTGGCGCAGCTGGAGTTGGGAGTCCAGGCGGAATTAAAGGAAAAGTCGCTGTTTTCCACCAGGTTATACCGGCTGGGCGAGGCGGTCTGTTCCAGCTGCAAGGCGTCAAAATAGGCGGCCGTACCGGAGGTGTTCTGCAGGAAGGGGAGAACCGAGGCATAGGCGCTTCCGGATGGCAGCGTATACGTCACCTGCAGCCGGGTCCAGGTGTTATTGGCCGGTGCGGCGGTGCTGACAGCCAGGGGCTCCGTGCTGCCGGGCTTCAGCAATCCGATGCGGGCTCCGCTGGCTCCGGCTCTGACATAGGCGGAGAAGGTATATGTCTTCCCGGGCTCAAGGGCCCGCACAGCGCTGCTGACCGGCTTGAGGGTGTTGTTCTGAATGGACAGGGAGGTGCGGCCATAGTAGGCCTGGGCCTGGCTGTAGCTCCAGCTGCCGGTGCCGGTGCCGGATACCGTCCATCCAGTCTTGCTCTCGAGGCTGCCGCTTTCCAGCAGATTGATGACGGTATTCTGCAGCTTGGACGACAGCGTCAGCTGACTGGCCTTGGACAGGTCCGTGCTGTTGGCATATTGGGAGAACTGCGCACGGCCCAGTCCATCCTGCACCGACAGGGTACTGCCGTAGCGGTTGAACTGCATGATCTCCTTGTTGCCGTTGTGATCGGTAAATGTGGTCTGGTTATGTGCATATTCCAGAGACAGTGTTCCGCCTGCGGTGCTGCCATCGTATTCCTTGATGGTCGCGATTCGGTTAGGCTGTCCGTTCGTGGTCGTGTTATAGGTATACGCCAGCTTATAGCCGTCAGCATCCTGCGCACCGGTCAGCAGATGTTCTGCACCATAGGAAAATGTCGCATTTTTCCCGTCTGGATATCCGATGGTCCTCAGATTATCGCCGCTGACCTGGTAGGTCATAGCGGACAACTCTGTTGTGCCGGTGCCTGTAAAGCTGATCTTGGTCAGGTTGCCGCTGCTGTCATAGCTGAATCGGTATTTGCGGCCAACGCCGTCCGAGATGACCGAGATGTGATCCTGCGATGCGTAGTAAATGGAGACACTGCTGGCTGTGGCCTGGTTATTGGAGAGTCCAGCCAGCCGTCCACTGGCATCGAAATAGCGTTTGCTGCCGCTCTTTTCTGTGATACAGATTTTTTTCGTTCCGCTGCCGGTATCCGTCAGTTGACGTGTAGGCTCCAGTTCATCCACATACAGCCCGGCAGATTTTTTCATAAAATAGTGGCGGGTGCCGTCCTCATCCTCCCACCGGTAATAGGTAGTGCCGCCTAAAGTGATCTGCTCAACGCGCTGGTTGTAATTGGTACGCCAGCCGTAGCCAAGACCGTAGGCCTTGTTTCCCTTGTCGTTTGCGTTATAGACAGCGTTGATGCTGACGGGCATCCGGTTGCCGGAAAAGCCCAGCCCTGTGTGGACACACCAGGTTTCCGGTGTAGTCATTGACATAGCCGGTACCGGCCCGTCCGGCACTGGAAGAGGTATAGTCCCAGGTGCTTTCCAGTCCGCAGTTGTTGATGTAGGAGATGACCAGCATGGGGCATTGCTGCGTGTTGCTGTAGTCAGAGGAATAGAAGGACGCAGTTTTTGTTGTCGTCCCACCCTCTACGGCTTCCGACATGCGAAGCATGACACCAGTATTTCCGGAGGGCTCATACCATTTTTGGGCAATGTTCGTAATATCCCAGCTATGCCAGGTTTGTCCGGCAACGAATTGATAATCTTCTGAGGTGTGGACATAGTCTGCCCGGTTAGCCCAGGTAATTGTCTCAGAGTCCCACATGCTTTTGACCTGATGCGCCGTCATATAATTGCCCGAGATACTACCGGAGCCGCTATATTTGTAAAGTAAAACCTTTGCGCCTACGACCACATCCGCTGAGGTCAAAGAGGGGATATTCTTAAAACGAATATAAATCCGCTCCCGCCCGCGGTTGGTGGAATATCCTGCATCCAGAGAAATGGCATCATAGGCCGGCGGATTGCGCTGGGTCACGGTCTTATCCCGGATGGTGAACGTGTTGGATACCGGCTGGACCACGGGGTCCATTACCACGGGATACGCAGCGTCTGCCATCCAATCCTGGGGCAGATAGTACCGCAGCTCATAGCCCTTGTCGTTTTCTTCCAAAGTCACTTTGATATCATTGGAGTATGCGTTTTCTGCATCCAGCAGATACGGAGCCGGCATATAGAACACCGGTTCATCTTGGAGACCGGCGTCTTTGGCATAGGCCAGAATACGGTTGTCCTCTTGAAGCTCCAGCCGCAGGCTGTCCGTTTCCAGGCGATAGCGGTAGCCCAGCATTTCCTTCGGGCAGCTGCGCAGAATCAGGGACTCCTTCAACCGATTGGAGTCCAAGTCATAGGTCACATCTGTGTCGTGATAAACATTCTGATACAGGGCCTCACTGCGCTGATTCTTCAGCGCAGCTTCTGGCTGAAGCTGGTCATCGTCTGCCAAAGTGGAAGTGGTACTGCTGATTGCCGCAGTACTTTCACCTGCGGGAACGCAGATCATATCCTCACCGGACAGTTCCTCCCCCATGGAGGCGCTGCCGCTTTCCGAGATAGCGCCTCCGTCTTCAAACAACTGACCTGTCAGATAAAAGGATAGACTATATCCATTCCGACTGACAGTGATCCCGCCGGCGGTGTTCAGTTCGGCGGGTACCGAGACATCCCACATACCGGCGGCATTCTGATAAACCGTCTCGCCGTCCCGCGTAGCCGCAGGCAGAAGACGATTATCGATATCCTCCCACTGGCCATCTTTTTGATAATGAACGGCTGCAGGATAGATAACTACCTGCCGCACGCCGTTGGCCAGCAGAAATTCTTTCTGGTTTTCGCCCCGTCGCTCCAGGACTTCTCCTATTACATCGGGAGGTGTCTCTGCGATGTTTTCCGTTGTCAGCGGCCACAGGTCCCCCAACTCTTCAGCCATGACCTGCACGGGGAGCAGGTATACGGTCAGAAGGAGCGCCAGGAAACAGGACAGTATGCGTTTCCACAGTTTCATTCGTTTTTCTCTCTTTCTCTTTGTATTCACGCGCTAGTTCATGCGTCTACTTACAGAACTGTCCCACTTCCTATTTTGCAACAAAATTCGACACATTTTGCAAAATTTGGAACAATTACCAATATGCCGCATTGAAATTGAACCTTTTGACTAAGGAAATTGTCCGTTTGAAATAACTGATGTGCCGCAGACCAATGCCAGGCGTCAACCTGCCTTCGCCGTTTTTACCGATTCTTATGTTTTGAATGGGAACTGCCGGGTTAACGTTGCAATTTGCGCCGGAATGATGTAAACTCTGCTTATATTATCAAAGCGTCAAGGGAGGACAGACTGCGTGAACTTGGATCTATTTCCCCACAACAAGGCTGCATACCACGCGGCAAGCCGAATGCTGGAGAATGAGGGAAAGGCTGCGATCGTGCATCCCACCGGCACCGGAAAATCCTTTATTGCCTTTCAGCTCTGCGCGGACCATCCGGACAAAACGGTTTGCTGGCTGTCTCCCAGCGCTTATATTTTCAGGACACAGATGGAGAATCTGACTGCTGTCACCGGAGGAGAGCAGCCGGAGAATATTCACTTCTTCACCTATGCAAAGCTCCTGTCCATGGAGCTGGAGGAAATGTCTGAAATTCGTCCGGACTACGTGATCCTGGACGAGTTTCATCGCTGCGAAGCGGAAATGTGGGGACAGGGCGTGGACCGGCTCCTGCATATGTATCCGGATGCGAAGCTGCTGGGCCTGTCTGCCACCAGCGTGCGGTACCTGGACGGCCAGCGAAATATGGCAGATGAGCTGTTTGACGGGAACGTGGCCAACGAGATGACCTTGGGCGAGGCGATCATCCGCGGCATATTGCCTGCGCCCAAGTATGTGGTGGGAATCTACAGCTATCAGAAGGAGCTTGAAAAGTATCAGCGCCGCATTCAACGGGCCAAGTCAAGGCCTACGCGGGATGCGGCCCAGGTGTATCTGGACACTCTGCGCCGGAAGCTGGAAATGGCGGATGGGCTGGACGTCATGTTCCAGAAGCATATGACGGACCGGTCCGGAAAATATCTGGTGTTCTGCGCCAATAAGGATCATATGGATGAGCTGCTCTGTCATGTGTCCCAGTGGTTCGGCGGAGTAGACCCGGAGCCCCATGTTTACCGGGCCTATTCGGAGGACCCGGAAACCAGCCAGGCCTTTGCTGCTTTCAAGGCGGACGGCAGTGCACATTTGAAGCTGCTGTTTTGTATTGACATGCTGAACGAAGGCATCCACACGCCGGATGTTTCCGGGGTCATTCTGTTTCGTCCCACAGTTTCACCCACCGTCTACAAGCAGCAGATAGGCCGGGCCCTGTCCTGCGGTTCAGCCAGAACTCCGCTGATACTGGACGTTGTCAACAATGTGGAGAATCTATACAGTATCGGAACCATCCAGGAGGAGATGCAGGCGGCTATCACCTACTATCGGTATTTGGGCGGCGGCGACATTGTCCAGGAGCGATTTGAGATCATCGACGAGGTACGGGAGTGTCGGCAGTTATTTGCCAGGCTGGAGGATTCTCTGTCCGTTCCGTGGGAGCATATGTTTGTGTGTGCGGCGGCATTTTACCGGGCGTACGGACACCTGAATGTGCCGAAGCACTATAAGACGCCGGAGGGTTATTCTCTGGGAGCCTGGCTGCAAACCCAGCGCCGTGTGCACAGTGGGTCCGTTCCGGGTACGCTGACAGAGGAACAGGTCCGCCGGCTGGATGGCATCGGGATGGTATGGGACGTCCAGCAGCAGAGATGGGAAAAATATTTGGCTGCGCTGAAAGCATACAAGGATGCTTACGGTGATATGGATATCAAGAAAAAATATGTGGACCCGCAGGGGATCGCCCTGGGGAATTGGGTATATAACCTGCGGGGTTATCGGGCGTCCGGCTTGCGTTCGTCGTTTTTGACGGAAGAACGCATCCGGCAGCTGGATGAACTGGGCTTTATCTGGAGCAGGGTAGACCGTCAGTGGGAAACAAATTTTCGGGCTGCACAGGATTATTACAGGATGCATGGGGACTTGGAGGTCCCTGCGGCGTATATTTCGCCGGATGGCCTGAAGCTGGGCGTATGGATACAGTCTGTGCGCCACAACCGAAAAAAGCCGGGAAAGGGCAAGCCATTGACGGAACGTCAAATTGCGGCGCTTGACGCCATCGGCATGAACTGGACCGGGAAGCTGGACAGGGGCTTCGCCAACGGGATGGTCCACGCACAAGAATACTTCCGTGCAAATGGAGATCTAAATGTCACAAGATCCTGCTGCTCACCGGATGGGTTCCGGTTGGGCGAATGGGTTGCAAACCAGCGCGAGCGATATCGACGGGGAAGTATGCCAGAGCAGCACAAGCAGAAAATGGAGTCCGTGGGAATGGTATGGGAACTACCAGATTCGTGGAATTCGAAATACGCTATGCTGGAATCCTACTACAAAACGCACGGTAACATATCCATTTCAACAAATTATAAAGAGAATGGAGTATGGCTGGGACGATGGCTTTCTGAGCAGCGGCAAATATATCATGGAAAAAGAAAAGGAAAGCATCTTACGGAGGACCAAATCAATCAGCTAGACTCCCTTGGAATGCTATGGATTCTCAACAATGATAACAAATGGCTTGAGATGTTCCAATCGTTGGTTGACTATGGGAACCAGAATCATAATTTTGATGTTCCTGCTGATTATGAGCAGAATCCCAGGCTCAGACACTGGGTGCAGCAGCAACAAAGCTTATACCGCAAAAACAGTCTTGCTGCATGGAAGGCAGAAAAGCTTTTGCAGTTGGGACTGCTTCCATAATCTTATTGTTCTGTTATGTGACTTTGCAAGTCCCCTGCTTTCAGAGATGGAAGCGGGGGCTCCAACGAAATGTATTGCAAGCATAAAAAGTAACTGCTAAATTTAATTTTAAGGGTTACAATATTGCGTGTAAGTGAGGTAGTAAGTAGAGGGGCCCCAAATCCCCTTCGCTTGTTGCCTCACTTTTGCTTCAAGCTGGTACCTTGACATGTTCATATCATTCATCAGATACATTCCCATAGCCTCCGCGAGAAGCGGGAGCGATGCAGCTGATACGCCGTGACATCCAAGGAAAACGGACTAGCGATTTTTGTCAGCTGCAAGTGCACAGCGGATCTGTGCATCGCCATGACCGGCTATGGGCACAATGATACGCCTGTCTGGCCATAATGTTGAGCGTTGAAGCGGGATTTGGAACGTGATCCGTCGTAACAAGTGGAGGCAGCTCGGAGAGATCCTCGGAGGGGTGTGATTCCCGTGGAGTTGGATTAAGCCGCCAACCGTCTGATGATTTCCTATAGGTCGGGGTGTCGGGGACAAAAGGACCGATTCGCAGAATAAAGACCGGCAGCATATGCTGTCGGTCTCTACATAAGTTGATGTGCCGAATGGGGGTGAAATACATATGAACCACATATACCTACGGGGCGAAATATACTACGCAGACCTTGACCCTGTTGTTGGATCGGAGCAGATGGGAACGCGACCCGTATTAATCCTTCAAAACAATGTTGGAAATCATTTCGCGAGAACGGTTATTATTGCACCAATTACCAGCCGCGTTCATGCAAAATCCAAGCTGCCTATACACAGTTACATTGGTATGATCGGTAGAATGAAATATCTTTCCGTGGTCATGCTGGAGCAATTGCGGACCTTGGACAAACGCCGTATAGGATACTATATTGGCAAACTTTCCGAAGAAAAAATGCGGGATGTGACCAAGGCGTTGTGTGTCAGTCTTGCTATCCGTCAAAATGATGTAAATTGAAAATAGCGCTGCTGTGGTAGCACTGCACAACATGAACAGGTACATTTGTGCTGGCATGGGGCGAAATAAAATGTCACCAATCCCTGCGCAGGGGAGATTAGAGCAAGTGGAAATGCAGAGCTGTAGAGAAAATATTTTGTCTGTGCGCTTGGCCACTGATGGGTTAAGTTCGGAAGGAATTGTTCATAATAGTAGCGGAGGTGACGACACATGAACGATAAGAATGAGCAGCAGATTGGCGCGGCAATCTATGTCGTGGAGCGCGTATTCACCGGCACAAAAACCATCCAGGAAGTGGTAACAGAGGAAATCATTTTCACCGGAAAACAGGCCGCAAGTTTTGACCAGCAGGATAGCCGCATGGTATAATGGAGCCGTAAATGAGTGGTTCCGGGAAGGAGGAAACATGAGGAACCACGTTCAATTAGCAGACGCCTACTACCGCCTTTCCGATGAAGAACGGAAGTATGGCGAATCGGCCAGCATTACCAACCAAGAGTTACTATGTAGAGGGTGGTTTCTCCCACCTAATACATATGACTGCGGCTCATTTGTGGTGAATGGAACAGCAGTTGTAGGAAAGGAGTCAAAAAGCCTTATAACCGCTGCAAATCAACACAAAAAGGAGCTGAACTTTATGAAATCTCTATTTGAGGAAATGGGCGGCACTTACCGTCAGGAGGGTGATTATCTTATCCCGAACCTTGCGCTGCCGGACGAACCAGAATACCAGATCGGCAAGTACGGGCGTATGCGCCGCAGCTATCTGAAAGAGCATCGTCCGGTTCTCTATGCAAGCCTGCTCACAAGCGGAACACTGCATCGGCACCTTGCCGAGATCGACCAAGCCTGCAACGAGCGTATGGAAATCATCGTTCCTGCAATGGCGAAGCAGGAAGATGTGACCGAAGCGCTCAAAGCCGCCGACCAAATGGAATGGGTGTGCCGCATGAACAACATCCGCAGCCGTGCGGAGGAAATCGTTCTGACCGAGCTTGTATATGAATGACAAATGCCCGTTATTGGCAGCATGGCCGATAACGGGCATTATCTTTATTCTTTGTGATAGCAGCGATGTCGGAACGACCAAACACACCATCAACGCCCATATTCGCAAATACCGCTTTTGCCTTTGCAATCGCACCTTGGCTTGCGTTCAGCCGGTCAATCGCAACCTCAATCGCAACATTTTCCTCCTCAATCGTAATCCTTTTCCTCAGTGCTGGCTACAAGTCGGTCAAAATCGCTCTGATACTGCCGATCCTGAATGACACGGTATTTCTCAAACTCGCTCTCGGCAAAGGCTTTTGCAATGGCCGCTGTTACTTTCCCCTTATGATGCAGCACTTCTTCCTCGTTGAACTGCAAAAACGCATCCAGCCGTGCGACCCAATCCCGCATATACATGATGTTTCCACGGCGTGCCTGCCGCTCGGCATAATCAAGATACATTGTGACAATTTCGTTCAGGCTTCCCATCTCGGTTTCGTCCAGATAGTTCTTCGCTATCACAACATCGGATTTTCGGATTCTGCCGCTCGGTGCATTTTTCCACGTTGTCAGGCCCATATTCGGTTTCGTGCTGTCTGCCCGGTCATAGATGATCTCCGCTGCGGTGTGCTTTGTAATTGCGTAATGCAACTTGTTTTGTACGGTGGCGAAAAACTCTTTTGTTACAGGACTGTCCACATCATAGTCTGCGCTGCATTGGGAGTATATGTCCGTGATTTTCTGGTAAAAGCGCCGTTCACTGGCGCGAATGTCACGGATGCGCTCCAGCTGTTCTTCAAAGTAATCTTTTCCGAAGAAGTTCTGCGGCTCTTTCAGGCGCTCATCGTCCATGACATAGCCCTTGATGATATACTCCTTCAGGATCCTGTTCGCCCAGATGCGGAACATGGTGGCCTTTTTGGAGTTCACCCGATAACCGACCGCAATGATCGCGTCCAGATTATAATACCGTGTGGGATAGTTTTTTCCGTCTGCCGCAGTTGTTTCCAAAATGGAAACAACTGAATCCTCTATCAATTCGCCGGAGGCAAAGATGTTCTTCAGGTGCTTTGAGATAGCGGCTTTCTGCACCTCAAACAGCTCCGCCATCTTTGCCTGTGTCAGCCACAAATTTTCCTGATATAGCAGGATTTCAACCTTAACGTCGCCGTTATCGGTCTTATAAAACAAAATTTCTCTTGTCTCGTATGGGGTAAGCGCCATATTCTCATCCATTCTCTTTATCCTCCCGGCTCTTAGCCCGTGTTTTATAGACATTATACTGATTCTTGCACCGGGGGCTGCAAAATGCGGAATTGGAGCGGCTGCTCAGGAATACCTTCTGGCAGTGCTTGCACAGCCGCAGGGGTTTCTCTCCGTCCACCAGCAGGAAGCTGAACATCATCTGGATGCCCAGCAGCAGCGAATGGAAGTCCCAATAGATGG
>ERZ780208.2336-NODE-2336-length-13316-cov-5.433829_pt1 | contig 13316 bp, 7 predicted proteins | sample MGYA00511167_ERZ780208 | MGnify/ENA primary metagenome ERZ780208 (study PRJEB29588, sample SAMEA2159202) | human gut metagenome | biome: human gut; feature: human-associated habitat; material: faeces | place: Denmark | collected 2008/2010 ... | reverse complement strand
GGGATAGACATTGAGCGACGTGCCGATGATGATAAAGATGTCGGCCTCGGCGGCGTGGTCCGCAGCGACGCTGATGTTGGGCACCGCCTCGCCGAAGAACACGATGTAGGGCCGCAGCAGCGAGCCGTCGCCGGCTTTCGTTCCCGGCTCGACGCGGCAGTTGTCCGCCGTCAGCGTCTGCCAGTAGCGCGGGTCTTCCGTGTCGCGGCTGGAGCAGACTTTCATCAGTTCGCCGTGGAGGTGGATGACGTGTGACGACCCGGCCTGTTCGTGGAGGTTGTCCACGTTCTGGGTAACCACCGTCACGTCATAGTCTTTCTCCAACGCCGCCACCAGACGGTGGCCGTCGTTCGGGCCGGTCTTGACCAGCTCGCTGCGCCGCGCGTTGTAGAACTCGGTGACCAGCGTCGGGTCAGCCAGCCAGCCGTCGTGGGAAGCGACCTGTTCCACGGGATAGTTCTCCCACAGGCCGTCAGAGTCGCGGAACGTCTTTATTCCGCTTTCAGCCGACATGCCGGCTCCGGTAAGTAATACGATCTTCATAAAAACTAACTATATCAAACCCATCTAAGACCCACCCCAACTCTCCCGAAAGGAGGGAGCTTGATGTGCATTATGTGCCTACAAGAGAATAAAGCATATTCAGCTCCCTCCCTTTGGGAGGGTTGGGGTGGGTTTTGGGTAGTTGGTTATTGTTGTCTGTTGTTCCCTTCCTTAATCCTCAATCAGGTTCTCGCCCGTCATGTCCTTCGGCTGCTCCAGTCCCATGATATGGAGGATTGAGGGAGCCACGTCAGCCAGACGTCCGTTCTTGACCTTGGCCGAGTTGTTGTCGGTCACGTAGATGAACGGCACGGGGTTGAGCGAGTGGGCCGTGTTGGGGCTGCCGTCCTCATTGACAGCGTTGTCGGCGTTGCCGTGGTCAGCGATGATGATGGCCTCGTAGTCGTTGGCCTTGGCGGCCTCGATGACCTCGCGGACGCAGTTGTCGACAGCATGCACGGCCTTGGCGATGGCGTTGTAGACACCGGTGTGGCCGACCATGTCACCGTTGGCGAAGTTGACCACGATGAAGTCATACTCCTGAGTGTTGATTGCGCCGACCAACTTGTCCTTCACCTCGTATGCGCTCATCTCCGGCTTCAGGTCGTAGGTGGCAACCTTCGGTGACGGCACGAGTATGCGGTCCTCGCCCTCGTAGGGCTGCTCACGTCCGCCGTTGAAGAAGAATGTCACGTGAGCATACTTCTCCGTCTCGGCCGTGTGGAGCTGGCGCTTGCCCTGTGAGCTGAGATATTCGCCCAGAGTGTTCTCCACGTTCTCCTTCGGGAAGAGAATCTCCACGCCGGTGAACGAAGCGTCGTAAGGCGTCATGCAGTAGTAGCGCAGTCCGGGGATGGTCTTCATGCCCTCTTCCGGCATGTCCTGCTGTGTGAGCACCTGAGTGAGCTCCTTGGCGCGGTCGTTGCGGAAGTTGAAGAAGATGACGACGTCGCCCTCAGAGATTGTTCCGTCGACGGTGGCGTTGCTGATGGGCTTGATGAACTCGTCGGTCACACCCTCGGCATAGCTTGCCTCAACGGCCTTGACCATGTCGTCGGCCTTTGTGCCCGTGCCGCTGACGATGAGGTCGTAGGCCTCCTTGACACGGTTCCAGCGCTTGTCGCGGTCCATGGCGTAGAAGCGGCCGACGATGCTGGCGATGTGTGCGCCGTTCTCGCGGCACACGGCGTCAATCTCGCTGATAAATCCCGCACCGCTCTTCGGGTCGGTGTCGCGGCCGTCCATGAAGCAGTGGACATAGGTCTCAGTGAGTCCGTATTCCTTGCCGATTTCGATGAGCTTCTTCAGGTGGTCCAGTGACGAGTGAACGCCGCCGTTGCTGGTCAGACCCATCAGGTGGAGCTTCTTTCCGTTGTCACGGGCGTAGGTATATGCAGCGACGATGCCGGGGTTCTGGAGTATGGAGCCATCCTTGCATGCACGGTTTATCTTCACGAGGTCCTGGTAGACGACACGTCCTGCGCCGATGTTGAGGTGTCCCACCTCCGAGTTGCCCATCTGTCCGTCGGGCAGACCGACGTTTTCGCCCGAAGCCTCGAGCTGTGAGTGGGCGCTGACGGCCGTGAGATAGTCGAGATAGGGCGTGGGCGTGTTGTAGATGACGTCACCGCAACCATGTTTTCCGATTCCCCATCCGTCGAGAATCATGAGTAATGCTTTCTTTGCCATTGTCTTTATTTATATTTAATAATGTATGAATTGTCCGCTGCAAAATTACTAATAAATTACGAATTACTGGAGGTTAGGGAAAGTTTTTCGAGGAGGATATATCCGGAGTTACAGGGACAGAAGGCCGGCAAGCGGTTATTTTTCGACGCAAAAACGCCAAGGTGCAAAGTTTTATAAAGGCATATTTTTTATTGGACAAAGGAACATAAGGCTGACGCCCTCATTTATGCACAGGTTTTCTGTTCCTCTGTCTGACACAACACCACAGCGTGCGGTTGTCTTCTGTAAACATTGCTGCGCAAAAATCGGTGACAAATGAAAATTCCGTTTTAGAACGACTGGAATGGGCTTGGAGCATGATGGAGATGCGGCGGTTCTGCCGTAAGGGCCTCCCGGGGTTCTGGCGGGGCGTCCGTTGCACTGCAACAAGCGTCCCGTTGCACGACGAAAGCGTCCCCGCCGCGACCCAAGGAGGCCCTTACGGCAGAACAAATCATGACATCTTGGCCCGAAAAAGCGGTTTTTCGGTGTTCTGAAATTGCACATATCGAGAAAAGACGGGATAAACGACTGGACGTCAGTCGGTTGTGTTTGCACGTGCAAAACTCACGAATTTGCGTCCGTCGGGGAAATATTTTCAAAAGTGCCTGGTTCTGATGCCGTTTTGAGGGCATTTTCGGGTGTTTTTGTCAGCCGTTTTCCGATTGTTCCCGTATGATTTAATGGTTTCGCAACACCCTCGAAACACGAAAAGGCGGCTATCGGCATGCGATTGACGGATGCACCTGAGGCATACCTACGTGAGGATGAGATAAGGCTGGGGCATTGTGCGGGTGTCACATTGTGGCGGTTTTAAACAAAGAATTGGCTGCTCAGGACTCACTGAGCAGCCAATTCTTCATTTTATAAACTCTTCATCGGCCGTAGGCCGACAACTCAAAGCTCAACATTCTTCACGACGCTTTCTGCCGCGTTCCCATGCGTGCCTCGACGACATTGACAACGTAGTCGCCGAGCTTCTCGCACTCGCTGACGATGTCCATATACATCGTACCCATCTCGTAGGTGTACTCGTGGTTGTTGACATCGTTGATGTTTTGCGTGCGGAGCTGGTTGCGGTAGTTGTTGATTTCGTTCTCGATGTTGAACGAGCGGTTGGCGTCGAAGCTGTCTTTGCGTCCTGTCATGAGGACATTCATCTGCGTGAGCGAGTCGTCGGTCAGCTCAAACATCTGGTGGAGGTGCTCATACTGCTTTTCGGTGAAGTCGTCCTTGCCCGCCAGTTTGCGGTTGAGCGTGCGTGCGATGTTGTAGCAGCTGTCGCCGATGCTCTCTATCTCCGAGATCTCGCGGAGCATGGCGCGTATTTTGTCCTTCGTGTCGTCGCTCAGGTGTGCGTCGCTGACGTTGTTGAGATACTTCGCAATCTCTATCTCCATGTTGTCGCTGATGCCCTCATACTTCTCTATGCGTGAGTAGAGCTTGTTGAAAGCGTTGGTGTCGGTCGTGCCGAGCAGCTCGCGGACGAGTCCGAACATGCGCTGTATGCGCTTTCCGAACGACTGAATCTCCTTCTGTGCTTCCAGAACGGAGAGCTCGGGCGTCTTCATGATGGTGTTGCCGCCGATGTAGCGCAGGCGGAAATCCTCTTCCTCGTCGGCCTTGCGGGGCTTGATGGCCCAGCAGCAGAAGCGCTCTATCTGCGGGATGAACCAGATGAGGATGAACGTGTTGGTCACGTTGAACATGGTGTGGAACGTGGCCAGAACGAACGACAGGCGCACGGCGTTGATGCTTCCGGACGTGGGATCGACGCCGTTGAGCGAGCAGACGAAGTTGACGAAGGGGAAGAAGACGGTCAGCACCCAGAGGACGCCGAAGACATTGAAGAACATGTGGGACAGGGCGGCGCGGCGGGCCTGGGTGTTTCCGGTCATGGCGGCGAGGTTTGCCGTGATGGTCGTGCCGATGTTCTCGCCCATGACGAGGGCGATGCCGGGATAGATGGACAGCACGCCGCTCGTGCAGAGCACCATCGTGATGGCCATCAGGGCGGCCGACGACTGGACGCAGAAGGTCAGGATGGTTCCGATGACGAGGAAGGCGAGTATGGTTCCGAAGCTGTTGGGGTCAAACTGGGAGAAGAATTCGGCCAGCGCGGCGTTGTGGGCGAGGTCCATCTCCTTGCCCGTCATGTTGAGCGTGCCGAGGGCGAAGAACATGAAGGACGCTCCGAAGAGGAAGTCGCCGATATACCTGTACTTCTTCATGTATATCAGGACGATGCCGAGGAGGAAGGCCGGCCAGACGAAGTTGGTGATGTTGAACGAGAAGCCGGCGCTCATGATCCATGCCGACAGCGTCGTGCCGATGTTGGCACCCATGATGACGGAGATGGCTTGGGCCAGGGTGAGCAGTCCGGCGTTGACGAAAGAGACCGTCATGACGGTCGTTGCGGCGGACGACTGGACTGACGCCGTCACGAACATTCCGGTGAGCATGCCCGTGAAGCGGTTGGTTGTCATTGCCCCGAGGACGTGGCGCAGCTGTGAGCCGGCCATTTTCTGAAGAGCCTCACTCATGGCTTTCATACCGTAGATGAGCAGAGCGATGGCGCCAATCAGCTTGAAAATAATAATTATCGACATATTTTTTGTTTTATTAAAATGCCAATCATCGTCCAAATCATGGATTTTGAGTAATTTTACCGCAGTGAAACATTAACCCCAAAACCTTATGAATATGGAAAAAGAGATACAAATCCGTTGCAAAAATAATAAAAAAACATTAAATATACGCATCGGCAGCACACTTTCTGAAATATTTCGTCAATCAGGCGCCGGCGTGGAGTATGGTCCGATATGCGCCCGGGTGAACAACAAAGTGGAGGGCATGCACTATCGTGTCTATCAGTCGAAGGAGATAGAGTTTCTCGGACTGCGCTCGCCGTCGGCCCTGAGAACCTACACGCGGACGCTGTTCATGGTGCTCTGCAAGGCTGTCAATGACCTCTATCCCGACGGGCGTGTCATGATTGACATACCCGTCTCGAACGGCTACTACTGCGACCTGCGCATCGGACGCCCCGTCACCGATGCTGACGCCGATGCCCTGCGCAGCCGCATGAAGGAGTTGATAGCCGCTGGACTGCCCATCCACCGCTACGAGACGACCACGGAGGAGGCCGTCCGCATGTTCAGCGAGGCGGGGGCTACGTCGAAGGTGAAGCTGCTGGAGAGCACGGGCCATCTCTACACCATATATTATGACCTTGACGGCTACCGCGACTATTACTACGGTGCGCTGCTGACCGACACGTCGGGTCTGACGCTCTTCGGGCTGGAGAAGTATTATGACGGTCTGCTCCTGCGCGCTCCGTCGGCCGAAGACCCCTCGCGGCTGGGCGAGCTGATACGTCAGGACAAGATGTTCGACATCTTCCGTGAACACCACCGCTGGCAGGACATTCTCGGACTGACCGCCATCGGCAGCCTCAACGAGGCCATCGACCGCGGCTGGTCAACGGAGCTGATAAACGTTTCGGAGGCCCTTCAGGAGAAGAAGATCGTGCGCATAGCCGACGAGATTGCCTCGCGGCCGGACGTGAGGATGGTGCTCATCGCCGGCCCGTCGTCGAGCGGAAAGACCACGACGTGCAAGCGCATCTCCGTCCAACTGCTGGCCAACGGCATCCGGCCCGTTGACATCTCGCTCGACGACTATTTCGTGGACCGCGAGAAGACGCCGCGAGATGCTTCGGGCGACTATGACTTCGAGAGCATCCACGCCCTCAACATCCCGCTGCTCAACGCCCAGCTTGCGGCTCTCTTCGCCGGTGAGGAGGTGGAGTTGCCGCGATATGACTTCCAGACGGGGCGCAGCGAGAAGAGCGGACGGCGGCTGAGGCTCAGGGCGGGCGAGGTGCTCGTCGTCGAGGGCATCCACGCGCTCAACCCGGAGCTGACGGCGCAGATACCCGACAGCATGAAATACCGCGTCTATGCCTCGGCGCTGACGACCATCCTCATTGACGAGCACAACTATGTCCCCACGACGGACAACCGTCTGCTGCGCCGCATCATCCGTGACCACAAATACCGCGGCTGCAACGCCCGTGAGACGATACGCCGCTGGCCGTCGGTGCGCGCGGGCGAGAACCGCTGGATTTTCCCCTATCAGGAACAGGCGGACATGATGTTCAACACGGCGATGCTCTTCGAGCTGGCCGTGATCAAGACGCAGGCCGAGCCGCTCCTGGAACAGGTGCCGGAGAACTGTGAGGAGTACAGCGAGGCCTACCGGCTTCTGAAGTTCCTCCGCTACATCCGCCCCATTCCCTACGATCAGGTCCCGTCGACGTCGCTGCTCCGCGAATTCCTCGGCGGAAGCTCGTTCAAGTATTGAGATTTTTATTTCAACGCAAAGACACAAAGGTCTTATTTCTTTCTGAACACGGAGACACGGATTAATGGTTACACCTTATTATATATATAGGGTATATAATCTGAACACAGAGACACGGAGACACAGAGAACAATATAGCTCTGTGTCTCCGTGTCTCTGTTCAGAAAAATAAGACCTTTGCGTATTTGTGTCTTTGCGTTGAAATATTAATCTCCGTATCTTAAAAAGCCCGAATCCGTACGATTTTACTGTTTTTCGTATGATTTTCCTTTATTCTCCCGCATTTCTGTCGTACATTTGCAACCGGAACAACATACAGCCGGAGCAATCGCAAATTGACAATGACAAACAAACTATATATAAACGACAAACAAACTATATTAAATAATGAGCAGACTATTTTCCAAATCCGTCGGCGCGGTGATTACCGCAATGACGTTCCTCCTGCCGGCCACGGCTGCGGAGGTTGACTGGTTTGACGGCAGCGGTGCCGTCACGTATAGTGTCCAAAAGAGTGTCGACCCCGTGGTCGTGACGGCCCTCGACATGTTCAGCGGTGACATCGAGGCCGTGACGGGACAGCGGGCAGCACGGGCCGGGGAGCGCGACGCACGGATTGTCGTCGTCGAGGCCGACCGCGCCTCCGCTTCCACACTGAAACGGCTGAAAGGGTGGGGCGTCCCGGTGGACAGCCTGATGACGCTGACCGACGGTTTCCATATCTCCGTCGTAGGACGACAGATTGTCGTCGTCGGACGTAACGGACGCGGAACGGCCTACGGACTGCTCGAACTTTCGCGCATGGCGGGTGTATCGCCGTGGATATGGTGGGGCGATGTCGTGCCCGAGCGGCGCGCGCGGCTGACCATCGACGATGGCTTCCGCACGCTGCAGGGCGCTTCGGTTGAGTTCCGCGGCGTCTTCATCAACGACGAGGACTGGTCGCTCAGGCCGTGGAGCTACGGGACGTATGAGCCGGCGGAGTTCGGACAGATAGGGCCGAAGACATACAAGAGGATATTCCAGCTGCTGCTCCGTCTGCGCGCCAATGCCATCTGGCCGGGCATGCACACCGGAACGAAGGCCTTCTTCCGCACGGAGGGCACGAAGGCCATGGCCGACAGCTGCGGTATAGCCATCGGAACGTCCCACTGTGAGCCGCTGCTGAGGAACAATGTCGATGAGTGGGACGTGGCGGCGCGCGGACGGTATAACTATATGACCAATCGTCAGGCCGTGAAGGACTATTGGGTGGAACGCCTCCGGGAAGTGAAAGGCTCGGCCGGAGGAAACATGTTCACCATCGGCATGCGTGGAATACACGACGGCTCGATGGAGGGCGTCAAGACGATGGACGAGAAACAGTCGGCCCTGCAGCAGGTCATCGACGACCAGCAGGAGCTGCTGCGCAAGCATATAGGTGCGCCGGAGAAGCAGACGCAGGTGTTCGTGCCCTACAAGGAGGTGCTCCAGATATACGAGCGCGGACTGAAGGTGCCCGACTACGTGACGCTGATGTGGTGTGACGACAACTACGGCTACATGACACGCCTCTCCGACGCCAAGGAACAGCAGCGCGCCGGCGGCGGCGGAATCTACTATCACCTGAGCTACTGGGGCCGGCCGCACGACTATCTGTGGCTGACGACAACCCAGCCGGGACTGATCTACAACGAGATGCGCGAGGCCTACGACCACAACGTGCGCAAGGTGTGGATTGTCAACGTCCACGACCCGAAGGTGGCGGGCTATGACCTCGAACTGTTCCTCGACATGGCGTGGAACATCAACAGCGTCTCGGCGTCGACCGTCGACGACCATTACCGCGCGTGGCTCTGCCGCCAGTTCGGCACGGCGGCCGGCGAGAGGCTCTATCCCGCCATGCACGAGTTCTTCCGCCTCTGCGGCGAGCGCCGGCCGGAGTTCATGGGCTGGAGCCAGACGGAGCTGGACAAGAAGACATACGCCCGCGGACTCAGCCCTGTCATCAACTCCGAGTTCAGCACGACGGCCTTCGGCGGGGAGCTGGACCGCTATCTGGAGCGTTATGCCGATGTCGTCAGCGTGGTCCGCGAGGCTGAATCGCTGGTGCGGCCGGAGCTGCGCGACGCCTATTTCGCCGCGATACAATATCCTGTCTATTCCGCCGACGCCCACGCCCGGAAGATTCTGGAGTCGCAGCGCGCCCGCCAGCTGGCCACGGGAAGCACGCTGAAGGACATGTTCGCCAACAATGCGACGCTATATACGGCCGTGGCGCGCAGCCAGAGCGCCTATCAGGAAATACGCCGGCTGACGGAACGGTATAACGAAACAATGACCGGCGGAAAGTGGCGCCGCTCGATGAACATGCGGCCGCGTGATCTTCCTGTCCATGCCGCCCCGTCGCTGCCGACGCTGCTCAGCGACAAGGAGGTTTCGCAGTGGCTTGCCAAGGACACGCAGAAGTCCCGCCACGCCATCAACACGGAGGGCGCGATGGCCTTCAACGCCTGTGAATACACAACGGCATCGAAGGGCGTGCGCATCGTCCGGATGCTCGGTCACAGCATGAACGCCGTGGCGCTGCCCAAGGACGGCACGCTGACATACGAGTTCATGACCGAACGCGAGGGCAAGGCCACACTGCGCACGGCGCTCATTCCGACCCAGCCCAACGACAGCGGCGACCTGCGCTACAGCGTCAGCATCGACGGCGGCGAGCCGAAGGTCTATACACTGAAGGAAAAATTCCGTTCCGAGGGCTGGAAGCAGAACGTGCTGCGCGGTCAGGCCGTGCGCGAGCTGCCGGTGGAGCTGTCCAGCGGACGCCACACGCTGACGATACGGGCGCTCGACAACCACATCGTTGTCGACCAGTGGATGCTCGACCACAATCCGCAGCGGAAGCACTATCTCTTCCCCGTGGCTACGCCGGAACTGAAATAAAGCAGTTCCTGATTTGAAATAAAGAATTGTTTGATTTTCTGATGCATTACTCGCACATGTAAAGTGTGAATGAGCAGTGTATTTTGTAAAAGTTCTTGACAACTTCTGATTTTTGCGTAAGATAAAGGATAGAAAAAAGAAAGGCACGCATGTGATGGGTGAATGGAATGATTAACAGATAATTTGATTCAGAAGAAGGAAAGTGAAAGCTTTCTGTGTAAACAAGACAGACAGTTAGGAAACCCGGGGAAAGGGTTTGTTTGTGTGTTTCTGAATTAGGTTATTTGAAAATCTCATTTGCTGACATCGGTGTGGAAGATAGATATTACAATGTAGCATGTAATGCGGGACATCATGGATTTATGGATGAAGATGGTATTATGTAAACTAAAAGCAGATACCGTGATATCCATCCAGAGTGATCGTAACTGCCAGAATAAGAGATTTCAAAAAGTCTGTTTCAGGAAACTGGAACAGACTTTTTTTCCCCTGCGGAAAACAAGGGAGAACAAATCCTCTGCTCACCAGAGGGTTCGCATTTTCCTTCGGAAAACGAGGAGGATTTATGTTACAGATTAAAAATTTAAGCATTACTCATAAAAAGGACCTGCGTGTTATTTTAAATGATTTTTCCTGTGTGTTAAATGACGGCGATAAGGCGGTCATTATCGGGGAAGAGGGAAATGGAAAGTCAACGCTTTTAAAATGGATTTACGATGAAAAGCTGGTGGACGATTACTGCGAGACAGAAGGTGAACTGATCCAAACGAAGGAGCGTATCGCTTATCTGCCACAGGAACTGCCGAAAGAAAAACGGACATTAACAGTCTGTGAGTTTTTTATGGAAGAGGAGAGCTTTTTGGAGCAGACACCAAAAACGCTGGGGCAGATGGCGGCAAAATTTCATGTCCCGGCAGATTTCTTTTACCGGGAGCAGCCCATGGAAACACTGTCGGGTGGAGAGAAAGTCAAGGCGCAGATGATGAAACTGCTTTTGACGGAGCCGACAGTCCTTTTGCTGGATGAACCGTCCAATGACATTGATGTGGAGACGCTGGAATGGTTAGAGCAGCTCATTCAAAACTGGAAACATATTGTGCTGTTTATTTCGCATGACGAGACGTTGATTGAAAATACAGCGAATATGATCATTTACATCGAGCAGATCCGCAGAAAAACTGTGAGCAGATATACGATCACAAAAATGTCCTACGAACAGTACCGAAAAGAGCGGCTGCGCAATTTCGAAAATCAGGAGCGGCAGGCAGAGAGTGAAAGACGTGAAAAGAAGATACGCGAGGAAAAGTTAAAGCGTATTTATCAGAGTGTGGACTATGCACAGGAGACGATCTCAAGGCAGAACCCGGCAGGCGGGAGACTGTTAAAAAAGAAAATGCACGCAGTAAAATCCATGGAGCGGCGTTTTGAAAAAGAAAATGAGAACATGACCGAGATGCCGGAGCAGGAGGGCGCGATCTTCTTTAAGCTTGGAAATAAGGAGGCGGCAATTCCGGCAGGAAAAACAGTGATCGAGTACGAGTTGCCAGAACTGTGGACGCCGGATGGGGAGCGCATTCTGGCTGAAAATATTTTTCTCCGCATACGCGGTTCTGAAAAGATTTGCATCACCGGGAAAAATGGAGTCGGTAAGACGACTCTGCTTCATAAAATAGCGGAGGAGCTGTTGAACAGAAATGACATTCACGCGGAGTATATGCCGCAGAATTACGAGGAACTGTTGCAGTTACATGTGACGCCTGTGGAATATTTAGATCAGACCGGGAAAAAAGAGGAGCGGACAAAAATCAGGACATTTCTGGGCGCGTTAAAATATACGGCAGATGAGATGGATCATCCCATCGCAGAGTTATCCGGTGGACAGAAAGCAAAAATTTTTCTACTGAAAATGAGTATGTCCGGGGCGAATGTACTGATTTTGGATGAACCGACAAGAAATTTTTCACCGCTGTCCGGTCCGGTCATCCGTGAAATGCTAAAGGAATTTCCGGGGGCAGTCATCAGTATCTCGCATGACAGAAAGTATATTGATGAGGTATGCGATAAAGTATACTGTCTGACGGAAACAGGGTTACAGTTGCAGGAAAAATAGAAATCATAGACTATTGACAAAACTTTAACACTTTAAACGAAAAAAGTGCTTGCCAATCCGCAAAAAAACGTATATCATGTTTGATAAATACAGAAAGCGAAACAAGGAGAGGATTAGCATGGAAAAACGTATTTCAGGTCACACAGGTTTACTGGCATTGATCGGATCACCGGTCGGACATTCAGGTTCACCTGCAATGTATAACTACAGTTTTGAAAAACTTGGTCTTGATTATGCTTATGTGGCATTTGATATAAAAGAAGATAAGGTAAAAGATGCAATCGCGGCGATGAAAACATTCAATATGCGTGGGTGCAATGTGACGATGCCGGACAAGGTAGAGGCAGCAAAGTATATGGATGAACTTTCACCGGCGGCGCAGATCATCGGTGCAGTCAATACGATTGTCAATGATAACGGAAAACTGACCGGATATATTACAGATGGCGAGGGATTTGTCCATAACTTAAGAGATCACGGAATTGAGATCAAAGGCAGAAAAATTACAGTAGCCGGAGGTGGGGGCGCAGCGACTGCGATTCAGGTACAGTGTGCATTAGACGGAGCACGTGAAATTTCGATTTTCAATATCAAAGACGCATTTTTCGAGCGAACTCTGAAGACCGCAGAAAAGATCAGGAAAGCAGTACCGGAGTGTGTGGTCAATGTATATGACATTGCAGATACAGCAAAAATGACGGAAGAGATCCAATCCAGTGATATTTTTGCAAATGCTACAATTGTAGGAATGAAGCCGATGGATGACCAGAGTGTTGTGAAAGATCTGTCTGCATTCCGCCCGGGACTTGTAGTTGCAGATGCAGTTTACAATCCGGAGGAGACAAAGCTTTTGCGGGAGGCAAAGGAAGCAGGATGCACCTGTATCGGTGGAAAAGGCATGTTGTTATGGCAGGGTGTTGCAGCGTTTAAACTGTACACAGGCCAGGATATGCCGGTGGAAGATGTAAAGAAATTGTTCTTCAGTTAATATAGAAACGGATTTATTGAAAAAATGAGCCGGCAAAAGTATTTCACTTTTGCCGGCTTTTTAGATTTAGGCAACATAATCAATATTATTTCCGGTGAAACGCAGAGCGTCCTGAGATTTCCGCTCCTGCTGATAGGGATTGGATTCATTCGGATATTTGATCATTGTGTTTGTCGTGCCGCCAGATACATAGGTGCGTCCACATTCCGGGCAGACCGAAGTATGAATGGACACGGAGGCGGAAATGACTTTTCCGTTGTTCTGTGAAGCTTTGGTATAGGCATTGGATACATGCTCCCCCTCATGGGCGCGCACTGCATTTCCGGCTGCCCCCGGAGCAATGTGTGCGGCTGATTTGTAGGAAACATTTTCGTTGGATCCATCTACATATTTCCGGTTTTTGCAGGTCTGACATTCTTCCGGGGAGCCTGGACGGTTTGTGGAATCCGCTTTATTTGGATCATCGGAATTTTTGATATTATAATGATTATAATAATCGGAATCTGCATAAGTGTTTATGCTTGCATTCGTGGATATATTCATGAGGATGCCTCCTTTTTGCAAGTGATTGGTGTTTCGTATCTTTTCTTTATCATAACACAGCCTGCAAATAAAAAGTCAAGGCTAAAATGAAAGAACTTTGAAAATTTTATA
>ERZ780208.2334-NODE-2334-length-13326-cov-14.120865_pt1 | contig 13326 bp, 9 predicted proteins | sample MGYA00511167_ERZ780208 | MGnify/ENA primary metagenome ERZ780208 (study PRJEB29588, sample SAMEA2159202) | human gut metagenome | biome: human gut; feature: human-associated habitat; material: faeces | place: Denmark | collected 2008/2010 ... | reverse complement strand
TGCGTTTCCCCAGCCCAGGGTTGCGGGCGAAGCACGCTACCCTGGGTAAGCGACCAACTAATATAGCTACTCTGTAAGAGTTGCGCTTAGCCGTAGGCGTTACCAGCCTTTCAACCCATTACTATGTCCCCTTATATATATAAATAGGTATAGGGGGAAACGCAATTATTTCCTGATTAGTCCCCGTGGTTCTGGAATTGCGCAAATTTTGCGCTAAAAATTACCTGCTGTAACGCAATTTTCACCTTAAAAAGTTTTTTGGTCTCATAATTAATTGTAAATTTGCATCAGCATCATCTTAATAATTGATAAAATATGAGTAAAAAATGTAGTTTAACATTACTCTTTTTCTTGCTTTTCATGCCTTTGTCTCTTTTGGCACAAGAGATAACGGTCAAGGGAAAAGTCTCTGAGAAAGGTACTGGCGAACCCTTGCCGGGCGCAAGCGTAGTAGTCCAGAAATCCACAAAGGGTGTTATGACCGACGTTGATGGTGGCTATGAAATCAAAGTCAAGCCAACCGACAAACTTGTGTTCTCCTACGTAGGTATGGAGGACAAAGTCGTTACCGTGGGAAACCAGACAGTTATCAATGTAGAGCTTGCCCCCAAGGGTAACGAGCTTGACGAGGTAACGGTCGTAGCCTACGGTAAGCAGAAGAAGGAGAGTATCACCGCGTCTATTACCACGGTCAACGCCAAGGACCTGCGCGTACCATCGAGCAGCCTTACCACTTCGTTTGCCGGTAACATCGCTGGTATGATAGCCTACACCCGCTCGGGTGAGCCGGGCCAGGACAACACCGACTTCTTCGTTCGTGGCGTCACCACGTTCGGCGAGGGTGGCTCCAACCCTCTTATCTTGATCGACAACATCGAGCTGACCACAACAGACCTTAACCGTCTGCGTCCCGATGACATCGAGAGTTTCTCTATCCTCAAGGATGCGTCGGCCGCAGCCCTCTACGGAGCCCGCGGTGCCAACGGTGTCATCCTGGTTACCACCAAGCGTGGTGAGGAGGGTCCCGCCAAGATTTTCGGACGTATAGAGCACTCTATCTCAAGTCCTACCAAGAAGGTGGAGATAGCCGACCCCGTAACCTACATGCAGTGTTACAACGAGGCCCTGCTGTCGCGCAATCCCAGCAACATTGACGACCTCATCTACAGCCAGGACAAGATAGAGAACACGGGCAAGCCTGGTGCCAACCGCATCATCTACCCTGCCAACGACTGGTACAACATGCTGTTCAAGAACACCGCACAGAGCACCCGTGCCGATGTGTCTATCCGAGGTGGTGGTAAGGTGGCTACCTATTATATATCGGGAGCCTTCACCCAGGATAGCGGTATCCTGAAGGTGGACCACCGCAACAGCTTCAACAACAACATTGACAGCAAGGTCTACACCATGCGTGCCAACGTGGATGTCAATGTTACCAAGACCACCAAGGTGGGCCTGCGCCTTACCGGCAACTTTGACGACTACACCGGCCCGATGTCTTCGGGTAACGAGATGTTTGTCAATGTAATGCACGCCGACCCCGTATTATTCCCCGCCTACTATCCCATGGACAATGACCATATAGGCATCAAGCACATCATGTTCGGTAACTACGAGACGGGCGGATACATCAACCCATACGCCGAGATGGTTCGCGGCTACAAAGACTACCAGCGCTCGCAGATGATAGCCGCCGTACAGCTGGACCAGGATCTGAGTTTCATCACCAAGGGCCTGAAGTTCACCACCCTCTTTAACCTTACGCGCCTTTCTGACTTTACCACCAAGCGTTACTTCAAACCTTACTGGTATCAGCTGGGCAGCTACGACTCGTACACAGGCGAGTACCATATTAACCGTATCAATGAGGATGGTACAGACTATCTGACCTATGAAGAAGGAAAGAAGAACGTGACCAACACCATGTACTGGGAAAGCCGCCTGTACTGGAACCAGCACTTTGACGTTCACTCCCTGGGTGCCCTGTTGGTATTCACCACCCGCGAGCAGCGCAATGCCAACGCCGGCAGCCTGCAGCTCTCGCTGCCCTCGCGTAACGTGAGCCTGGCAGGCCGATTGACTTACGGCTATGACGACCGCTACTTTGCCGAGTTCAACTTCGGTTACAACGGTTCTGAGCGTTTCTCTAAGGAGCACCGCTGGGGTTTCTTCCCCTCAATGAGTTTCGGCTGGATGATGTCTAACGAGAAGTTCTTCAAGCCATTGGAGAAGATTATCACCAAGCTGAAGCTGCGCTACTCTTACGGTCTCGTAGGTAACGACAACATCGGAAAGGCAACCAACCGCTTCTTCTATCTCTCTGAGATGAATATGAACTCTGGCTCGGCCGCATCGCACTTCGGCAACAACCTGCAGACCGCCTATAACGGCATCACCTTTAAGCGTTATGCCAACGCAGCCATTACATGGGAACGCTCCAAGAAGCAGAACTTCGGAGTGGAACTCCAGCTGTACAAGGACTTGGACATTATAGCCGAATACTACAACGAGAAGCGTACCGATATATATATGAGCCGTGCAGACATTCCGTCGACTATGGGTCTGCAGACCGCTATCAGCGCCAACATCGGCGAGGCCTCTGCACACGGTGTAGACATCCAGCTCGAATACAAGAAAAACTGGAACAAGGATCTCTGGACATCGGCCCGCGGTAACTTCACTTTTGCCCGCAGCAAGTACGAGGTTTACGAGGAGCCCACCTATGCCGAGTCTTATCGCCAGCACAAGGGCTACTCTATCAAACAGAAATGGGGTTACATAGCCGAGCGTCTGTTCGTAGACGACGAGGAGGCCGCTAACAGCCCGTCGCAGGCCGGTTTTGGTTCGCAGTACGGCGGTGGTGACATCAAGTACACCGACGTAAACAAAGATGGTATCATCAACGAGGCCGATATGGTGCCCATTGGTAACCCCACCTCACCAGAGTTTATCTATGGTTTCGGTGTGTCGGTAGGCTACAAGGGCTTCGACTGCTCGGTATTCTTCCAGGGCCTGGCCAACGAGTCGTTCTGGATCAACGCCAGTGGCTACAGCAAGAACAACACTGGCGGTATGGCCCCATTCTACCAGCACACCCAGTTGCTCAAGTCTATCGCCGACGACCACTGGAGCGAGGACAACCGCAACCTGTATGCCTTCTGGCCCCGCCTGAGCACCTATCTTAACAACAACAACACGCCGACCAGTACTTGGTGGATGCGCGACGGCTCGTTCCTGCGCCTGAAGCAGATGGAGTTAGGTTACACCATTCCACGCAATCTCACCAAGAAGTGGCACATGGACAGTCTGCGCTTCTACGTATCGGGTACCAACCTGCTCAACTGGAGCAGCTTCAAGATGTGGGACCCCGAGCAGGGAGCCTCAGCCTTGAACTATCCGCTGCAGCGTACTATCAATATCGGCTTAAACGTTACCTTCCAATAAAACAGACCATATTATGTTGAAGATATTTAACAAAATCAAGACTTCGGTACTGATTGCCGGTGTAGCCCTGATGAGCCTTGCATCGTGCAACGATTACCTTGATGTAGTGCCCGATGGCGGCGACCCCACACTGGACGACGCCTTCAACCTTCGCTCCACAGCCATCCGTTATCGTGGTACCTGCTATTCATATATGCAGAAAGACGGTTTCGGAAGTGGCGACCCGGCTCTGCTCGGTGGTGACGAGTTGTGGGATCTCTATCCCCGTACCACCCAAAAGTACATCGGCCAGACCATGACCATGATAGCCCGTGGTCTGCAGAGCAAGTCCAATGTATATGGCAATGACTGGGATCATTACTTTACGGCCATTCGCGACTGCGACAACCTGATAGACAACGTGGACAAAGTGCCTGACATGACCGATGAGGAGAAGGCGCAGTGGAAGGCCGAGGGACGGTTCCTCAAGGCTTACTACCACTTCTGCCTTATCCGCAAGTGGGGTGCCATCCCTATCACCAAGCACAGTCTGCCCATGGATGCCAGCGTAGAAGAGGTCCGTGTTTACCGCGACCCCATCGACAGCTGTTTCAACTTTGTCCTGGACGAGATAGACAAGGCCATCCCCTATCTGTCTGAGTCGTTTGACGAGAGTGAGTATGGCTATGTCACCAAGGCTGCCGCTGCTGCCATGAAGGCCCGTGTGGCCTGCTATGCTGCCAGCCCCCTGTTTAATGGCAACGAGGATCAGAAGAACCTCGTTGACAAGCGCGGCGTACAGCTCTTCCCGGCTAAGACCGAGGAGCAGAAGTTGGAGCGTTGGAAATATGCCATGCAGGCTTGTAAGGATGCCATCGATGAGTGCGAGAAGGTTAACATCAAGTTGTACACAGGCCAGGACATTACCCTGCGTCTGGGCGACAACGACACGCTGAAGACCGATCTCATTCTGCGTGGCACACTTTGCCAGCCTTGGAACACAGAACTCATCTGGGGCAACACCCAGCTCTCATGGGGAAGCAGCGAGCGCCAGTATTGGCAGATGCTCGCCACGGTAGACCTCCAGGCCAAGACACTCGGAATGAGTGGCCCCATCACTGGTTACCGCTGCGTTGGTGTGCCTCTGAAGATAGCCGAAGAGTTCTACACCAAGCACGGAGTGCCAATCACGGTTGACAGGGATCGCCAGAACGGCTGGAACGAGCTTGATATTGTACGTGGCGACGAGGCCCACAAATACTATATAGAGAAAGGCTACGAGACCGTTAAGCTCAACTTCGACCGCGAACCCCGCTTCTATGCCTACTTAGGTTTCGACGGTGGCAAGTGGCTCGGCCAGTTGCCCGAGGCTACCCTGCAGAAAGCCCCAGGTCAACTCTCGCCCGAGGACATTTTCGATGTAGAGTGCCGCAATGGTAAGTATGCCAACAAGCTCGGTGGCAACCAGGGCCCTGTAACCGGCTACTTCCCCAAGCGTACCATTCCTTACCAGAACCGTGTATCGGGTAATGCCGGAACGAATGTCTCTACGACTTTCTTCCCCTATCCTATCATCCGTCTCACTGACCTCTACCTGCTCTACGCCGAGGCCATCAACGAGGTGGAAGGCCCCAATGGTCCTAACAGCGCCGAGATGTTCAAGTGTCTCAACGACATCCGTGAGCGTGCCCATATTCCTGACGTGAAGACTGCCTGGGATGAGTACAGCACCAACCCCGGCTACTACAGCACACAGGCCGGTATGCGCGCCATCATACACCAGGACCGCATGAACGAGATGGCATTCGAGAGCCAGCGTTTCTGGGATTTGCGCCGCTGGAAAGAGGCCCCCGCAGAGTATAGCAAGAATATCTACGGCTTCAACCTGAACGCCTCGGATCCTACTGAATACTACAAGAAGACCCTCGTGTTCGAGCAGCCTTTCTTGCTCCGCGACTACTTCTGGCCCATCAGCACATCGACTATGGAACACAATCCTAATCTTATCCAGAACACAGGTTGGTAAACTAATAAATAGCATACAATTATGAAAAAGATACTAATATCACTCAGTTTATTACTGATGGCTGTCATCACCCTGGTTAGCTGTGGTGACGGCAACAGAATAGACCAGAAAGGCGAAATAGCCATTCCGCAGGAGCCCACCATTGTGGGCATCAAATCGGTTCCTGGCGGTGCCGTCATCAAGGTGTCTATCCCTGACGACCCCAACCTCAAGGGCGTGGTAGCAACCTACCAGCGCAACGGGGCAACCGTAGAGTCGCGCATATCGCGCTATCTTGACACACTGGTCGTAGAAGGTTATGCCGACGAGAACGAGCACGACGTGGTAATCCGCTCGTTTAATGCCAACGATGACAAGTCAGAGGGACAGACCGTGAAAATAACTCCGCTGGTAGCTCCCGTCAAGACCGCAAAGTTCGAGGCTTTCGAGAGTTTCGGTGGCATCAAAATACGTATCACTGATAATCCTACCCTGGCCAAACTGGCCCTCGTAGTACAGTGCGACCAGACCAACCCTGACCAAGACCTGGCCTACGACCAGCGTAAGTGGAAGGACGTGTCTACCTTCTTCACAGAGAGCAACTCTGTCGTCGTGACCCGCCGTGGCCTGGAAGCAGTTCCTACCGTTTTCGCGTTCCACTTCCGTGATGATTTCGGAAATGTTTCTGAGACACAGCTCATCAAACTGACTCCCAAGGAGGAGGTAGCTCTCAACAAGAAACTCTGCAAGCACTACCCCGTAGACGATGACAACTTTAACAATGATACCGGTGGCGGTGGCGTACAAGCCCTCTTCGACGGTGTGTACAATGGTACCGGCAAGTTCTTCCTTGCAGCCAAGGGTAACCCCATTCCCACATGGCTTACCATTGACCTCGGCCAGGATGCTTCTATCAGCCGTATCGCCACCAAGCCCCGCTGGGACTACATGCCTTTCCAGAGTGGTAATGTACGCGAGTGGGAGTTCTGGGGTACTGATGTAGACCCACGCCAGGACCTTATAAACAATCCTGCTAACAAGGACGATGCCGACTACCAGTCTCGTCATGGCTTCAGCCGTGGGTGGTTCATGATTGCCAAGGGCGAGCAGTACAAGCCATCGGGTTATGCTCCTGACGGCACCGTAGACGGCTGGACCTCTGAGGACCGCGAGTACTATCTTAACAGCACAGAGTATGAGTGCGACAACACCAACCCGCTCACACCCCGTGCCTTTGACAAGATACGCTATCTGCGCATCGTGGTGGTTAACACCTTCGAGTCATGGCAGTACAAGCAGACCTCAGGCGGATGGTTCATCGGCGAGGTAAGTCCTTATGGTCAGATTTATTAAAACAGTAATCTTCCTAAATAGCATACGACAATGAAAAGAATATTATATATAACATTGATTGCCGCGCTTGTAGGCTCGTTCACTTCCTGCAAGGACCAGGACGACATCTACAAGCAGTGGGTAGTACCTGGCGGCAACGTCTATCCGGAGAAAGCCAATGGTCTTAACGCCAAGCTGGGTTACAAGCGTGTACAGCTCAGATGGGCTACGCCCAAAGACCCCTCGGTGACCAAGGCTGTCATCACCTGGGACAATGGCGACCAGACCAAGGAACTGAACTATGCCGACTATGCCGGGCAGGACAGTATCAGACTGGAAATAGACCAGCTCAAAGAGCAGAGCTATACCTTCAACATCGTCAACTACGACAAGGAGGGCAACCAGTCTATGCAGTCTGAGAATACCGCTTCGCCTTATGGCGACATCTGGCTCGCAACACACGCAGAACGCACCATCAAGTCGGCTGAGATTCCCAGCGGTACCAACGCCAATATAACCCTTGACTTTGGTACCAATGAGATGGTGGCTACCAAGTTCCGCTATCTCAACAACGATGGCGAGTGGGTGGTTACAGACCCTGTGCCCAGCAATGTAGCCAGCGTGGTGTTAGAAAATGCCAAGGTGGGTACTCGTTATGAGTATGCCTCGGGCTACTGCCCTGTTGCCGGACTGGACACTATCTGGAACAGTTGGAGCAAGTCGCCCACGCCTATTGCCGGCAAACTTACCCATACCAACTGGTCTGTAGAGGCTCCTGGATATAGCAATGGCTATCCACCAGAGCTGGCTATCGACGGCATAAACAGTGGCAACTTCGCTAACGGCTGGTGGTGGAACAATCCCACTTATCCCAAGATTTTCCTCGTTGACCTGGGCAATGAGACCACTTTCGTCAATAAGATTGTACTCTATCAGAATACTGGTAATTGGTATAACGGCCGTACACTCTATAACGTAGAGCTCTATTGTGGTAACGAGAAGTTTGACATCAACGCCGGTGCCGACTACGCCAATACGCCTGCTTTCCAGCATGCAGTCTACAAGCATACCACTATGGTGTTCTGGAATGGCTCAGCTTCGGCAACCTGGAATTTTGGTGAGATGAAGAACTTCCGCTACTTCTGCTTCGTCATAAAGAACAGCCGCCGTAACGGTAGCGCCATCAACGAGATTGATGCCTTTGGTTATGATAATGCAGCCGAATAGTAGTACTTTTGAAATTTAATTTTAACAATAACTAAAGAGTCCCGATGACCATGAACGTCATCGGGACTTTTTTGATGGCTGTCGCGCTGTCGATTTATCATTTGTTAGTAATAAATACTGTTAAGATGGCGGTTTTTACGCAGAAATGGAGTAATTTTGCCATCGCAAACAACAAATTTAACATTATACTGACAATGAAAAAGATTAGAGCCGCCGTAGTAGGTTACGGCAATATCGGTCATTACGCCGTGCAGGCCCTCGAAGCCGCCAAGGATTTCGAGATAGCTGGCATCGTGCGTCGTCAAGGCAACACAGACTGCCCATTGGAACTTACTCCTTACGAGGTAGTAGATGATATCTCCCTGCTCCACGATGTAGATGTGGCTATTCTCGCCACGCCTACACGTTCTTGCCCCGACTATTCAGCCAAGATAGTGGCTATGGGCATCAATACCGTCGACAGCTTTGATATCCATACCAGCATCCTCGACTATCGCCGCAAGCAGATGGAAAACTGCAAGAAGGCAGGTCGTGTCAGCGTCATCGCTGCCGGATGGGACCCCGGTTCAGATTCCGTAGTGCGCGTGCTCATGGAGAGCCTCGCCCCCAAAGGACTCAGCTATACCAACTTCGGTCCCGGCATGAGTATGGGTCACTCTGTCTGCGTGCGCAGCAAGGAGGGTGTACGCAATGCCCTCTCTGTCACCATTCCCCTCGGCGAAGGCATCCATCGTCGTATGGTCTATGTAGAGCTCGAAGACGGAGCCACCCTCGAGCAGGTTACCGCTGAGATCAAGGCCGACCCCTATTTCGCCAACGACGAGACCCATGTCTTCGCCGTAGCCTCTGTCGATGATGTGCGCGATATGGGCCATGGTGTCAACCTCGTGCGCAAGGGTGTGAGCGGCAAGACCCCCAACCAGCGTTTCGAGTTCAATATGAGCATCAACAATCCCGCCCTCACCGCCCAGGTGCTTGTCAATGTGGCTCGCGCAGCCATGCGTCTGCAGCCCGGTTGCTACACCATGCCCGAGATACCCGTTATCGACATGCTCGCTGGCGACCGTGAGGAGATTATCGGTCATCTGGTATAAGCAGAAAACAACGGAAAACGAATCATAATGAATCGCAAAACTTATCTTATGCTTGCCTCCGTGATGGCGGCAGTGGTAGTGGCGCTGCTCATCAGTGCGCGTCCTGCCGATGAAATCATGACCCATAAGGGCAACACCACCATCGTCAACACCACCCAGTTGGGTGCGCAGGTGCGTGGCTTCAAGGGCGCCACTCCCGTGTTGATACACATCGAGAAAAACAAGGTGGTCAAGGTAGAGGCTCTGCCCAACAGAGAGACTCCCAAGTTCTTCGCCCGTGCCAAGGCTGTGCTCCAGCAGTTTGAGGGCCTTACAGTGGCCAAGGCCCAGAAGGCCGAGGTCGATGGCGTCAGCGGCGCCACCTTCAGTTCCAATGCGCTCACCAAGAACGTCAAGCTCGGACTGGAGTATTACAAGAAGAACAAGAAGTAACCTGACAGTATCGGCAACGCCCATACCGCCCTATTTCATACAGCGTGGCAAGGATTGAGTTCCCTGCCACGTTTTTTTTATTGGTGTGGGGGAGGGAGGTGCATTGTGAGCCCCTCCCCAGCTCTCACCAAGGGATGGAAATCCATTCCCGTTGTGTTTAAGTAGGTTATGGTTACGCTCCTTTTCTTGAATAAGGCTGGAATGGGGCCTTTGTTTTGGCTTTTTCCTTCCCCTTGGGGAAGGTTAGGATGGGGCTTGTGGTTGATGGTACGCACCCCTGGCAACTCCTACAGAGTTGCCGCTGCTTGCGGAGGCTCTATTATGGGTTTATTGCGTATCTCCCCTCTCCCGCCAATCACTGCGGATTGCAGAGGACTTCGCAGACGCGGTCCTGGAAGTGGCGGGCATCGCTGGCGCGCATCACTCCCTGGTTGAGTATGGCGAAGCAGAGCTGGTGCCCGTTGGCGGCAGTGCAGTAGCCTGCCAACGAGATGACGCCGGTAAGGGTGCCGGTCTTTGCCTTGACGTTATCCTTGGTGAAGGTTCCGTGCATACGCTTTTCCAGAGTGCCATCTACTCCTGCCTTAGGCAACGAAGGGAGCAGATGAATATAGATATTCTGATAACGATAGGCATAGCGGAGCAGACGCACCTCGAGTTCGGCGGTGACATAGTTGTAGAGCGACAGACCCGAACCGTCGGCAATGCGGTAGCGCTGACCGTGGAGTCCTACCTTGTCTATAAGGCGACGGATATACTGGCGGGCGTGACGGGCCGAAGCCGGACGGGCACCACCCGAGGCTGCGAGCTGATAGAAGAGCGACTCGGCATAGAGGTTGTCGCTCTCCTTCATCATACGCATGAGTATCTGGTCGATGGTGTGATAACGGGCGCAGATGCAGAAGGCTGTGTCGGGCTTGACGGCGGTAGAGGCAAAAGCCTGGACCACAAGCCCCGACTCCCGCAGTTCACGCTCAAAGCGCTCCATAAACTGGTCCTTGCGGCCATAGATGAGGGGCGTGAGCACGGGGTTGTCGTCGTCCCAGCACCATCCCTCGCCCAGCAGGTCATAGTCCTTCATGCTCTTGTCGGCATAGAGGTGGCCGCGGATAGTGTCGACGCCCATCTTACGGATGCTCTCGACAAAGGCTGACATATCATCGGCATTGAAGAGGGGGTCCATGCCACCCACGCAGTAGATGTCGCCCTCGAGGGTACGGTTGGCGATATGCCCGGTATAGCACAGCTCGGTCTTGGTCTGATACGAACCGCCGAGACGGTCGATGGCGGCAATGGCGGTGAGCAGCTTCATGGTCGACGCCGGACGCATCATCTGCCGCTCGTTGTGACGGTAGATGACAGAGTCGGCTGTGAGGTCATAGACCATGAGCCCTACCTGAGAGGTCTGGAACATATCGGCCTCGAGGAGACGGTCGATGCCATGTACGGCAGACTGTGGCCACTTCAGCGAGAGCGAGTCGCGCACGAGGGTGTCGGCAGGCAGAGTCCCCCCCACTGTCTCGTCCTCGCCCGCTACGTCCTGGGCCTGTACGGGAACTGCGGTCAGCCACATCAGCAGCCAACCTAATATATATAAATAGGTATGCGTCATTGTTTAACAGTTATTCTCTTTGTCATTTCATCTACAAACAGCTGTTCCATCTGTGGTTTCAGACTCAGCGACCTGCCCTTGCCATACTCTACGAGTACATAGCCGACCAGCCCGAAGCAGTTTGTCATCGTCTGGCAGCGGCTTACATCGGCATAGGCAATGCTGCGGGTACGCGAGAAGCGACCACCGCTCACCACGAGGGCCTCGGGAGTGAAGGAATAGGTGGTATGGAGCACGCGCTCGACCATCAGCACCCACACGGCTGCCACAGGCAGCGCCACCACCACCCTCTGCATCCAGAAGAAGTAGAAGGAGAGCAAAGCCATGAGCACGATGGCACTCACATCGATGGCCGTAACCCTGTAATGGAATATCCTGTTCATAATAACTGTATGCAAAATTACGAATTTAATTGCCAAAAGAGTTATGATTATTATAATTTTTAGTAAATTTGCACCGAAATAAGATAAATATGGTTTACAAGTACGATTTTCTCATTATCGGCTCAGGCGTAGCCGGAATGAGTTATGCGCTTAAGGTAGCGAGAGCACATAAAGGTAAGGTCTGCATGATATGCAAGACATCGCTCAACGAAGCTAACACCTACTTTGCCCAAGGCGGAGTGGCGTCGGTAACCAATCTGCTGAAAGACAATTTCAAAAAGCATATCGAAGACACCATGATAGCCGGTGACTACATCAGCGACCCCAAGGCCGTAGAGCAGGTAGTGACGATGGCGCCCGAGCAGATCAAGGAGCTCGTCAACTGGGGGGTCAGCTTCGACCGTAAGGACAACGGTGAGTTTGACCTGCACCGCGAGGGAGGCCACTCCGAGTTCCGCATCCTGCACCATGCCGACGACACCGGTGCCGAGATACAGCGCGGTCTGATGGAAGCCGTGCGCAGCAACCCCGACATCGATATCAAGGAAAACCATTTTGCCGTAGAGATTATTACCCAGCACCACCTCGGTGCGCGCGTCACCCGACGCACTCCCTATATCAACTGCTATGGAGCCTATGTGCTCGACCCCGACACCCAGAAGGTAGACACCTATCTGAGCAAGGTCACCGTGATGTGTACCGGTGGCTGCGGAGCCGTCTACCAGACCACCACCAACCCCGTGATTGCCACGGGCGACGGCGAGGCTATGGTCTACCGCGCCAAGGGCACCGTACAGGACATGGAGTTTGTACAGTTCCACCCCACCTCGCTCTACCACCCCGGCGAGACTCACCCCGCCTACCTCATCACCGAAGCCATGCGTGGCTACGGCGGCATACTGCGTCTGCCCAACGGCGAGAGCTTCATGGAGAAGTATGACAAGCGACTCTCGCTGGCTCCACGCGACATCGTGGCTCGCGCCATCGACCGCGAGATGAAGACCCACGGACTCGACCACGTCTGCCTCGACGTCACCCATAAAGACCCCGAAGAGACGCGCCACCACTTCCCCAATATCTATGCCAAGTGTCTCTCCATAGGCATCGACATCACCAAGGAGTATATCCCCGTGCGCCCCGCAGCCCACTACATGTGTGGCGGCATCAAGGTCGACCTCAACGGATGCTCGAGCATCAACCGGCTCTACGCCATCGGCGAGTGCTCGTGTACGGGTCTGCACGGCGGCAACCGCCTGGCCAGCAACTCGCTCATCGAGGCGGTGGTCTATGCCGAGACCGCAGCACGCCACAGCATAGAGCACGTCGACGAGTATGACTTCAACGACAAGGTGCCCGACTGGAACGACGACGGCACCATGACCAATGAGGAACAGGTGCTCATCACACAGAGCGTGAAGGAGGTGGGCGAAATCATGAGCAACTATGTGGGCATCGTGCGCAGCGACCTGCGTCTCAAGCGTGCCTGGGACCGTCTGGACCTGCTCTACGAAGAGACCGAAAACCTCTTCAAGCGTGTCAAGGTGAGCAAGGAGCTCTGCGAGCTACGCAATATGATCAACACGGGTTACCTCATCACGCGTATGGCCATCGAGCGCAAAGAGAGCCGTGGTCTGCACTACACCATCGACTACCCGGTACACGCTTACGATAAGAAATAAGCACGGCACATAGACAATGGAAGCCCCTACACGGTCTTCCACAAGGGAGAAGCTTGAAAGCCCCTCCCCAACCCTCCCCAAGGGAGGGCACTGAAAAACTACCGTTATTTCCATTTTATCGGCGTGGTCATGCGTC
>ERZ780208.2324-NODE-2324-length-13359-cov-4.659050_pt1 | contig 13359 bp, 8 predicted proteins | sample MGYA00511167_ERZ780208 | MGnify/ENA primary metagenome ERZ780208 (study PRJEB29588, sample SAMEA2159202) | human gut metagenome | biome: human gut; feature: human-associated habitat; material: faeces | place: Denmark | collected 2008/2010 ... | reverse complement strand
GAGAAGCTGCGCTGCCCCTGCTTTTAATTTTGCCGCTATCAGCCGCGGAATAGTGACTCCTCCAACTGCACCCGAAATTTGACGCCCCTCCATACACCATTGATGCCGGACGCTGATTTTTATGGGCCGATAGAGGCGCCGATTGACGCTTTTTTTGTAACTTTGGAGCGTGAAGCTGAAGGCAGTCAAATATGCCGTAATGATGACCGTGGCCATACTTGCAGGTAGCGGGTTGGCTGTGGCCGCACCCGTAGCGCCGCGCCCGGGTGTCGTGGTGCGTTCGACCGTATCCACAACGGACGATGGCGACATCGAGGTGGTTGTGCGCGGCTTGACAATATATGTCACCACGTCGCGACCCATACAAGTGAAAATTTTCACCATACTCGGTCAGTTGATTGTTCAGCAAAACGTGCCGGCGGGTACTACGCGGCTAAGCGTCAAAGCCCGCGGCATATACATACTCAAGGCCGGTGATGCCACCTGCCGCATAACCGTGTGATGCCGATTCGAAGTCGGTACCACCCAATATTATAGACATCCCGTAATATGGATAATATCAGTGTAAAGATTGTGAACACCTCCGGACACGCACTTCCGTCGTATGCCACGGTCTCATCCGCCGGCATGGATGTACGGGCGCATCTGTCCGAGCCGGTAGTGCTTGGTCCGCTTGAACGCGCCCTAATACCCACCGGGTTGCGTGTCCAGCTTCCCGAAGGCTACGAGATGCAGCTGCGTCCGCGCAGCGGCCTTGCCCTCAAGCACGGCATCACCCTGGTAAATACGCCCGGGACGATAGATGCCGACTATCGCGGCGAAATCGGAGTGATACTTGTCAACCTTTCCGACCGGCCCTTTACAGTCAACGACGGCGAGCGCATTTGCCAGATGGTGATAGCACCGTATACCAGGGTGCAATGGACGTCGACCGAGACTTTGGATGACAGCGAGCGGGGCGCCGGGGGCTTTGGACACACCGGCGTCAAGTAAACCATTCCGGGGCACAGTCGGGGGAGTACTCTCGCGCATGACGCCGCTGCATTAGGCAGGCGACCTCGTGGATTGTAGACAATAATAATTACAACAACAGTCAGATATGACCCTACGTCGAGCATTTGGCACAATGGCGGCCATGGTGACACTGATGGCCGCAGTATCGTGGGCGGCTTCCGGCCACCGTCAAACATCATGGGAGAAGGCCGCAGACATGCGCAAGGCCGACTATGCCTATTTGCAGGCTGTGTCAGCCTTAAATATCGATTCTAACGACTTGGCACAGCGACTTGTAGAATATGCCGCGGCGCTTGATCCGGAGGACATCAACATCAAGGCCTTGCAAGCGCTGCTGACCCTGAATATGGATCCCGATTCGGCGGAGGTATATCGCAGCTATGCCGTGCTGTGGGACGAGTTCCGCGCCGATCCGACGCAGTATTATAACGGCTCGGCCATAGCCTCGATAGCGCGATACCTGCACCGCTATGACGATGTCATCGAGGTGTGGCGCACACTTGACTCAATATATCCGGAACGCACGGAGACTGCCGCCAATCTGGCCAATGCATATATCGTTAAATATGCCACGGGCGACACCTCTGCATATACCAAGGCTATGGCCATATTCGAACGTCTGGAACGCGGAACCGGTAAGGACATGGGCTTGTCTTCGCAAAAGATACGCGCCATGGCGCTCAAAAAAGACACCATGGCCATAGTACGCGAACTCAACCAACTGGAGAATGCCAATCCGCGAGACCCCGATGTATTCCTATATGCTTCAGAGATATACAAAACCTTGGATGCAGACTCGTTGCGCCATGCGTCCATACGCCGGGCGTGCGAGATAGACAGCACCTATGGAGCGGCACTCATAGCCATGGCGCAGTACTATGCGGACAGGAACGACTCGGCCGCATACGATCGTCAGGTGTTCCGTGCCCTGGTGAGTCCAACGCTGGAGTACGAGACCAAGCACGAGCTGTTGCGCGGATACGTAGGCCGTATGTACTCGGACACGGCCCAATGGCCGCGCATCGAGAATGTCTTTGCGCGTATGCAGCAGGTCAACCCGGGCGAGCCATCGTTGCACTCGCTGTACAGCGCCTTCGAGTACACTTGCGGCAATTTGGTACAGGCCACCGAGCAGATGGAATATGCACTATCGCTTGATCCGTCGGACGCGGATGTGCGTTCGTCGCTGTACTCGTTGCAAATACAGCGCGGCGACACGGTGGCGGCCATAGCTACGGCAGTGGGCGGCATTACCTACTCGCCTGACAATCTCGGTTTCCCGATACTGGCCGCTTCGGCTAATATCGTCAACGGCAGGCCGCAAGAAGCTTTGGAAGTATTGCATAAGGTCAAAATCAACGAGGTGAACAACCCCGAAGCCGTATCCAATTTTATGTCCACACTCGGCGATGCCTATCAGGCGGCCGATTCGTTGAGCAAGGCTATCGAGACGTACAACAAGTCCATAGAGATTTATCCTTCCAACTTCCTGGCGTACAACAACGCCGCGTATGCTATGGCTCAGAACGACACGCTGCTGGACCAAGCCTTGTCGTATGCACGCTATGCGGTGCTCTCTGACATGGAAAATCCCACGTATCTGGACACATATGCGTGGGTGTATTTCAAAAAACGTGACTATCCGCAGGCAAAAAAATATATAGACCTGACACTGAAGTACTCGTTGCCCGTCGAAGACAGTATTGCGGTTGACTCTGTGGCGTCACCCGAAGGCTTTGTCTCCGATTCGATAGCGCCTGATTCGGCGTACATCGGCACGGAAGCAACGGATGCCGGCTCGGATATAATTGAAGGCGAGGACTTTGACACAAACGATATAGTGTCTGCCGAAGTGCTATCGCACGCAGGAGACATATACTTTATGAGCGGGCTGCCCGAACAGGCTTTGGAATTCTGGAAACGCGCCGCCATTCTCGCTCCCGATGACGAGATGCTGGCACGCAAAGTCAAGTACAAGACTTATTTCTATGAAGACAAAAAGGGTAAGGCCAAACAGGCTGCGGACGACCGGGACAAACCGTCCAAGTCAGGCGCGTCCAAGCCCGATACATCCAAGCCGAAGCCGTCCAAACAAAAACATTGACACTCAGACATGAAGATTAAGACTACAATTTACATGATGATAGCCGCGATGATATGCGGCATATTTGTCGGATGCTCCGGCCACAAGGCCGCGCTATCGCTCGCCCCCGAAGGCGGGACGTGGCACGACATGACGCTTCCGGTCAAGTTGTCGCTCAAGTCACCGACCTCGTTTTCGATGGGCGGACGTGCAACCATTGTGCGTGACAGCGTGGTATACATGTCTTTTCGCGTACTCGGGTTCGAAGCCGCAGTGCTCAACGTGACTGCCGACTCGGTATTTTTTGTGGACAAGTACCACAAGTATTTCTTTGCAGAGTCGATGGATGCAGTCCTCGGACATTATCGCAAAGACATGGGCATAGGGCATATACAGGAATTGCTTATGGGCCGCTCGCCCTTGGCCGTAGACAACGTCGTCTCCTTTGGTGCAACCTCGACGTTGCCTGTACGCGTCACCTACAGCAATTATGAGAACGCAGGGTCGGAACGCATGGCGCGAAGTGTCGGCATAGATGCCACGATGAAGAAAACGGACGTGCGTGCCGCTATCGAGTGGTCGCCCTCATCGGCGCGGTGCAATACCTTTCCGCAGGTGCGCTTCCGCCGTCCCGGCAAGGGATATCGTAATATCACCATCGCCGAGGCCCAGCATATCTTCAAGAACATAACGCTCTGATATGAAAAATCTTGCCGTCATAGCCATTACCGTCATAGTCTGTGCCATCGGCGGCACCGTCTTTGCACCGGATGCCTATGCCAAGAAGACACGAAAAGCCAAGCCGCGTACCACGGCCGCAGCATCCAAGCCGCGCACAGCCTCGGACATAAAACGCGAGCGAACAAATACGGCACGCGAAATCACTGAAACGCGGCGTAAAATCGATGACAATAAACGTGCGACACAACGTCGGCTCAACCAGCTCAACGACCTCAATTCGCGCATATTCGCCCAAAACAGACACATATCATCGCTGCAAATCACGGTAGACTCGCTCAATCGAGGTATTGCATCTATGCAGGATTCGATACAGGGCATGGAGGCGCTTGTCGATTCGCTGCGTGCCGATGTGGCTGTCGCCCTGCGCCGGCAGCGTGCACGCCGCCGTCAGGCTAATAATTTGGCTTTTGTCTTTGCTTCCAAGGATTTCAACATGGCAGTACGGCGCATAGGCTACCTTAAGCAGCTCAATCGACATCGCGTGGCCAAAATCACGCGACTGCGCGAAGCTATAGCGCAGCTGGACAGCCGTCGCAACGACCTGAATAATATGCTGGCACATCAGACAGACGCAATCAATCGGCTTAGCATAGCACGCAATGTCCTGGTGACGCAACAAAACCGGTCGCAGCAGATGGTCAACGATTTACGTCGTCAAGGATCGTCCTTGCAGGAAGTGCTGGCTCAGCGCCGTCGCCGCATGCAGCAATTGGACCGCGAATTGGACCGTATCGTCGCCGAGGAACAGCGCCGCATAGCCCGCGAGCAAGAAGAAGCACGCCGGCGCGAGCGACAGCGGCAACAGCGCGAACGCGAGCGGCAACAACAAAATCGCCGGGGACAGGAACAGCCGTCCAAGCTGACCGCTCCCGAACCTCCAATGGCCGAAACAACGGCAGATGCGGCAACACGCAAGTTGACAGGTAGTTTCGAAGCCAATAAAGGCCGTATGCCGTTTCCGGTATCGGGCAAATATACCATTACCGCCACCTTTGGTACGCAGACCTACGAAGGTCTGACCATCAACAGCTCGGGTATAGAGATGAACACCGCGCCCGGCACGCGTGCCCGCGCCGTCTTTGCCGGAACGGTACGCTCCATCAGCTACATGGCCGGGATGAACATGGTGATAATCATCACCCACGGCAAGTATCTCACCATATACGGCGGCATCGGGACGCTCAATGTCAAAAAAGGAGACCAAGTGGTCACCGGGCAGGCCTTGGGCACGCTATTTACGGACAAGGTGGAGAACGTGACCCGACTGCACTTCGAGGTACGGCGCGGCGCACACAAACTTAATCCTTTGGAATGGGTCGCTCGGTAAGCCGAATACTCGGGGCGATAAGCCTGTTTTCGGGCATACGTGTACTGAACATCGTATGCTCGCTGGTACGCAACAAGCTTTTTGCAGTACTTGTGGGACCTATAGGCCTTGGCCTGCTGATGCTGTACAATACGACTTTGGACCTTGTCTCGATAGTCACGCGTATGTCCATGGACCAGAGCGCTGTGCGTGACATTGCGCGTGAGGGGTCGGATGCGGCCGGCGACACGGCTGTGGTGGTGCGCCGATGGAGTCTGTGGCTCGGCTGCGGCGGCATGGCGCTGATATTGTTGCTATCGCCGCTGTTGAGCTATTGGATGTTTGACACCACGGACAAGTGGTGGACCTTGGCTATACTGTCTCCGGTGGCGTTGTGCTCTTCTTACGGCGGCGCAGAGAACGCTTTGATGCAAGGGCTCGGACGTCTTCGTCGACTGGCCAAGAGCGGCGCGGTAGCGGCGGTGGCATCCACCGTGGTTGCCGTGGCTCTTATATGGTGGTTGCGCGAGTCTTCGGTCATCCCGGTGATACTTGCCGCCTCGATATGCATGGCCGTGGCAGCTCATTTCTACCGTGTGCGCACGCCGCGCAGCGCCTTAGCCGCGCGCGAGATTATACGCCGCGGACGCGGATTTGTCAAGCTGGGTGCATTGATGACCTTGTCGGCCGTGGTGACTCAGCTGATGAATTACGTCTTTGTACTATGGCTCAACCATACGGGGTCCACCGCCGACCTCGGACTTTACCAGGCGGGATATACGATTATCAACACCTATGTAGGCGTGGTGCTTACCGGGGCATGGGTGGAGTACTATCCGCATCTGTCGGCAGTGACGCACTCGCGGCATCGCACTTCGGTGCTCGTGGCTCATGAGTGCGAACTGGCTTTGCGCATCCTCGTGCCGGTTGTATTGGGCATGATTGTGCTTGACGGGTTGATGGTGCGCATCTTGTACGCCGAGCGTTTTCTGGAGATGCTGCCGCTGGTTTCGATAGGTATTATCGGCGTGTTTTTCCGCGCAACGTCCTGGTGCATGGCTTTTGTCATTTTGGCAAAGGGCGATGGTGCGGTCTACATACTCACCGAAAGCCTCAGCGCATTCTTGGGGCTGGCTTTGAATGTCTTGGGCTACTCGCTTTGGCGTTTCGAGGGTCTGGGCGTGTCGTACATAGTATGGTATGCGTTATATACGGTCATTACATATGTGGTGTATGTACGCCGCTATCGTCTTGTATGGCCGCGCCGTCTATGGCTGTTGCTGGCCGTGGTGACGGTCTGCGCCGTGCTTACGCTTGTGCTCAAAAATTTTGTTTCGCCGTGGGTGGCTGCCATCGTGCCCGTTGTCGCCACGATTCCGGCTGTGCGCCCGCTTTTGCGTCCGTGGTTTGAGGCTTTCAAGCGCAGACACGCATAAGCCTGTAAAATAGCCAATATAGGCGTCATAGCATAGCCATTACAGTTGTAATAGCTATAATAGCCTTTTACGACACATTACTATAAAAACCAATATAGGCGTCAATCCACTCGCCACGACAAAGCGTAGGCGCATCGATTCCGAGTTATCGATGCGCCTACGCTTTGTCGTGGTATTATGTCGTTTAGTCAAAGACGTCGCCGACGGTGGCTTCCTCGGCCTCAACCTCGGGGCCTTCGTATCCGTCGCATAGACTGATGCCGGGCGGGAAGGCGAAGGCGGTGCTTTGGCTGTACGGCAATGTCTTGTCATTGTAGACCTTGCGCATGTAGCGGCCGTAGATTGGCAGCGCCATTTCGGCGCCTTGGCCATCGGCCATGGTATTGAAGTGTATGTATCGTTCGTCACCGCCGACCCATACGCCGGACACCAGCTCGGGCGTGAAGCCCATGAACCAGCCGTCGGCATTGAAGTTGGTGGTGCCGGTTTTGCCGCCTATCTGCGCCGTCAGTGCATATGGAGCGCGGCGCAGGCGATTGCCGGTGCCGGAGTCGACGACGTTGAGCAATATGGACAGTATGCGATAATATGCGGTTTCGCTGATGACCTCGGTCTGGTTGGGTGAGAATTGGGCCAGAACGTTGCCGTTGTTGTCCGTGATGGCGGTGACGTATATGGGGTCTACGCGCATGCCTTTATTGGCGAAGGCGCTATATGCGGCCACCATCTCGCGCACTGAAACTTCGCAGGGTCCCAGAGCCAGGGACATCACCGAGGGCAACTTGTTGGTAATACCGAGGTTGTGCATCAGATTGACCAGTCGCGACGGACCTACTTCGTTGATTAGTCGTGCCGAAATCCAGTTGTTCGAGTTGGTCAGAGCCCAGCGCAGGTCTACCATTTCTCCTATTCGAGCACGTCCGGAGTTGCGCGGCGACCAGACGTTGCCGGCGGCATCGGTATAGGTGGGTTGTGCGTTCAGGAATGTGCTGCATGGCGAGAATCCGCTTTCCATGGCCAGGGTGTATAGGAACGGCTTGATGGTCGAGCCTATCTGTCGGCGGCCCGTGGACACCATGTCGTATTGGAAGAATCGGAAGTCGGGTCCGCCGACGTAGGCCTTGACGTGTCCGTTGCGCGGATCCATAGACATGAAGCCTGTGCGCAGGAAGGACTTGACGTACAATATCGAGTCGCGTGGGGTCATGGTCTTTTCGACGGGGCCGTTGTAGGAGAATAACGTCATGTCCACCGGGGTGTCGAACTGTTTGGTGATTTCGTCATCGGAGAGGCCGGCGGCTTTGGCCACGCGGTAGCGCTCGCTTTGGCGTATGGCATTGCGTATGAGCTTTTCGCGTCCGGCAGCGCTGAGCTCGTTGGGATTGGATGTGTAGGGCATTCCGCGCTTTTCGCGGTCGAAGCGACGTTGCAGGTCGGACAGATGTTCGTGTACGGCCTCTTCGGCATAGCGCTGCATGCGCGAGTCTATGGTTGTGTAGATGCGCAGTCCGTCGGCGTAGATGTCATAGTACGAGCCGTCGGCTTTGGGGTTCTTGGCTATCCAGCCGTACAGCGGGTTGGTCTCCCACTGCGTGGAGTCGGTCTGGTAGTTGCTCAGGGCTATCTTCCAGCTTACGTCGCTCTTATAGTCGTCCTTTTTGGGGCGTTTGGGTTTCTCTGCGGTGATGAGACGGCGAATCTCTTCACGCATGTAGGGCACCTCCCCTTCCTTGTGGTCCACGCGGTGGTAATCGAGTCCGAGGGGAGTGGCTTTCAGGGCTTCGGCCTCGGCGGCGGGGAGCTTGCCGGCCTTAACCATCTGGTCGAGCACCACGTTGCGGCGCTGGAGCGTGCGTTCGGGCTGCCGCAGGGGGTTGTAGTAGCTCGGGTTCTTGAGCATACCCACGAGCATGGCGGCTTCGGTGACGGAGAGGTTGGCCGGCTCCTTGCCGAAGTATACGTTTGCGGCCGTCTTGATTCCCACGGCATTGTTGAGGAAGTCAAAACGGTTTAGGTACATGTTTACGATTTCGTCTTTTGTGTAGAAGCGTTCGAGCTTGATTGCTATCATCCACTCGATAGGCTTCTGGAGGGCACGCTTGAAGAGGTTGTTCGACGGCTGCGAATATAGCTGCTTGGCCAGCTGCTGCGTGATTGTGGAACCGCCGCCCGACGACTTGTCTTGCATCAGGACAGTCTTCACGAGCGTACGTCCCAGGGAGCGGAAGTCGATGCCGGAGTGCTCCTCGAAGCGGATGTCTTCGGTGGCGATAAGGGCGTCTATCACGTGGGGGGAGACTTCGCTGTAGTCGCTGGAAATACGGTTCCCGGCGCCCTGGAAGTATCGGCCGAGTTCGGTGGTGCCGTCGCCGGCATATACCACTGAAGCGAGTTTGTCATGCGGGTCTTCGAGTTCTTCGATGGGGGGCATGTATCCGATGACGCCATTGTAGACGAGCGTCAGAAGCAGGGCGATGATGAAGCCGAGGCCGAGGAAGCCGGTCCAGAGCCATCTCACCACCTTGCGGCGGCGGGAGGCTTTCGGGCGGCTCTTTTTGCCATCGTCGTTACCGCCGGCAGGGGCTGACGGCTGTCCATACGGTGTCTGGGAAACGTTATTATCGTCTTCGAGATTGTATTCGGTCATGTTCTGAGGTATATAAAGGGCTGACGCTAAGGCCTTTAGAAGGCCTATCGCGCGCGGGTTACATATATTGCGCGGGTGCTGGAACGAGTTCCGGCACTGAGATAACGTGCAAATTTAGCAATAATTTCCCGAACAGCGGTCAAAAAAGCTAAAAAAATGTTTGAAAAGGGGAATTTTTGCGGAAACGGGAAAGCGGTCCTGATTATCGGCGCGAACCCGGGGTTATCAGACCGGGGAGGGCGAGCACGCCGAGTCCAACCTGTTCGCCGAGAGTCTTGTAGCCGTCCACGGTCAGGTGCACGTAGTCGTTGCGTATCAGCTTTTCGTCGATGAAGTCGAAGCCGTGGTAATAGTTGTTGTCCACCACATGGCAGTCGGGATGGTCTTCGGCAAACTTAACGAGAGCTTCGGAGCATAGGTCGGCGTTGAGGTTGTCCTCCCATTTGCCCCTTTCCTTGCGGCGGTTGACAAAAGGCGTGACGAAGATTATCTGGCAACCGGGAAGCTCTTGCTCCACTTTGTTGTAAAAATTATTGACGTTTGTAGTGAAGGTATCGGGATTGAACTTGGCGGCGTAGCTGTCATTGGTGCCGAGATGGACTATGAGGATGTCGGGATCGAACTCTATGGCGGGGCGCAAAAGGGCGAAGTCATTTTTTGCGAACGACCAGAAGCTGGCGCCCACTTTCGCCGACCAGCCGAAGACGATATCGGGGTCGGCCTGCCGCAGGAGTTCTTCTACGGCGCGGGGATAATATTTGCTGCTGACGTGCGAGTCGCCGGTCATAAAAACCCTCAGCTGTGCCGAGGCTGCGAGGCTGACCGCCATTATTATCAGTAAAGATAGTAATTTCTTCATGTTCAGGATCATATACTTACAACGCTTTCGCCGACACTTTTCCTGAAAGTTCGGCCGAAAAGCGGTGCAAAATTACGAAAAAAGGAGCGGACGACAAATTTTCTTGTTCACAAATTCGCCAACCGGTGCCGCGACGCGGCTATTTCCGGTGTCCGGATTGGTCTATTTTTTACACGTAAGTTATGAATCAACAGGTTGTAAAAGTTATTGACAAAAGTGGGAAATATGGAAACTTTTTACGTACTTTGCACCCGTAATTCACAGAGAACTTCAATAAACCGGGAAAGTTTCCGACATTACACAACCTGAAAGTTTCCTAAAATAAAAAGTCAAAATACTGATATTATGTGCTTTACATTTATCAGTAATAAGACAAAATGAACCAAAATAACCATCTCACAGTTAACTTTAACAACAAGTATCATACGACATACCACACGATGGAAAACAAAAAGAAACATTTTACCTACGACGAAGCGGAAGCTGCATCGTTGAAATATTTCAAAGGCGACGAACTGGCCGCGCGCGTATGGGCCAGCAAATATGCGCTCAAGGACTCGTTCGGCCACCTCTACGAGCTGACTCCCGACGACATGCACCGCCGCATAGCCGGCGAGATTGCCCGCATCGAGGCCAAATACCCCAACCCCATGAGCGCCGACGAGGCTTTCGAGTTGCTGCGCGATTTCCGCTACATCGTGCCGCAAGGTTCCCCGATGGCCGGTATCGGCAACGATTTCCAGATAGGCTCGCTCTCCAACTGCTTCGTAATCGGGCTTGAAGGACGCCCCGACTCCTACGGCGGCATCATAAAAATCGACGAGGAGCAGGTGCAGCTCATGAAACGCCGCGGCGGCGTGGGGCACGACCTCTCCCACATCCGCCCCAAAGGCAGCCCGGTGAAGAACTCCGCGCTGACCAGCACCGGCCTGGTCCCCTTCATGGAACGCTACTCCAACTCAACCCGCGAGGTGGCGCAGGACGGCCGACGCGGCGCCCTGATGCTCTCCGTAAGCATCACGCACCCCGACTCCGAAGCCTTCATAGACGCCAAGATGACCGAAGGCAAGGTGACCGGCGCCAACGTCTCGGTGCGCATCGACGACGCATTCATGCAGGCAGCCGTCGAAGAGAAGAAATACCTCCAGAAATACCCCATCGACTCCGACGAACCGCTCTACAGCAAGGAGATAGACGCCGTGGAGCTGTGGCGCAAGATAGTGCACAACGCCTGGAAGAGCGCCGAACCCGGCGTGCTTTTCTGGGATACCATCCGCCGCGAATCTGTACCCGACTGCTACTCCGAACACGGATTCACCACCGTCTCGACCAACCCCTGCGGCGAGATTCCCCTGTGCCCTTACGACAGCTGCCGACTCGTGGCCATCAACCTCTTCTCATACGTCGTAGACCCCTTCACCGACAAGGCACGCTTCGACTTCGACCTCTTCCGCCGCCATGTGGGCAAGGCACAGCGAATGATGGACGACATCATCGACCTCGAGATGGAGAAAATAGACCTTATCCTCGAAAAGATAGAGAGCGACCCCGAGACCGCCGAAGTGAAAGAGACGGAACTAAACCTCTGGCGCAAGATACGCTCCAAGACGCTGCTCGGACGCCGCACCGGCTGCGGCACCACCGGCGAAGGCGACATGCTCGCGGCCCTCGGTTACCGCTACGGCACGCCGGAAGCAACGGCATTCTCCGTTGAGGTGCACAAACAGCTGGCGCTGGCTTACTACAACGCTTCCGTAGACATGGCCGCCGAACGCGGCGCCTTTGAAATCTACGATGCCGAGAAGGAGAAGGACAACCCCTTCATCCTCCGCCTGAAAGAGGCCGACCCGGCGCTCTACGAGAAGATGGTGCGCCAGGGACGCCGCAACATAGCCTGCCTCACCATAGCCCCCACCGGCACAACGTCGCTCATGACGCAGACCACCTCCGGCATAGAGCCGGTGTTCCTCCCCGTCTACAAACGCCGCCGCAAGGTGAACCCCGGCGACGAGAACGTCTCAATCGACTTCGTGGACGAAGTGGGCGACGCCTTCGAGGAATATGTAGTATACCACCACAAGTTCATACAGTGGATGCGCACACAGGGCCTCGAACCCCGCAAGAACATGACAGCCGAAGAAATAGAGGAACTCGTGGCACGTTCACCTTATTATAAGGCGACGAGCAACGACGTGGACTGGCTCGAGAAAGTGCGGATGCAGGGCGCCGTGCAGAAGTGGGTGGACCACAGCATCTCGGTGACCATCAACCTCCCCTCGGACGTCACCGAAGAACTCGTAGGGCGCCTCTACATGGAGGCATGGAAAGCCGGCTGCAAGGGCTGCACCGTCTACCGCGACGGCTCGCGCAACAATGTACTCGAAGCCGTGAAGAAGGAGAAGAAGCAGATGATAATGCTCCCGGCCGAGCATGTGGCAAAACGCCCCATCGAGCTCGAAGCCGACGTGGTGCGCTTCCAGAACAACAAGGAGAAATGGATAGCCTTCGTGGGACTCGTGGACGGCAACCCGTATGAAATCTTCACCGGTCTGGCCGACGATGAAGACGGTATCTTCTGCCCCAAGAGCGTCACGCACGGCAAAATCATCAAGGCCATGGACGCCAACGGCAACAAACGCTACGACTTCCAGTTCATCAACAAACGCGGCTACAAGACCACCATCGAGGGACTGAGCGAGAAGTTCAACCCCGAGTTCTGGAACTACGCCAAGCTCATCAGCGGCGTGCTGCGCTACGGTATGCCCATTGACCAGGTGCTGAAACTCGTGAGCGGCCTCGACCTCGACTCCGACAACATCAACACATGGAAGAATGGCGTGGAACGCGCGCTGAAGAAGTACATCCCCAACGGCATGACGGCCAAGGGGCAGAAATGCCCGCATTGCGGCGCCGAAACCCTCATCTACCAGGAAGGCTGCCTCATCTGCACCTCCTGCGGCACCTCCAAATGCGGATAATTCCTTGACTATAAACTCTTTAAGGTTATGGAAAGTCTTTAAGGACCTTAAAGTTCCCCGAGCGGGAAAACTAAAGCCCCTGAAGCCCTGGCAGACAGTAGCTTCGGGGGCTTTGCACACTTCAATGACCTTAAAACTACAATGATTTCAACATGGCGGCGTCAGTCGCGGTGTATGCGGTAGCGGAGCGACTACACCCCCAACTACTGGATAAAACGCTATACGACGCTCGATATAGCGCGCCTTTTGCGCGACAAAAACCTGACAATAGTCCGGATTTCCGACATGTTCCGGT
>ERZ780208.2323-NODE-2323-length-13362-cov-3.160442_pt1 | contig 13362 bp, 8 predicted proteins | sample MGYA00511167_ERZ780208 | MGnify/ENA primary metagenome ERZ780208 (study PRJEB29588, sample SAMEA2159202) | human gut metagenome | biome: human gut; feature: human-associated habitat; material: faeces | place: Denmark | collected 2008/2010 ... | reverse complement strand
AAAGATTTATCTGACTGCTGCCGGTGGTATTTCCCCGACGATCTGCCGTCTGGCCGACCAGATTATCGTGGAACTGAATGCCGCCCACAGCAAGAGTGCCATGGGTCTGCACGACGTCTACGAACCCCTCGACCCTCCTTACCGCCGCGAAATCCCCATCTACAAACCGAGTGACCGTATCGGCCTGCCCTACATCCAGGTAGACCCGAAAAAGATTGTCGGCGTAGTGGAGACCAACTGGCCGGACGAGGCACGTTCGTTTGCCGCCGCCGACCCGCTGACCGACAAAATCGGACAGAACGTGGCCGACTTCCTTGCCGCCGACATGAAACGCGGAATCATTCCGCCTACCTTCCTGCCGCTGCAATCCGGTGTGGGTAACATTGCCAATGCCGTATTGGGTGCTTTGGGACGTGACAAGACCATCCCCGCTTTTGAAATGTACACAGAAGTCATCCAGAACTCCGTTATCGGACTTATCCGCGAAGGCCGCGTGAAATTCGGCAGCGCCTGCTCACTGACCGTAACGAACGACTGTCTGGAAGGTATCTACCAGGATATGGACTTCTTCCGCGACAAACTGGTGCTCCGTCCGTCGGAAATCTCCAACAGCCCGGAAGTGGTACGCCGGCTCGGTATCATCTCCATCAACACCGCCATCGAAGCCGACATCTACGGCAACGTGAACTCCACGCACATCGGCGGAACCAAGATGATGAACGGCATCGGCGGAAGCGGTGACTTCACCCGCAATGCCTATATCTCCATCTTCACTTGTCCGTCCGTTGCCAAGGAAGGTAAAATCTCGGCTATCGTACCGATGGTTTCGCACATGGACCACACGGAACACGATGTCAATATCATCATCACCGAACAAGGTGTGGCCGACCTCCGCGGCAAGAGTCCGAAAGAGCGTGCACAAGCCATCATCGAAAACTGTGTCCATCCGGACTACAAGAACATACTGTGGGATTACCTGAAACTGACCGACGGCAAGTCACAAACTCCCCACGCTCTGCGCGCCGCACTGGCTATGCACGCTGAGCTGGCCAAAAGTGGAGACATGAAGAATGTAGACTGGGCACAGTATAAATAAACTGCTCCCTAAAAAGGCTGAGAAAAACCGCCCGAAAGATATGCCGCGTTGCATGTATATTTCCGGTTTGCTGGATCTATATATGCAACGCGTTGCATATATAGATGGAACACGCTGCATCTATAGTTCCAACAACAAGCTATTTCAGTACCTACTACATCCCTGCATCAATTCCTGGCAAAACCTCCTTCTTACCGGTAAACTCACTATCTTTTGCTTCAGTTTCCTTTTCAGTTTCTTCAATCGATCTCTCACCGAGCCAACACTTATCGTTCGCATTGAGTGAAAAACTGCAATAATTTGTCTAGAGAAATACTTGCCTCCATTTGATCCCTCCTATTCATTGAAAACGGGCTGCCTGGAATCACTTCCCGGACAGCCCTTCCTTCACATTTAAAATGAAGATGCAGAGAGAGTAGTATGATGACACTCTATTCCTGACCTCCCCCTAACGCCTTGTAGAGGTTAATCAGGCTTTGTATTTCAGAAAATCGGTTTGCCGTCTGTGCCAGTTGTGCGTTGAGCAATGTCTGCCGGGCGGTAAGCACCTCCAGATAGGTGGTGTTGCCATGCTCCATCAGCAGGGAAGTGCTGCGGGCAGCTGTCTGCAGGGAAGCTACCTGCTTGTCCAGCAGTTCGCTTTTGGATAGGCTTGTCTGCCAGGCAGTCAAGGCATCGTTCACCTCGCTGCCTGCATTCAGCAATGTCTGCTGGAAGGCAAGGGAAGCCTCCTCCTGCTGGGCACGGGCTATGCGGTACTGTGCAATGACCTGCCCGCGGGCAAAGAGCGGCTGCGTCAGCGAACCCACTGCCGAAGCCAGGAACTTGCCGGGATTCACAATCATTGAACCGGCAGAATTGGTCCAGCCCGCACTCCCGCCCAGCGTGATGGAGGGATAGAAGGCAGAGCGCGCCGCATTGGTGCCGTAGAACGCCGCTTCCAGTGTCCGCTCAGCCGAACGGACATCAGGACGGCAGGAAAGCATCTGAACAGGAATCCCTATAGAAAAGCCCACAGGGAACTGCTGCTCTGCCAGCACACCGCGCTCGTAATGACGGGGCGTCTCTGCCAGCAACAGCGCAAGGCTGTTCTCCACCTGGTTTATCTGTTCTTCCAAATCAAGCACGGAAGTCTGCACCTGATAGTACGTGGCCTCCATCTGCGACACGGCGGATTCGTTCGCCATGCCCGCATTCATCAGGGCACGGGTGGAAGCAACGGTTTCCCACCACGTCTCTTCGGTCTGCCTGGAGATGGCAAGCTGCTGGTCCAGCATCAGCAGGGTATAGTAAGTATTGGCTATCCCGGCAATGAGCTGGGTACGCACGGCCTGGCGATAGTCCTGACTCTGCGCATAGAGCGCCTTCGACTGTTTCTTGGCATTGCGCATGCGACCGAAAACATCCAGCTCCCAACTGGCAGTGACGGGCAGCGAATAGGTCTGTGTGGCCTTGCGGCTGTCAAAGCTGCTCACCGTGCCCTGCGGCGCAAGGGCAAAGGAGGGCAGGAAGGCAAGCTTTGCGGACAGCAGGGTAGCTTCGGCTTCCTCCACGCGGAGCTGTGCCGACTGGTAGTCGGTATTGTTCTGCAACCCTTGTCCGATGAGTGCCTGCAGATGTGGGTCGGTGAAAAGCTCGTGCCAGTCCATGCCGCCCAGGCCAAGGTCCAGGCTGTCTTCGGTGGCAGCCGGAGAACCGGCGAGGCTCTCCGTAAAAGCTGCCATTTCTTCCCCATAGAGGCCGTCGGGGACCTCGGTAGCGGGTTTGTATTTGGTGTACACGCCGCAACTGCTGAACAGCAAACCGGCGGCGGACAATAGGATGATATGTTTCTTCATTGTTCCAATCTGTTTTTATTTTATTTTCCTCAATCTTTCGCCCGTTCTGCCTCACTCTTCTGCTTTTCAAGCAATACCTGCATATCGGCTTCTTCCTCCATTGGCGGACGAACCTTCTCCTGTAAGTACTCGAAGATGATGTAGAACACCGGAACGACGAAAAGCAGCGCTAGCGTTCCGATGAGCATGCCGCCTACTACGCCCGTACCCAGCGAAGAGTTACCGTTGGCGCCCGCACCACTCGAGAACATCAGCGGAAGCATACCGAATATCATCGTCAGCACCGTCATCAGGATAGGACGCAAACGGACCTGGGCGGCCGAATAAGCTGATTCCACAATGCCCATTCCCTTGCGGCGCCGCTCGATGGCATACTCCGTAATCAGGATGGCCGTCTTGGCGAGCAAGCCAATCAGCATAATCACACCCGTCTGCAAATAGATGTTGTTCTCCAATCCCAGAACCTTGGCAAAGAGGAATGAACCCATCAGCCCGAACGGTACGGAGAAGATGACCGCAAACGGTATCAGGAAACTCTCATAAAGACATGCCAGGATGAGATAGATAAGGAAGATACAGATGGCATAAATAAAGACAGTCTGCGCACCACCAGTATTGGCTTCCTCACGTGCCATACCTCCGTACTCGTAACCGTAGCCCAGCGGCAATGTCTGTTCTGCCACTTCCGCAATCACTTTCTGCACTTCACCGGACGAATATCCTTCCGCCGGATTCACGTTGGCGGCGATAGCGCTGTACAGATTGAAACGGTTTGCCGTCTCCGGACCGAGCACCTTGTTCAACGTCACGAACTGGCTGACCGGAGCCATCTCCGTACCGTTGCGCACAAACATATTACCCAGTGCCTGTTCGTCCAGACGATATTCGGGCGATGCCTGCATCATGACGCGGTACACCTTGCCAAACTGATTGTAGTTGGAAATATAGGCACCGCCGCAATAGCTGCCCAATGCGTCGAGCACCGCACCCGGCGAGATACCCGCACGCTTGCACTTGGCAGCATCCACATCTACCGATACCTGCGGGAAATTCATGGCATAAGAGGTATACGCCATAGCCACTTCGGGACGCTGGTTCAACGCACCCAGAAACTGTATCACTGCCTCGTAGAACGTAGCCATGTCACCACCCGTTCTGTCCTGCAGGTTCAGCTCCAGGGAGTTACCCATACCATAGCCCGGAATCATACCCGGCTGGAAGCTGAATATCTGCGCCTCTTTCACGCCGTAGAACTGTGCATTGAGACGGGCCACCACAGCGTCGGACGTGTGTTCGCTCCCCTTCCGCTCGCCCCAGTCCTTCAGACGGATGATGATGGTACCGTAGGAAGTGCCCTGACCGGACATCAGTCCGTATCCTGCCACCTTGGAATAGTGTTCTATCTCGGGAGTGTTTTTCAGGATGTCCTCCAGCTTGTTCATCACCTTCGTGGTTTCTTCCAGCGTGCTTCCCGGAGACGTGCTGACGTTCACCATGATGACACCCTGGTCCTCCTGCGGCACAAGCCCCGTCTTGGTGGTACTCATCAGGTAAACCAGCAATACGACGGTAGCCGCCAATGAAGTCCACACCATCCAGCGGTGGTGGATGAAGAACATCACACCTTTCTTATATTTGCCCAGCACGGCGTTGAACGAGGCATTGTATGCCGCACGCACCCGTCCGTTGATGCTCTTCGCACTCTTCGTACCGTCCGACGGACGCATCATGATGGCGCACAAGGCGGGGCAAAGCGTCAATGCCGAAATCATGGAGATGCCCACCGCCGTTGCCATCGTGACACCGAACTGCGTATAGAACACGCCCGAAGTACCGCCCATAAACGTCACGGGGATAAATACCGCCATGAACACGCAGGTACAAGAGATGATGGCCATCGTCACATCGCCCATCGCATCCTTCGTGGCAAGGTAAGGGGACTTGTATCCGGCATCGAACTTGGACTGCACCGCCTCCACCACCACGATGGCATCGTCCACCACCGTACCGATGGCAAGCACCAACGCAAACAGCGTCAGGATATTGAGACTGAACCCCGCAGCCACCAGGCAGGCAAACGTGCCGACCAGCGACACGATAATGGAAATGGAGGGTATAAGCGTACTCTTGAAGTCCTGCAGGAAGAAATACACCACCAGAATTACCAGTATAATGGCAATGACCAGTGTCTCCACCACATTGTGTATGGAAGCGAAGAGGAAGTCGTTGGAACTCATCATCGTCACAAATTCCGTCCCTTCGGGCAGGCTCTTCCTCATCTCGTCTATCTGTGCGGTAATCTGCTTGTTGACAGCGGTTGCGTTGGAGCCTGCCGTCTGGAACATCATGAAAAGTACCGCCGGCTTGCTGTCCATCTCACTGCGGAAACTATAGGTCAGCGTACCCAGCTCCACATCCGCCACGTCCTTCAGACGGAGCACGGAACCGTCACTCTGCGAGCGTACCACTGTGTTCTGGAATTCCTCCACACTCTTCAGACGTCCGCGATACTTCATCGTAAACTGGAACACGTTCTTTGAATTCTCACCCAGCGAACCGGTAGGCGCTTCGATGTTCTGCTCGCCCAATACGGCGGTCACATCCGAAGGGACCAGTCCATACTGCGCCATCCGTTCCGGTTTCAGCCAGATGCGCATACTGTAGGTATCACCCAGCTCCATTACGTCACCCACACCTTCGATACGCTTGATTTGCGGAATCACGTTGATGTCGAGGTAATTGGCAAGGAACGTCTGGTCGTAGCGCCCGTCGGTGCTCACCAAAGCGCCGATTTGCAGGAAGCTGGTCTGCCGCTTCTGGGTAGTCACACCGATTTTCGTCACTTCGGCGGGCAGCAGTCCCTGCGCCTTGGATACGCGGTTCTGTACGTTCACCGCAGCCATGTCGGGGTCCGTGCCCTGCTTGAAATAGACTTGTATGGTGGCAGAACCGGCATTGGTGGCGGTAGAACTGATGTACATCATGTTCTCCACACCGTTGATGCTCTCCTCCAACGGCATGATGACACTGTTCAGCACGGCTTCGGCATCGGCGCCGGTGTAGTTGGCACTGACATATACCGTAGGAGGCGCAATGTCAGGATATTGTTCCACCGGCAGCGTAAAGAGCGAAATGAGCCCTATCACCAGAATCAGTACGGAGATGGAGATAGCCATCACCGGCCGTTTTATAAATATGTTTCCTTTCATCTTAATGGGTCATTGATAGTTGATAAAATAGCAATCATCATTTCACTTGCGTTCCTTCGCGCAGCAGTCCGGCACCTGTGGAAACAATCTCGTCACCCACTTTCAGTCCGTCCAGCACCACGTATTCGCGTCCGTCATTTATTCCTGCCACGGTAATCAGGGCAGAGACGGCCTTGCCATCCACTACCTTGTATACCAACGTCTTGTCCTGCAACTGTACGGTGGCTTCTTGCGGAATCACAATGCAGTTCTTATACGTGGCAGGCACCACCACCGTGCCCGATGCCCCGCTATGGAGCAGGCGCGATTCGTTGGGGAAGACCACGCGTGCCACTACCGTACCCGTCTGGCGGTCGATGACACCACTGATGGACTCGATGGTACCTTTCTTGTCGTAGACGGAATTGTCGTTCAGACGCAGCTCTGCCGCCGGCATGTTCTTCAGCGCCTCGTCCATGCTGCCGTACTGGCGTGTCAGGGCGAGCAACTGGTTCTCGGTCATGGAAAAGTAAACGTACATGTCGCTGTTGTCACTGACCGTTGTCAGCGGTTGCGGCAAGCTGGGGCTGACCAATGCCCCTGCACGGTAGGGCAATGCCCCCACCACCCCGTCGCTGGGACTCTTCACTTCCGTATAGGAGAGGTTGTTGCGTGCGCTTATCTCCTGGGCCTCGGCCTGCGAGAGTTGTGCCTTGGCAGTAAGGTAGCTGTTTTCGGCAGTCTTCAGGCTGAATTCCGAAACCACTTTCTGCGCATACAGTTCCTTGTTGCTGTTATAAGTCAGTTCGGCAGTAGCCAGTGCGGCACGTGCCGCTTCCACATTGGCAACGGCCGTTTTGAGTGCAGCCTTGTAGGGAACCTGGTCGATGATGAAAAGCAGTTGTCCCCGGCGCACCTTCTGCCCCTCGGTCACACACAACTTCTCGATGGTACCCGACACTTGCGGATAAATATCTATGTCCTGCCGTCCGCGTATCGTTGCTGAGTACGAAGTGGAAAGCTCTTTGTCCGTCGCCTCCACTTTCATGGTAGCATAAGAAGGTTTCATTCCGGAAGCATCCGATGCCTGCTTGCAAGATGCCAAACACATTGTACAACCGACAATCCCTATCAGCCGTATCCATTTCCTGTTCAATGTAATCATACTTTTTCTCATTGTCTTTTTGTTAAAACTGGTGGCAAAAGTAGGAGAAAGGAACAACGCCATAATGACCAATTACACTCCAAAGATGTTCCTTTTTCGACATTCATCTTTTTTAAGGCTAATGAATTGTCTATAAATGACATATAGAACAAGAAAGCCGCATAATGGAACATCCCATATTTCCCATTATTCACCAACTTTGCAAAACGAAAAAGGAAGAATATGGAGAAAGGGAACATAAAAATCGTAGAAATCGCGGACTTTAAAAACAGCGAACATGTCCTTGACTATGTAGACAATGACTTTGTCATAATCAACAGTCTGGAGGGAAGCCCCTACAATGAAGATACAATAAGATTGGGATGCTTCCTTATCGCTATCTGTCTAGAAGGCTGCATCCAGTTGGACGTCAACTACAAAACCTACCAACTGGAAGCAGGCGACTTACTGCTCGGCCTTCCCAATACCATTATCAGCCACGCGATGGTAAGCCCGAAGCACAAGATAAGGCTTGCCGCATTCTCCACACAGTTCCTACAACGCGTGGTCAAGATGGAGAAGGATACATGGAATACCGTTATGCATATCCACAACAATCCCATAAAGTCTGTCGGGGAGGAAGGGGACAAGGAAATCTTCAAATTCTACCGAGAACTGCTTATGGCAAAGATAAACGACGAGCCTCATCACTATCACAGGGAAGTGATGCAATACTTGTTTTCTGCCATTTTCTGTGAGATGTTGGGACACCTCAACAAAGAAGTGAACCCTTCAGAAATGACAGTCGATACAAAAGAAAGCATCAAACAGTCCGACTATATCCTGCGTAAGTTTATAGAGATGTTGTCCAAAGACAACGGCATACACCGTTCTGTAGGATATTATGCCGATGCACTCTGCTATAGCCCCAAACACTTTTCGAAGGTCATCAAGCAGGCATGCGGACGTACACCGCTGGACTTGATAAACGAGAATGCCATTGAACACATCAAGTACCGGCTAAAGCATTCGGACAAGTCCATCAAGGAGATTGCAGAAGAATTTAATTTCCCCAACCAGTCTTTCTTCGGGAAGTATGTGAAGTCTTATCTGGGTATGTCTCCGGCACGCTACCGCAATACGAAAGAGGAATGATTTCCCCTACTCTTGGGGCTCACTCCGTAAAGGTCTGCATTAGGAAGCTAAACCTTAACTTTACGACGCTAAAGGTCAACTTTACGATGGCTAAACCTCAACGTATCACTTCATCACACACCGCATCCTGGAAAGCGCGTGCTTCCCTGCCCGACAGTGCATTCTGGTTCATGATGGCAAAGGCTATCTCGTGTCCGTTGCGGGCTTTAAGGTAGCCGGCCAGGCAGTTGATGGCGGTAAAGGAACCCGTCTTGGCATGTACATTTCTGTGGGAAAGGGTGCCTTTCTTCATGCGGAACTCCAGTGTACCGTCCACGCCGCCAATGGGCAAAGCCTTATAAAGTTTCTGGAAAACATCCGTACGCGAGTAGGCATATCGCAGGAAAGAAACCAAGAGTTCCGGTGAAATGTAGTTGTAATTGGAAAGGCCGCAACCATCTGCCAGATTATACCTATCGGGGTTATATCCCATCTCTTTTATCAGCATGCGGATGGCAGAAAGCCCGTCCTCGGCAGAGACACGCTTCTTTCTGCTGCTCTGCACACCCAACCGGCAGAGCATGGCTTCGGCATTGAGATTATCGCTCTCCTTCATTATCTGTTTCACCACATCCTGCACGGAAGTTTCATAGGAAGCCATCCGTACGGAGAGGCTGTCTTGCCGGAACTCACCGAAGAGGTAAGAAGAAGCAGTGGAAGAGGGCTTACCCGTTTCAAAAGCTTCGGATTCCGCTACTTCATTCTCCGGACTTTCCGCTTCTGCCGCCGGAATGCACCGGATGCCTCGTGCCTGCAACCGTTCCATAAAGGTATGCATGAAGAAGTCCTGCGAAGAAAATATATTGACCGTACCTGCACGGCGGGCATCGACGTTGCCCGTCACGGTGATGTTGTTCCCGTTCACCAGCCAGTCGCGCGACACACGGAAACGTCCGGCAGAAGGGGTACGGCTTTGGGTCTTGTTCGTCAGTGTATAATAGGAAGAGGCGGGAGTGCATTCAAGGCGTGCGCTGTCGCCCCGTTCGCCGGGTGTGGCGGTAACCTTCACCACTCCTTTATTCAGCATCAGCGGTGAGAGGTAGGGCTGGAAGGAATAGGGAGTATCATCCCACAACCAGCCGCTGCCCCAGTACAAGGAGTCTTTCATGGAAACATCTCCATACACCTTGCCTTTGATGACAGAGAAGGGGAAACGGGCCACGGCAGCCACCAGGGAATCCAATGCCTCTTCATCAAACTCCGGGTCGTAACCGCCTATCACATACATATCCCCCTGCAAGGTATCGCGCTCAATGGTTCCCTGATACCACACTTCCGTACGGAACGGCTCGTCGGCTTCGGGACGGGAAAGGGCGGTAATGGTGGTCAGCAGCTTCATAGTGGAAGCGGGACGGGAAAGCTTGTCCGCCTGATAGCCGTACAAGGGCTTGCCGGCAGTCAGGTCATAGACCGAAATGGCCACATTAGAGCCTGCGGGAAGTTTGTGTTCTATCAACGCATCAATCCGCGCAGAGAGCGGCTTCACCGGAGTTACCGTCTCTTGGGACCACAATGGGAGCAGGCAGACGGATAAAATTAACAGCAACAATATCCTTTTCATAAATATATTTATCTTTAAAGGCAAAAGTACGACAATCTTACAAATGAACAACAACGAGGTAGTCTTTTCATAAATTATATCCAGCCATCCATCTTAATATTCCTTTAAAAATACTACTTTTGCATAGATTGCATAGGCAAAATCTCCCAGTTACTATCACTCTAAAATTGATGTACCATGAAACTACAACTTACAATTGCCAGCTTTACAATATGCCTCCTTTTCTCCCCCATGCTTCGGGCACAAGAATCTCCGCGCATTGTCAGTTATGACTTAACCGTACAGATTGATGTACCGAACCGACAAGTCGAAGTTGGCGGTTCGTTTGAAGTCGATTTCCAGGACAGTGACTCAATCTCGTTGGTACTATGGCGCCATGCCCGTATCGACACACTACGCCACAGCAGCCGGGAGATAACCTACCGTTTCGATACGCTTGCCCCGGCACCTGCCCAATTCATTCCCGACGGACGGACCTTGACCCTCTACCGGCCGGCAGGAGCCGATGACCGCTGCCGCATAAATACCCGTTACACACTCTACATGCAGGAAGTGCAGGGCCCTGCAAAATCATTCAATGACCATTGGATTGAACTTGGTTACTATACGGGATGGTATCCTGTCTGCAACGGTAACCGGGCAGATTATTCGCACTTACGAATCGGCATCACTGACGGTTATACGGTGAGCGGCTCAGGTATTATTTCCCATACAGAAGAAGGGATGTGGGAAATGGAACAACCTTGGGAGAATTTCGACAATGTTATCCTGGCTTCACCCATGCTGAAAAGCCGCCGCATCAATGATAACGGAACTACCATTGAACTTATCTATACAGACTTCCCGGATGCCGGTGCAGACTCGGCACTTCAATGTTGCCACAATGCCTTGAAATTCTTCCGACGCCTTTATAAAATTGCGGGAGATGAGGATATTTACATGAAATTCCTGCTTTCAGCTTCCGGCACCTCAGGAGGGTACAGCCGTAAAAATTTCATTATGCTCAGTTCCCGAACATTCAATGAATATGTACTCAAGAACACCGCCCACGAAATCGGCCACTTCTGGTGGAACAAGGCTCCGGTGGAATCTTGGCACGACTGGCTGAACGAATCTTTTGCCGAATTCAGTGCTTTGCAATACATACGCCACGCCCGCGGCGAAAAAGCCTATGCCGCTTACATCGACGCCTACCGTAAGGAAACACGCCATATCCGTCCTATCTGGGGTATTGACCGCAACGACCGCGAAGCGCATCTTGCCCTCTATAGGAAAGGGTCAGTACTACTCGCCGACCTGCTTGTCCGAGTGGGTGAAGAACCTTTCTTCAACTTTCTGGCAGGTGTCATCCAAGCCCATATAACAGACACATCGGCTTTCCTGGATTTTGCGGAAAGCCGATTGGGACGTAAAAACCGGGACTGGATTGAAAAGCGGTTAAAAGAATAAACACCTGATTATTCTTCAACTGTTCCTTTCGCCACCGGCTTCTCAAAATGAGTGCCGCACTTCCTGCATACATACTCCCAATGCTCAGTGCCCGGAGGTGCGGCCGACAATGCCGCAATAACAGCAGCCACCACAGCACGCACCCGATGGCTCTTCTTCAGCACAAACTTAATCTCATCCGAACCGCAATGGGGGCAGTACCTCAACTGTTCCGGAATCATCTGGTTCCGTTCAAGCAGACGGAGGGCATTGTCATATTCGTCCTCATAGACAAATATATCCACTCCCGTGACATCACGGACATATCCGCGCATCACGGAAGACATGTTTTCATTATGCAAAACAGACGCAATGCCCTCATTCTTCAAGGCACCCTGAATAACATGTGCCTGAAAGGCATCGTCGCAGGTGATTAGCTTTACGGTTTTCATCTTTTATGTTTATATGAAACAATAGTCATGGGTTCTACAATGCCTCCTTGAATATCTCTCCCACCGTGGGGTGCGGAAAGACAATCTTCTTCCATTCATCGGCAGTAAGTTTCAGTTCAATAGCCATGCCTGCCAGCGTGATGATTTCCGAAGCGGGATTACCCAAGACATGTGCCCCCAATACGGTATCGTCACTGCCCAACAGTAACTTGCAGACGCCATTCACTCCTTCATTCTCTGCTACAAAGCGACCACTGTACGCCATCGGCAGCTTCACGGCACGATAGGCAACGCCTCTCTTCTGCAGGGATTCTTCTGTCTCGCCCACACCGGCTATTTCGGGATTGGTATATACCACGCCGGGGATGGCACGGTAGCTCATGGCATCCTTCTTGCCAATGATGGAATGTATGGCTACTTCTGCCTCGCGGACGGCTGTATGCGCCAGCAAGGAATATCCCGTCAAGTCGCCGCAAGCATATACTCCGGGAACTGAAGTCTGCATCTGTCCGTTGACAAAGACATTTCCGCGCTCCGTTCTTTCCAAGCCCAGATTCTCCAATCCGAAGCCTTTCATTACCGGACGGCGCCCGACACTCATCAGAAGCCGTTCGGCAACGACGGAACCGGGACCGTCGGCTGTTTCATAATTCACCTGGATAAGGGAAGAAGCTTCGGCAGTATCCGGCATGACAGACACTACTTTTGCACTCAGCATGAACTTGATTCCCCGCTTGGCGTACTCTGCACGGAGCATACCCGCCAGCTCTCGGTCCATACCGCCTCCCAGTATCTCGTCCAGCATCTCGACGACGGTTACCTGCACTCCCAGGCTGTTGAAGAAAGAAGCGAACTCCATACCGATGACACCGCCGCCGATGACCGTCAGACAGTCAAAATTCCAGTCATCCATCCGCAGAATATCACGGCTTGTCATAACCTGCGGCAGATCAATTCCCGGGATATCCGGAATCACAGGGCTGGAACCGGTTGCCAGAATCACATTTTTTCCTTTCAGCGTCAATGCGCCTTTGGAGGTCGTCACACGCACCACATTATCCGCATGCAGGCGCGCATCGCCGTGAATCATCTCCACCTCCGCTTTTTCTAACATTCCCTGAATCATTGAGCGGAATGATTCCACGGACTCATTTTTATAAATCTGCATCTGCCGCCAGTCAAAGCTGACCTTCTCCGCCACGATGCCAAACCGGAATGCTTTCAACATATCCCGGTAGACTGCCGTCGCCTGCAGAAGCGCCTTGGCAGGAATACAGCCGGTATTGACGCATGAGCCGCCCAGCGCTTTTTTCTCGATCAGGACTGCATCCATCCCCATCGCCGCCGCACGCAGCGCTGCCGTATATCCCGCCGGTCCCGAACCTATTATGATAATATCGTACTGATTTGTGTTATTCATAAATATCCTCCGCTTCTTTTGCGTAAATTTCGGTGTAGGTG
>ERZ780208.2320-NODE-2320-length-13372-cov-3.240895_pt1 | contig 13372 bp, 11 predicted proteins | sample MGYA00511167_ERZ780208 | MGnify/ENA primary metagenome ERZ780208 (study PRJEB29588, sample SAMEA2159202) | human gut metagenome | biome: human gut; feature: human-associated habitat; material: faeces | place: Denmark | collected 2008/2010 ... | reverse complement strand
GCGTCGGGCGCGAGGTCGAATCTCGGGGAAATGCGAGGCCTCGCATTGGGCGCGAGGTCGAATCTTGGAGAAATGCGGCATTGTAATTATGAAATAAGGATAAAAAATGAAAGCGATAGAAGTAAAACAACTGACCAAACGTTTCGGCACCTTCACCGCCGTCGATCATATCAGTTTCGAGGTGGAGCCGGGCGAGATATTCGGCTTCCTCGGGGCAAACGGGGCAGGGAAGACCACCGCCATGCGTATGCTCTGCGGCCTGTCGGTCCCGACATCCGGCGAGGCCCGGGTAGCCGGTTTCGATGTCTACCGGGAGAGCGAGTCCATCAAACGGAATATCGGATACATGAGCCAGAAATTCTCCCTATACGGCGATCTAAAGGTATGGGAGAATATCCGTCTCTTCGGCGGTATCTACGGCTTGTCTAAACGGCAGCTGTCCCAGAAAACGGATGAGTTGCTGGATATCCTCGGGCTGGAAAAGGAGCGGAATACCTTGGTCGATTCCCTGCCCTTGGGGTGGAAACAGAAGCTATCCTTCTCCGTGGCGATCATCCATGATCCCAAGATCGTTTTCTTGGATGAGCCTACCGGAGGCGTCGATCCCGTCACCCGCCGCCAGTTCTGGGAGTTGATCTATGAAGCGGCTGCCCGGGGGATCACGATCTTCGTCACCACCCATTATATGGATGAGGCGGAGTATTGTAACCGTGTCTCCATCATGGTAGACGGAAAGATCGAAGCGTTAGACAGTCCCTCCGCCTTGAAGCGGGATTTTAAGACAACGAATATGAACCAAGTCTTCCACGCCTTGGCTCGAAAAGCAACGAGAGGAGAATAAACGATGAAACAATTCATATCCTTTGTTAGAAAGGAGTTCTATCACATTTTCAGGGACGCACGCACGACAATGATCCTCTTGCTCATGCCCGTCATCCTGATCATCTTATTCGGATATGCCATCACGACCGAGATCAAGCGTGTGCCGATCGCTATTTTCGACCAAAGCCGGGATGAGCTGACACTGAAGATGGCAGACCGCTTGAATGCCAGCGAGTACTTCGAGCTGTATACGACCGTCGATAGCTATGAGGACGCCGAGGCCTTGTTTCGGCAAGGAAAGGTACACGTCATAGTTGTCTTTCCCCCTCAATACGCTTCCACGGCCGATGCCCAAGTACAAGTCTTGGCGGACGCTACCGATCCGAACGAGGCGACTCAGCTAATCGCTTATTGTTCGGCGATCATCGCGGAGCAGTTGAAAGGCGAGTCGGCGGTTGAGAGTAAAGCCGTGACCCCGGTTACCACTTTGCTCTACAACCCTCAAATGAAAGGCGCCTACAACTTCGTGCCCGGCGTAATGGGTTTGATTTTGATCCTTATATGCGCCATGATGACCTCGATCGGCATCGTGAAAGAGAAGGAGATGGGAACGATGGAAGTCCTGCTGGTCTCCCCGTTGAAACCCATCTACATCATTCTGGCCAAGGCGATCCCATACCTATTGCTGAGTATGGTGAATATCGCTACGATCTTGCTGCTATCCTATTTCCTGCTGGACGTTCCGATAAAAGGCAGCCTGCTGTTGCTGGTTTCCGTGTCCATCCTGTACGCGATCGTATCCCTCTGTCTGGGCCTGCTGATCTCCACGGTAGCCGATACCCAGCAGGCGGCTATGTTGATCAGCGGTATCGCCTTGATGCTTCCGATCATGTTGTTGAGCGGCATGATGTTCCCGATAGAGAATATGCCGGATATCCTGCGATGGTTCTCCCATATCGTTCCGGCCAAATGGTATATCATCGCCGTGAAGGACGTGATGATCAAGGGGCTTCCCGCCGTGTCGATCTTGAAGGAGATCGGGATACTGTCGTTCATGGCGGTCGTGCTGGTATTCTTGAGTGTGAAACGTTTTAAAATACGATTATAAGCTATGTTACGATATTTGTTAGAGAAAGAGTTCAAGCAGATCCGTCGGGACCGGTTCATGCCGAAGATTATCTTCATCATCCCGATCATGCAGTTGATCATCTTGCCTTTCGCCGCTAATTTCGAGATGCGAAATATTAACCTTAGCATCGTGGACAACGATCATTCCGTCACCTCCATGCAATTGGTAGATAAGGTACTATCCTCCGGATATTTCCGCCTGACAGACCGGTCAGATCGTTACGACGAGGCGCTGACCTCGGTGGAGAGCAATGAGTCCGATATCATTCTGGAAATCCCCTCTGATTTCGAGCGGGACTTGGGTAAGGAGGGCAGGGCGGACGTGATGATCGCCGCTAACGCCGTGAACGGAACCAAGGGCGGCTTGGGTAGCTCCTACCTCTCCTCGATTATACAGGATTTCAATAGGGAGAAAGGTTTCGCCTCTATGGGATCGGGCAGGGGAGTGGCTTCGATTAACCTGTTCAATCCCCACTTGAGCTACAAGATCTATATGGTTCCCGGCATCATGGTATTCTTGCTGACGATTATCGGGGGATCGATCTCCGCCTTGAATATCGTGAGCGAGAAGGAGAAAGGGACGATCGAGCAGATAAACGTCTCGCCCGTACCCAAGTCCCTGTTCCTGCTGTCGAAGCTGATCCCTTTCTGGGTGATAGGCTTTGTCCTGCTGACGGTGGCGATCCTCATCGCTTGGCTGATCTACGGCTTGGTGCCGGAGGGGAGTTTCGGGGTGATCTATTTGTTCGCCGCCGTATATTTGATCGCTTTTACGGGATTTGGCTTGGCGATCTCCTCCTTCTCGTCCACGCAGCAACAAGCGATGCTTACGGCGTTTTTCTTCTTGATCATTTTCGCCTTGCTAAGCGGATTGTTCACGCCGATCAGCAGTATGCCGGAATGGGCGCAGAAGATCACGCTGGCGAACCCGGTGCGTTATTTCGTGGAGGTGATGCGTATGGTCTATTTAAAGGGGAGCGGCTTTGCCGATTTACGGGGACATTTTGTGATTGTCTGTCTATTTGCTGTTTTTTTTAATCTGTTAGCGGTAATTAGTTATCGTAAAAAGGGGTAGTTCGGAAATAAATGTTTTCTTTGTATCCCGTTTACGGATTATAAACTAATACAGCGAAAAAACATGTCATTTATCATTGTCGTACTTTGTTTGGCCTTATTGATTGTCTTGATATCCTACTTTAAGGTGGATGCTTTCATCGCGTTTCTGATCTCCTCTATCTTGGCGGGCATCGCTTTGGGCATTCCGTTGGAGAAGCTGCCGGACTCGGTGAATAACGGTATCGGGAGTATCTTGGGTGGGTTGACGTTGATTATCGTATTAGGCGCTATGCTAGGCAAGTTGGTGGCCGAGAGCGGAGCGGCACAGAAGATCGCTTCCGTGATGGTGTCGCTTTTTGGTACTAAGCATATACAATGGGGGCTGATGGTGACAGGCTTTGTCGTGGGTATTCCGTTATTTTATGGGATCGGATTTGTGTTGTTGGTGCCATTGATCTTCTCGATCGTGTATAAATACAAGCTTCCGGCGGTCTATATCGGGTTGCCGATGTTGGCGGCGTTGTCCGTGACGCATGGATTCCTGCCCCCGCATCCGTCTCCGGTAGCCTTGGTGGTACAGTTCAACGCAAATATCGGCCTTACGCTGATCTATGGCTTGTTCTTGGCGATTCCAGCTATCATTATCGCCGGGCCGGTGTTCGGCAGTCGGTTGAAACATATAAAATCCGGTCCGGTCACGTTGTTCGAGCAGAAAGAGGATAGCGGGAGATATAGCATGCCGGGCAAGGCGAATAGTTTTATCAGCGCTACGTTGCCTGTCTTTTTACTGATTATCGTGACGGTTATTCCTTATTGCTTTAAGGATATGGGCGAGATGGCGAGCGGGATAGTCTCTTTTATTGGTGCTCCTTCCATTGTAATGCTGATCGCCTTGTTGTTCGCTACATATACGCTGGGCATCCGGCAGGGACGTAGTATCAAGTCGGTTATGGCAGTCTATGGGGAGGCCGTGAAAGATATCTCTATGATCCTTTTGATCATCGCGGGTTCCGGTATCTTCAAGCAGATCATGGAGGATAGCGGGGTAAGCAATGAGCTGGCGACAAGCCTAGAGCAATTGCCCGTTCATCCGTTGATCTTGGGTTGGTTGATCTCTGCCGTGATCCGTTTGTGCGTGGGATCGGCTACGGTGGCGGCGTCGGCGGCGGGCGTGGTGATGCCTTTAGTTACGCAAACGGGTGCGAACCCGAACTTGATGGTTTTATCTTTAGGAGCGGGTAGCTTGATGTTCTCGCATGTCAACGATTCCGGTTTCTGGATGTTCAAGGAATATTTTAACCTAAGCATAAAGGATACGATCTGCTCATGGTCTATCATGGAGACGATCGTGTCGGTCGTAGGATTGATCGGGGTAATGATCTTAAATATGATTGTATAATAAAAGAATGATTGAGCAATGAGAAAGAGATGGCTGCTTAGTATCGTTATTATGCTTTTCCCTTTCGTCGCCTCGTTTGCGGCGGACCCGGAGGAAGGTACTTATCCAACGGTCGGGAGGCTTTTTCATATAGCACGAAGCGTGAATAAGAACTTGGTTTGTTACGATGTGAATCTGAGGGATGGTAAGCTGGATACACATGATCCCTTGAACGTTTATTGGGTCAATCGGGAAAAGCATCCGGGGGAAACCAATGGCTTGAGCTATATCCAACGGAAAATGGCTTATGGGTATAAACTGATCTCGGCGAGTGATAATGCTTGTGTATGCTCATTGACCGCTTATCCCTCCCGCCAGTTGACGATTACCAAACGTGATTCCCGCTATGTATGCTACATAACGATCAACAACCAACAGGCGATTCTCCAATCCCTCTACGTTAAAGCCAGCTCCAAGAATCCTTTAAGCGTCGAGTATGTAGAGCTACAAGGAATCTCTGTCGCCACGAATCAACCGGTAACGGAAAGAGTCAGGAAATAGATCAATATATTTTTTTACTAACATATAAATGAAAGAAATTATGAGCATGATTAACGCAGATGAGAATTTTGAGAAATTAGGGTTGACCTTACCTCCCGCACCGGCTCCGGCCGGAGTTTACAAGCCTTGTGTGATAGATGGCAAATACCTGTATCTTTCCGGTCACGGGCCTGTGCGGAATGATAAGTCCTTGATCATCGGACGTATCGGCAAGGACTTGACGATGGATGAAGGCAAACTCGCCGCCCAGCAAGTAGGACTTACCATGTTGGCGACCATCCAGGCGAACCTTGGTAGCTTCAACAAGATAAAGAGAGTGATCAAGGTATTGGGTATGGTAAATTGTACGCCCGATTTCGGAAAGCATCCTTATGTGATCAATGGCTGTAGCGAGTTGTTCGCCGCCGTATGGGGGCCGGATAACGGTGTAGGTACCCGTAGCGCCGTAGGATTCGGTTCTCTTCCCGATAATATTCCTGTAGAGATAGAGGCTTTGTTCGAATTATACGAATAAGCCATGGACGATTGGTACGTCATAAGTAATGTAGACCGGATAGACTCGCCAGCCTTGGCGTTCTATCCGGATCGTATTTCCGGCAATATCGAGTTGGCCAAGAGGATCATAGGCGATACGAACCGGCTTCGTCCGCACGTGAAGACGAATAAGGCGGCTGAGGTATCCCGCATGCTGCTGGATGCCGGAATCCGGAAGTTCAAGTGCGCTACGATTGCCGAGGCCGAGATGCTGGGGCATATGAATGCCCCAGATGTATTATTAGCCTATCAGCCGGTAGGTCCGAAGATTTCCCGCTTATTAGATTTGATAAAGGCATATCCCGCCACCCATTACTCCTGCTTGGTAGATCAAGCGGAGAATGCCCGTGCGATCTCGGCTCTTTGCGAGGCCGGGAATATCACCTTGGATGTCTTTATCGATCTGAACGTGGGAATGAATCGTACCGGAGTCCTCCCGGAGAGAGCGGAGGCGCTGGTGGATGCCATCCTGCCGCTGAGGTCTCTGCGGATTATCGGGTTGCATGGCTACGAAGGACATATACATGACGCGGAGCTCTCGGTACGTTGCCAAGGTGCGGATGCTGCGTACGCCTTGACCGAACGTGTGTTCCGGGAGATATCCCGCAAGTTCGCCTATCCATTGGTTAAGGTGATGGGAGGTACTCCTACATTCCCGATGTACGCGAAGCGGAAGGATTGCGAATGCAGTCCCGGCACGTTTGTGTTCTGGGATTGGGGGTATGGAAACGCTTATCCGGATATGCCGTTCAAGGTAGCCGCCTTATTGATAACCCGGGTCATTTCCGTGCTGGATGAGCATCATGTTTGCGTAGATCTTGGTTACAAGGCGGTAGCCTCGGAAAGTCCTTTGCCCCGTGTGTTTTTCTTGAACCATCCGGAGGCGAAACCTATCTCCCAGAGCGAGGAGCATCTGGTCTTGGAAGTCCCAGACAGTCGGCTCTATCCATTAGGTTCCGTATTCTATGGCATTCCCGTTCATATTTGTCCTACGGTCGCTTTATACGACAAGGCTTATGTGATCAGGGATCGTGAGGCGATCGGCGAATGGCCTATCATTGCCCGTTCACGCCGCATCACCTATTAACGGAACAACGAGACAGTATAAATTCAATTTTCAACTTTCAATTTTCAATTAACATGCATATGCCATTTATTATCGACGCCCATCTCGACCTTAGCATGAACGCTTTGGAGTGGAACCGGGATCTGCGTCAACCCCTAAAGGAAATAAACCGGAGAGAAATCGGTATGACCGATAAGCCCGACCGTGGAAACGCCACTATATCGTTTGAGGAACTACGTAAGGGTAACGTAGGACTTGTGGTAGCTACCCAAATCGGTCGTTACGTCGGACCGGATAACCCCCTTACCGGTTGGCATTCCCCGGAACAAGCTTGGGCGCAGACCCAAGGCCAACTCGCTTGGTATAAGGCGATGGAAGAGGAGGGTCAGATGGCCATGATCCGGGATAAGAAGGCCTTGGAAGCGCATCTGGCTCTTTGGAAAGACGGTGAACCCGCCGACAAGAAGCCGATCGGTTATGTATTAAGTATCGAGGGAGCCGACTCGTTCATCACGGTGAATCATGTGGAAAGGGCGTATGCTTATGGCTTGAGGGCGGTTGGCCCGGCACATTACGGCCCCGGAAGGTATGCCAACGGTACGGATTCTACCGGTCATCTGAATGCCATGGGGAAAGAGTTGTTGCGTACCATGGATCGCTTGGGTATGATTCTTGACGTGACCCATTTATGTGATGAGGCTTTCTGGGATGCGTTGGATTTGTATAAGGGACCGATTTGGGCGAGCCATAACAACTGTCGGGCCTTCGTAGATCACAACCGTCAGTTTAGCGACGAGATGATCAAGGCGTTGATAGAGCGTGACGCCGTGATCGGTATCGCCCTAGACGCTTGGATGATGGTACCGAACTGGGTGCGAGGCGAGTCTACTCCAAGAGGCATGAACTGTGGTATGGAGATTATGGCGAACAATATCGATCATGTCTGCCAATTGGCCGGAAATGCGAACCATGTGGCTATCGGCAGTGATCTGGATGGTGCTTTCGGTACGGAGCAATGCCCGTATGACCTAGTAACGATCGCCGATCTCCAAAAGATATTCCCGATCCTTCAATACCGTGGCTTTACGGACGATGCTATCAACCGTATCGCCTCTGGTAACTGGATTGAGTTCTTACGGAAGCATTTGCCGGAATAAGCTACCGCAACCCGGGTTGCAGTGATACCGCGATGTGGATGCAGTGTTACTGCAACCCGGATTGCAGCGTCACTGCATCCGCATCGCGGTAAAAAGACAAACAAGGTGAGTCTATTTTATATCTGCAATACCAAGACGAACCGGCATCCCTTCTTATATTCCTTATCGATAGATAGGGTTCCGTTTAATTTGCTAGCCATCAGTGCGCAGATGGGTAATCCTAAACCATCGCCTTGCGCTAGATCCTTCGCCTCATTGAATGGCTTGAATAAGTTCTCTTTTAGATCATCCGGTATGCCTGTACCATTATCGGTAATGATAAATTGGCAAACATGAGCGCCTTTCCGTTTAAATTCCAGACGGATGTTACCGCTGGAAGTATATAATGCGGCATTCTTTAACAAATGCAATAAGACTTGTTCCAGATGCTCGGCGTTTGTCTTAATCTCCAATTGGGGCACGTCTGTTACGAGATTGACCTCCGGTTGAATATCCCCTTTAACCTTCTCCACGATTTTCTTACTGAAGTTTCCTACATTAAAAGAACTAACCTCATACGGTTCCATCAACGTATTCTCCAAGGAGGAAAGCTCTTGGATATGAACCGTAAACTGTTTCAAAGCCTCTACCCGTGTCCATACATCCTCGGCCTGCTTCGGAGCTACCGCCTGTAATTCCTTGGCGGATGCGCTAAGCTTGTTCAAGGTAGGCTCCATCTGAACCGATATGTTTTGGATGAATTGGGCTTGTTGTTCGCTATGCTCATTTGTCGTCTGGATGATTTTCTTTAATTTCTTGTTCAGCACGATGAAGCGCAGCAAAAGGAATCCTAAGAAAAGTAAGGCGGCTATAAGGATTACCACGAATGTGATAAGTCCGACAATCATATATTGCTTAACAGACAATTTATCGTCTTTCTCCTGTATTGTCTGTAGGCTCTGATCGTATTTTTGTTGTAATGCCCCTAGTTTATCCTCTGCCGTAAGAGCCTTTACGGAATCCGTCCATACGATGTATTTGTCGTAGGTACGTTCCATCAGTGGGGCGTTGTTTGCCTTACGAGCGATAGAGATCAGGTTCCGGTAGGAATCGAACCTTTTGATTAGACTTATTCTAATTCCTTGATTTACATCCTCTTTTTGCTTTATATCTTATAAAAACCATCGAATTAGCTTTACACTAAATTCATCGCTTTTCTTTATCAATTCGACAATCATTATCTTTTTGACGATACAAAGGTAGGTAAAAAGTTCGATTTCTGCAAATATAAATAGCTTTTTTATCATTTTAGAGCCTGTTTAAATTATTATTGAAGAAAATTTAAACGGGCTCTAAATCACTTCTATGTTTTTGTTTTCCGACATTTATAATGACATTCTACTCTCATATACTTTTTATTATATTTCTCTTTGAGCATTTCATAGGTTAACACTCCTTCTTTGATACATGAGGCAAAAACTTTTATATCAGTAGGTAAATCGGAGTTTTCTTCATGTAAATTCAGTTTTTCTATAAGCACCTGAACAAAAGCACCGCAAGTATAACTTACATCTGGAATAATTTTGAGTACAAATTGTCTCGCATGTAACAGCTTTTTATCTTGTTTGCATTCCATGGTCTGTTCAATCTCCAATAAAGACAGACCTTTTACGTACATTTCAACAAGCGTAAAGAACTTTTTGATTCCACTTTCCGTCCAAATGTTAATATCTTTAGAGAGTACAAATTTTCTAGCATTTTCAGCATTTATCGAACTTGAAAAGAATTTATCCATCAATTCCATATTTTCTTTCATCACAGACAGCAAATGTCCTAGTATATACAGAACATTTTGACTGTCCAGGTTAGCTATGAAGGGCACGTTGATGGATTCATAGAATACCATTAACAAATCCTGATCAACACTGGTCTTTGCAGACAACACAGACAGCCACTTGGGCTGCTCTACATTTTCTACCCAATTGCCAACCATAGCATCCAAATGGGTATTAAACTCTGTTGCCCTACCTTTCACGCTCATTTGATATGCATAGAATGTCTTTCCATACTTACGTTTCACATCAGCCACATCTGACTTAAAATGATTCAATATTAAATCACTATCCACATTTATCTCGGCATTAAAGTAATCTGCAAGAGGATCCTTTATATCTAGACAGCGATCGCCTTTAGAAAAAATCTCATCACGCACCGTCATCCAATTACCTTTTACCACATTATCCAGATAGGTCGCAATGATGGATGGTATCAGAATAGCCGTTCCGTGCGAACGGAAACCTGCTCGACCAGCCCTTCCTGCTGCATTCAATATCTCGTGAGCCTTGATTTGCTCCATGCTATTTCCATCAAATCTTTTGTCGCCAGCAATGAGAACTATATCAGCTGGTAAATTGATACCTTGAGCCAAGGTAGGTGTAGCCACCAACACATTCACGCCGTCCTTGCTTTTGAAATAATGCTCCGAGATAATACGCTCTTCTGGCAACAGATTACCATGATGTACAGTAGCTGAATTTGATTCAAAAAGATACGAATACTTTTCACCGCCTAATTCCATTGTTATAGCATTATACTTTTCACTTTCGTAGCGCTTTATCCAGTCAACATTTTTCCCTTTCAAAAGTTCATTTATATGGTTACGTATTGAATTGGCATCAACAGGTTTGGTCGCAAAGATTATTGTCTTGTAATGAATAGCTGCATAACGACTTGCCACCTCTGCAGCCACATAGTTGTAGTTTGCTGAAAGTTTCCACTCACTATTTGCCTTCAGATGAATATCTCTGCCTGTTAACTCCACCAAGCAATAATTTGCTTTGTTTACATCATCCCATGTTGATTTCAAACTGAATATGCAGTGGGGATTTACCTTCAGCATTCTTTGTAGTGCTACTGTCGGATTTTTACTCTTATTTTTACTCTTTGATACAGTAATAATTTTCCTTAATCTATTGATTTCTTCCTCATTATAGACCAAGCATCCCTGCAACTGACAAGTAGGCTTCCATGGGTTGTCAAGTAACACACACTCGCGACCAGTCACCGACTTAATCCAACCAGCCACATCAGCTCCATTCCGTACCATTGCAGAAACGAAAAAATAATCTGCTTTAGGTATAATGTCGAGCAGTTCCACAACAAGCGTCATAGCATCATTCGCACGTTTGTCATCAAAATTGCCATTAACCAAATGAAACTCATCAAAAACAACCAATCCCACATTATTCAATTTTTCTGGGTTCAGGCATAATAACGCAAGACAACGCTCAGGTGTCATCACCATTATAGTACTATCTTCCTCCTCCTCTTCAAACCAAGAGAACTCTGCATCTCTATTCCGAATTGACATATTCATTCTTTCAGTCAACTTATTCAAACTGTTGTTAACTTGATTTTCTAATGCATGAGTAGGAACAAGATATATAACCCGCTTATCTGCCAGCAAACAAGAGGCTATTTTCAATTCAGAAAGAGTTGTTTTTCCTGCACCTGTAGGGTAAGTAATCATTGACGACACACCAACATTCAATATCCCCTTACTGATTGCATCCAAATGGTTCTCCCATAAAAAAGGTCTTACTACCGCTTGCTTTTTTAATGCCTCTTGCCAACTTTTCTTTTTCACTCCTATGGGAGTAGATACATTAATCACAGCATGACTCCACATCTCCTCACACGATAGTATAAACAGAGTTGACAATATATATGGAGCCACATATACGTCTCTGAGAGCAATGAGCTTATCCTCATAAACAGACAGTTCTCTGACTTTTAAAAAAGAATTGATTGTATACGCTTTTTTACCCAATAGCGAAATTGAAAACTGCTTTATTCCCGTCACTAGTTCTTTCCAAAGTAGCCATTCCGTATATTGTTGTAAATCATTATATTCCTTTGGTTCATTGATCGTCAAACTTTGTAGTTCATGTAAATTGCCGCTCACCAGAAGTTTGATAGAGTTATATAATTTCTTCACATATTGGTCAGCCTCTCTGCGTACACAGAAACCCTCCGCAACCTCTTGTGCATCAGCAAAATTACCACTTATAACATATAAGAGAGATGCATAAAGGTCGGATGGAATATAATTCAAATCCAATACCTCATCCTCGTGTACTTCTTTTATTTTGAACAAGAGTTTTCGGGCAGTTGCTGCAACAAAAGCCATTGATTTTCGTTTATCAGTCTGGGAATTTGCAAAAAGATACAGTTCTAGGGTGTTAGATAGTATATTAAGTTTTTTCCCATCACTTTGAAGCACTTCCAAATCAAAAGGAATCTCACCATCCTCATATTTTGCGCTAAGGCTAATTATTTGAGCATAAATCTTTGTTAGAGTTACGGGTAGTAACTCTTCAGTAAAGCCTTCCACATGAGGAATTTTTTTTATCAATTCTTCAGTTACGAAATTGTACATAGTGTTAGATGTATGATTTCAGTTTCGCTAAAACTCTCTGTTGCAAATCGCTCATCCACTCCCGTTCCTTGTCATCTAAGCAGATTGTTGCTGCCGATCTTCTGTGAACATCGCCTCCTGAAATTACTGTATCATAATCTTTGAACAGTCTTTTCCGTCCTTCATCAGAATTGTGAATTTTCTGACGGGTTATGCTGACGTGATACTGACGATATTTTTCATTTACAATATCATTTTGAATGTGTTCAAATTGTTCTCCTAACCTATGCCCAATCAGCGCTTCTGTTTGCTGGAAGATTGCATTATTTTTCACTCCATTCTCCATTTCAGAAAACTCTGGCCATACTTTATCTCGAATTGTTGTGCGAGCATCATTTGTACATTTATCCTCTGTTATCACAATTCGCTCTATCATATTATCAGGTGTGAGTTTTATAGCAAAACCATCAAATCCGTGCATGGAAGGCTGTGAATGAGGTGATTGTTGAAAAAAAATATTACCTTTATTCTGGTTGGCTAATTGTAACCAAGAGATCATTTGAAATAACCATCCATCAATCTTATACATATCTTCTTTGGTTACATTTCTCTTTTCTAACTCTTTAATCAAAAAATCAACAGCTTTCTTGTCCACCTCTCTTGGATTTGAAGCTAATCCATTAATAACTTTTGATACATGACCACAATTTCCAAGGATGAGTTGGCAAATTTTATTTGCTAACTCATCCTTGTCTGTTACTTGATATTCAAAGTCATAACAGAGTCCGTCCAACTGTTTATTATTGATTGATATCATAGCTTAGAATTAGTAATTTTGTACCCATCAAGATTACATCTATACCCCTTAAAGGAATCTTGAGAGGAAATTGCATATTTATATTTATGGTGTGAAGTGTTTATAGAACCAAAAATATTCACACAGTAAGGACCAGTATATAGGATGTTTAATCCGATTTACGATATCAAGAGGAATGCCACTATCCATCATAATATTTTGCCGTAAAGGTTCATCACTAATAGCAGCCTTTACTTCTTCTATATTATATATGCGACTTGTAGCTATATGATACCAAGCTTGCCGAATGATTCTCAAGCGCTCATGCTCCAATGCTAAGTCCTCAATAGTATTAGATAATTCAATCTGACGCTGGGAGGACTTGACTATTTTCGATATGCCAATAGTTCCATTTTTATTGTATATAATTAAATCGTTTATATTAGGAATGAAAAATAATGGGACAATCAATTTATTT
>ERZ780208.2304-NODE-2304-length-13461-cov-2.363046_pt1 | contig 13461 bp, 10 predicted proteins | sample MGYA00511167_ERZ780208 | MGnify/ENA primary metagenome ERZ780208 (study PRJEB29588, sample SAMEA2159202) | human gut metagenome | biome: human gut; feature: human-associated habitat; material: faeces | place: Denmark | collected 2008/2010 ... | reverse complement strand
CACTTATTATGGCGATAAGTTGCCCGATCCCGATATTGTTACGCATATTAATTATGCCTTTGCGGAACTGTATGTGGTGGATGGCGTGTATAAAACCTTCAAGTTGCAGGGCAATGAATCTCGCTTTCGCCAAGTGATGGCATTAAAGAAACAAAATCCTAATTTAAAGATTTGCCTCGCTTTCACCCATACGGTGAGCAACAGCGACAATCGCCAAGGTGGCGGATTCTCAAAAATGTCGGCTTCGCCAGAGATGCGTAAGCAGTTTGCCGCCGATTGTCTTGCCTTTTGCAAAAAATGGAACCTCGATGGCATAGATATTGACTGGGAATTTCCAGGTTTGTCGTGGAGTGGTCATGCTTCCGACCCTAAAACCGACACGAAAAACTACACCCTGTTGATGAAAGACCTTCGTGAGGCACTCGGTAACGAATATATTCTCAGTTTCGCAGGTTATGTGATGGATATGCAAAGCACCGATAGTGGAAAGAAATATGTGGATATTCAGGCAGTGGTGCCGTATGTGGATTTTATCAACATTATGACCTACGACATGGACGCGGCTCCACATTTCCAGTCTGCTATTATTTCCTCCACATCGTATTACGACTGTATGTCGGCTATTCGCTCTTATGCCAAGTTGGGCGTGCCGTTTGAGAAAATGCTTTTGGGTATTCCTTTCTATCTTCGCCATAGCCACGACGGTCTCACTACGGTGGTTGACTACAAGCAAATTGTGAAACTCAAATCCAATCCAAATTTCGAGTTCGACTTGTGGGACGAGGAAGCCCGCACTCCTTACGCAAAATATAAGGGCAAATTTTATGGCTCTTACGACAATCCACGAAGCATAGCCGTGAAAGGGGAGTGGATTCACAGCCTTGGACTGGGCGGTTTGCTCTATTGGGAAAACTCAGAAGATGATGCCGACATGACTTTGGCAAAGGCCTGTTGGGAAGCAATAACTAAAAATTACGACGAATAATGAAGCGTTTAATCCTTTTTTTATCATTTTGTGTGGCTTTTCTTTCCATGTTTGCAGATTCATGGGTAAGAATTAATCAATTAGGCTACATTCCTAAAACCTCGAAGGTGGCAGTTTATTTAAGCGAAGAAGCCACCGAAGTGTCATCGTTTCAGCTGGTAGATGTGTTTACCGGCAAAGTGGTTTACTCCTCTAAGGCAGTGAAGCCGATGGGTGCTTTGGGTGGTATGAAAGCCACTTATCGCTTGAATTTCTCCGGTTTCACTCGTCAAGGCACTTACAGAATAGTGGTTAACGGCTGTGAATCGCCCATTTTCCCTATCAATGGGCATGTGTATGATGGTACAGCCGATTTTGTGCTCAACTATATGCGCCAGCAGCGTTGCGGATTCAATCCGTTCTTGCGCGACAGTTGCCACCAGAAAGATGCGTTCATTCGCTACCATGCCACCAAAGAGGGCCAGCACATTGATGTGAGAGGCGGTTGGCACGACGCTGCTGATTTGCTCCAATACACCACCACATCAGCCAACGCCATCTATCAGATGCTTTTCGCTTATCAGCAGAATCCTGATGCCTTCACCGATTCTTACCAGGCAAATGGTTTGCCAGGAGCAAATGGTATTCCCGATATTGTAGATGAAATTTATTGGGGACTCGACTGGCTCGACAGAATGAATCCTGAAAAAGGTGAACTTTACAATCAGATTGCCGACGACCGCGACCACATAGGACAAAAACTGCCACAAACCGACCCCTCGGACTATGGTAGAGGTCCGAACAACGGCCGCCCCGTTTATTTTATCGATGGCAAACCACAGCAACGTGGCACATATATGAATGCCACAATGGGTGCAGCCAGCACGGCAGGTAAGTTTGCCAGCGATTTTGCACTTGGTGCAGAGGTGTTGAAGACTTTCTATCCTCAATTTTCGCAAAAAATCTCGTCAAAGGCAGCCGATGCGCTTCAAGTGGGTATCGACAAGCCCGGCAACACTCAAACCGTGTCGGTGGTTTCTCCTTACATTTATGAGGAAGACAACTGGGTTGATGATATGGAATTAGGTTCTGTGGAACTTTTCCGCATGACTGGCGATGGAAAGTATTTGACCAAAGCCGTGGAATATGGCCGCCGTGAGCCAGTCACTCCATGGATGGGCGCAGATAGTGCACGCCACTACCAGTGGTATCCATTTATGAATATGGGGCATTATCAAATTGCAGCTCACACTACCGATACTCGTCTGAAGGCTGAATTTTTGCGCAATATGCGTGCTGGCATTGCTCGCACTTATGAGCGTGGACAGGCGCACCCATTCTTGTGGGGCATTCCTGGCATTTGGTGTTCGAACAATCTCACCACAGCCATGCTCACACAGTGCATTCTCTACCGCACACTTTCTGGCGATGACTCTTTCGAGGAAATGGAAGGCTCACTCCGCGATTGGCTCTTTGGTTGCAATCCTTGGGGCACAAGTATGATTGTGGAGTTGCCTAAGGGCGGCACATACCCTCGTGCCACTCACAGCAACTGGGTGTTCCAAAACCTTGGTCACCCGGTGGGCGGCTTGGTTGACGGACCGGTGTATAGCACCATTTTCAGCAGTTTGCGAGGCGTGAATATCACCGACGACATGCCACATGTCACCGCCAACGCTTACCTCCGTTTCCAGCCGGGCGATGTGGTGTATCACGACAACACTCACGACTATTCAACAAACGAGCCAACGATGGACGGCACGGCTTCGCTCACTTTCCCACTCTCGTATTATCAGAAAGAGGGTAGGGCACAAGCCGATGCCGCCTCTGCCGATAAGAATGTGTATGATGAAGGCGGCATCAAGCAAGGCGACCCAAGCAAAAAGAACATTTGCCTGGTGTTTACCTCTCACGACAAGACCGATGGTGCCAACTATATCATTTCCACATTGAAGAAGCGAAATGTGAAAGGTGCATTCTTCTTCACAGGCCATTTCTTTGAGTCGTTCCCCGATATCGTTAAGCGCATTCAGGCTGGCGGCCACTATGTGGGCAGTCATAGTTACGGTCACTTGCAATATGCTGCTTGGGAAAATCGCGACTCTCTGCTCGTCACTAAAGATGAGTTCACCACCGATATGCTGAAGGGCTATGAAGTGATGTCGAAATTTGGCATCACCAAGGAGCAAGCACCATATTTTATTCCACCTTATGAATATTACAACAGCACCATCTCGTCGTGGGCAAAGGAATTGGGACTTCAAATCGTGAATTTCACCCCTGGCACAGCGTCAAACGAAGACTACACTTGGCATGGTATGCCTATGGAGGCAGAAAAATACCGTAGCAGCCAATGGCTCTACGATAATATGATGAAATGGGAAAAGAAGCACACCCTTAATGGACATTTCCTTATGATTCACCTTGGCACCGACGACGCTCGCACCGATAAATTCTATCTCAAACTCGACAAAATCATCACCACTCTTCAAAAGAAAGGCTACAACTTCGTGTCGCTTGAAGATATGATTGGTCTCAACTTGAAATAGTTTTTTTCAGACATTTTTTTACTCGTTGGTTGAACATTTGATTCTACCAACGAGTTTTTTATTGACGACAATTTTTGCACGTTCATTCTGCAGTATTATCATCACCTTTAGGAATTTTTCCAAGCAATGCGAAGATGATGCTCATGATGGGGCTTATGATGTTGAAGAAGCAGAATGGAAGATAAACAAGGGTTGGCACACCAAGCACCGTTGATTGAGTCATACCACAGGCTGTCCACGGAACGAGAACGGAGGTGACGGTGGCAGAGTCCTCTGTGGAACGGCTCAGAAGTTCTGGCTGATAACCACGGTTGGCGTATTCTTCCTTGTATATTGATGCGTTCATGATGATGGAAAGGAACTGGTCGCCCATGATGAGATTGAGCAGCACACCCGACACAACTGTTGATGTCACGAGAGAGAAAGTGTTGTGAATGGTCTTGAGAAGAATGTGTGTGAGGCTCTTGAGCATATTGCTTGCCACCATACACGAGCCGAAGCACATGGCGCAGAGTATGAGCCAAACGGTGTCGAGCATACCTGCCATGCCTCGTGTGGCAACAAGGTTGTTCACTTCAGCGAATCCCGTGTCAAGTTGTGTGCTGGTGTAGCAAACCTTCAGCAATCCTGTAAATATATTGCTAACCGTTGCGGTTTGTGTGCCGGCTATTTCCAATAGAGCGTCGGGTTGCAATACGATGGCGCACACGATTGCCGCCAATGCTGAAAGTATGAGAGTGATGAATGAAGGTACTTTCTTCCAAATTAGAATTCCGCTAAATACAGGAACGAGGAGCGTCCATGCGCTTATGTTGAAGCTGTGCTCCAATCCTTCAAGATAGATGCTTGGTTCTACTCGTTCGCCAGAGAACCAAAATCCCATTACAAGGTAAAGCAATAGGCTGATGGTGATGCTCGGCACGGTGGTGTGCATCATGCAACGGATATGCTTGAAGAGGTCGGCTCCAGATACGGAAGATGCAAGCACAGTAGTGTCGGACATTGGCGACACCTTGTCACCGAAATAAGCGCCAGATATAATGGCACCTGCCGTAAATGGTTCGGGTATGCCGAGCGCATTGCCAATGCCAAGCAAGGCGATGCCTATTGTGGCTATCGTTGTCCACGATGTGCCTGTCATTACCGATACCAGTGAAGAAATGATGCAAGCGCATGGCAGGAAGAACGATGGAGTGATAATTTGCACTCCGTAATATATCAATGTGGGTACTACTCCGCTAATCATCCATGTGCTCGACATCACGCCTATCAGTAGCAGAATTAGTATTGACACGGAGGTGTCGCCTATGGTTGCCTTGATGCTGTCCTCAAATACTTGCCATTTGATGCGGTAGATTGACATTGAAAGAGCTACGCAGATAGTGGTTGCAATCAACATCGATATCTGGCTGGCTCCACTTAGAGCGTCATTGGGAAGCATCTTCATTACCGTCACTATCATGACAATCAATACGAGGAGTGGAATGATGGAAATAAGAGGGTGTGGAATTTGCTGTTTCATAAGTTTCTGATTTGTGGAAAGTATTATTATTTGAGGCAAACAAAACATCTTGCAACCACGAATATCCTCGAAATTAGATACATTAGGGCCGTTGCTGTTGCCTATTTATAGATGTAGATGAATGTTCTGATAGAGAGCAGTACAGCATTTGATAATGCAAATATACAGATAATTTTTGGAAAAATAAAGCTTGTTGCTGTTAGATTGTCTGTGAAAATCTGCTATTTGTGATAATATGTAATAGATTTCGAGGCTTAGCAGAAAAGTAACAAAAAAAATCGGGCATTTCCGTTTGGAAGCACCCGATTCTACTATATGTGTAGTGTGTTTAGTAGTCTCTTTTCTTGATTCGGAAGAATCTCACGCCAATCACGTCTTTCTTGGGGCGAAGATATTCCACGATGGGTTTTGGTTCTTTCATCACCTTGCCACCTGTCATAGATGCGTCGATCACCACCAATTCGCCTTTCTCGTTTTGTGCCAGCCAAGCCCAACCCGAACCGAATAAACCGGTGGAGGCTGCCGCCATCTTCTCCTTGAATTCGTCAAAGCTTCCGAATGCAGTCCGGATGGCCTTGTCTAACTTGCCTTCCGGCACTGCCGGGCCTCCAGCCCCCACCGGACGGAACTGTTCAAAATACAGTGTATGGTTGAGCACCTGGCCCGCATTGTTAAACAACGGACCGGCCGGTGCATGGCGTACGATTTCTTCCAGATTCATCTTTTCATACTCGGTGTCTTTCACCAACGTATTCAACGTATTCACGTATGCCTGTAAATGCTTGCCATAGTGATAATCTATGGTTTCCTTGCTGATAACAGGTTCTAAAGCATTGGTCTCGTAGGGTAATTGAGGCAGCGAAAATACGGCCGTCATAGAAGTGATAATAATTTGCGTCAACATGATTTCTTCATTTTTTAATTAATATATTGGGTTTAGTATGCTTCCTTTCCATCTCTCACATATCCGGGAATCTCATATCACAAAGGTATGTTTAATTTTTCACAAGAACAAACTTTTCATTTCATATTTTCCCAAAATTATATTTTGAGAAGAAATATGGATTTTCAGCCGCATAAAATACAGCTTTATTATTTTTTGTGTACATTTGTTCACTGATTCTAAAATATCAAGTTTATGGACTTTAAAGAAATCTGCAAGGCACGTTATTCCGTGCGTGCCTACAAGCCGGACGCCATTCCGGCGGAAACGATGGAATATATCAAAGAATGCACGCGTCTGGCCCCTTCGGCGGTCAACAAGCAGCCGTGGAAATTCATCCTCTTCACCGGCGAAGACGACCGCGCACGCATGCAGCAATGCTACGACAAGGAATGGTTCCGCGAGGCTCCGGCTTACATCTTGGTCTGCGAAAACCACGGGGCGGCCTGGACACGGCGGTATGACGAGAAAAACCATGCCGACATCGACGTGGCCATCGCCATAGAACATTTGTGCCTGGCGGCAGCCGAACAGGGGTTGGGCACCTGCTGGGTGTGCAACTTCCGCGTGCAACTCTGCCAAGAGCTTTTCAAACTGCCCGAAGAGTGGTATCCGGCGGCCATCATCCCCATCGGCTATCCGGCCACACCGGACATCCCTGAAAAGACACGTAAGGCGACGGCCGAAATATGGGAAGACCGCTAAGACCGGTCCAAGGGCATAAAGATTTACAAACGCCTCCCACAGGAGGGCTGAAAAACAACATGCTGAAAACAAAAAATCAATCTCAGCCAAACGATTTTTCATTCGGCTGAGATTGATTTTTCATTTGGCGCAAAGAAATTCACGACTCTGCGCAAAACATTAAACCCCTGAATGACAACCTTATACAGAATCGCATTCAAGGATTTCGCTTTTCATCCGGAAACCTTACAAGAAAAGTTCCCGAAAATATTCCTTACGCCACCTTTTCGAGCTTCTTCATAATGGAGAAGATGAACAAGGCCGAAAGCAGACAAAGCACGATGAGCACGCTCCACACCATCCACAACTCGATGCCGCCCCACAGGTAACCGATGATAGACACCATGTAATTGCCGATAGCCGTGGCCACAAACCAACCACCCATCATCATACCCTTATACTTCGGGGGAGCCACTTTAGACACGAAAGAAATGCCCATGGGAGACAACAACAACTCAGCAAACGTCAACACAAGATAAGTGGAAATGAGCAAATTGGGCGAGACCAAGCTGACATCGGCACCCTGAGCCAACGCATCGGGCGTAGGCAATCCCATGGAACCGAAAGCCATGATACCGAAACCGCAGGCGGCAATCAGCATCCCCAACCCGATTTTACGAGGAGCCGAAGGTTCCTTTCCTTTCTTGGCCAAGAAACCGAATATCGCCAACGAAACCGGTGTCAAGGCTACCACGAAGAACGGATTGAACTGTTGGAAAATCTGCGGCAGGATCTCCACCTCGGCATCGCTTGCTGCATACTGCCCCGCCAGAACGCCTACGGAAGCTACTGCCACCAGACCGGAAACCAGTTTGCCGCGGCCTGTCCTGCTTTGGAAGAGAGAGAACATGGCATACACCAAAGCAATAATCAGCACCAAATTGAACACATTAAACGTCATGCCCAACAAGCCCGAAGCCGAAGCCTGCGTATAATCGCGTGCGAAGAACGTAAGCGTCAAGCCGTTCTGGTGGAAAGCCATCCAGAAAAAGAGCACCACGGCAAACACAAGACAAAGCGCGGTGATGCGTTGGCGCGTCTCGGCCGGAGACAGTTCCTCCACGGGTACATGCCCGTCAGATGCCGTCTTCGCGTTATAATCGGCATGCTTGAAAGTGCTGCGGAAGCCATAGTATATAAGGATGGACACGATAAGCGAAACACATGCCACGGCAAAGCCGTAATTGTAAGCTTCGGACAACTTTTCGATGTAACTCTGACAGAAAACCGCCGTGTCACCCGTGAATCCCTGTGCGGCCTTGAGCGACTCCAACGTGGCGGCAGACTGTGCCGTCATTCCCGCCGCATTATCCATATACTGGTGGGCAAGGGCAGGAATCTGTGCATTATAAGTGAAGCCGTTCATGCCCAACACGTAATTAGTCATCTTGGTGGCCGCCGTGGGGGCAAACAGCGCACCGATGTTGATGGCCATGTAGAAGAGGCTGAACGCCGTGTCGCGCTTGTCCCTGTACTCTGGCGCATCATAGAGGTTGCCGACCATGACTTGCAGGTTGCCTTTGAAAAGTCCCGTGCCGCAAGCAATCAATGCCAACGCACCGAACATCATGGACTTTCCGGCCACATCAGCACCCGTCGGGACCGCTAACAACAAGTAACCGATGAACATGATGAATATACCGAGCGTGACCATCTTGCCGAACCCGTACTTGTCGGCCAACATTCCACCAAAAAGCGGCACAAAATAAACCGCCCCGAGGAACACGCCGAAAATTGTGGATGTCTCACCGGCCGAGTATCCGAATTTCGCCTGTAAGAACAACGTGAAAATGGCCAGCATCGTGTAGTAACCGAAACGCTCGCCCGTATTGGCCAGCGCCAATGCATAAAGACCTTTAGGTTGACCTTCGAACATAACTTAAAATGTTTTTAATAGTGAATAATTTTAATCGCAAAGATAACATTTAATTTTTGCTTTCCACCCCATTTTGAGGCTTTAGTATCGTTTTTCCCCCATATCCACAAACATTTTATCATTTCCAACCTCCGCATAAAAACGTTTTTTAGCAATTTATTAGAGTTTGTGACATAAAAGGGCTATCTTTGCACTTCCTTAAAAACAATCAGGATATACAAATCCAAAATAACCAGATTATGAGCAAATTTGAATTCAAGCCTAAACTATTCCTTGACTTGAGAGAGTACAACAAAGAAAAGCTGACGGCAGACATCATGGCCGGCCTCATAGTGGGCATCGTAGCCCTGCCATTGGCCATAGCCTTCGGCATTGCATCCGGCGTGACACCTGAGAAGGGCATCATCACGGCCATCATCGCCGGACTGGCCGTGTCCCTGTTTGGCGGAAGCCGTGTGCAAATCGGCGGACCGACGGGTGCTTTTATCGTCATCATCTACGGCATCATACAACAATACGGCGAAGCAGGCCTGCTTGTGGCCACCGTCATGGCCGGCGTGTTCCTGATTCTGTTGGGCGTATTCCATCTGGGTACCATCATCAAATACATCCCCTATCCCATCGTGGTAGGCTTCACCAGCGGAATCGCCGTGACCATTTTCACGACGCAAATCAAAGACCTGTTCGGACTGACCATCGACAACGTGCCGGCCGATTTCATAGAGAAATGGATCGTGTACATCCGCCACTTCGGCAGCTTGGACGTATGGTCCACCGCCGTGGGTATAGTCAGCGTGGCCATTATCGCCCTCTCCCCAAAACTGACCCACAAGATTCCGGGTTCGCTCATTGCCATCATCGTCATGACCGTGGGAGTCTACCTGCTGAAACAATACGGTATAGCGACGCAAGTGGAAACCATCGGCGACCGCTTCATGATTAAAGCCGAACTTCCGGGCATGAACGTACCCGAACTGAACTGGGAAAGCATCAAGCAACTGATGGCTCCTGCCATCACCATCGCCATACTGGGAGCCATCGAATCGCTACTCTCGGCCACCGTGGCCGACGGTGTCATCGGCGACCATCATGACTCGAACCAGGAATTAGTGGGACAGGGCATCGCCAACATCCTCTCCCCCATCTTCGGCGGCATCCCTGCCACCGGTGCCATCGCCCGTACCATGACGAACATCAACAATGGGGGACGCACGCCCGTGGCCGGTATCGTGCATGCTATCGTGCTGCTGCTCATTTTCCTGTTGCTCATGCCACTGGCGCAATACATTCCTATGGCCTGTCTGGCGGGCGTATTGGTCATTGTGAGCTATAACATGAGCGGTTGGCGGACATTCAGGGAACTTTTGCGCAATCCTAAGTCCGATGTGGCCGTCTTGCTTATCACTTTCTTCCTCACCGTGATATTCGACCTGACCGTAGCCATTGAGTTCGGACTGGTACTGGCCTGCCTGTTGTTCATCAAGCGGGTCATGGAAACCACGGAGGTGAACCTTTTTAAGGATGAAATCGTCCCTACGGATGCCGACGGCACCGTGATTTCGGAAGAACACTTGCACATTCCCGACCACACGGAGGTCTACGAAATCAACGGCCCTTACTTCTTCGGCATTGCCAACCGGTTTGAAGAGGTCGTACTACAAACCAAGGAACAGCCTAAGGTACGTATCATCCGCATGCGGAAAGTTCCGTTCATCGACTCTACGGGTATCCACAACCTGACCAACCTGTGCGAGATGAGCCATCGCGAAGGGGTGCACATCATCTTGTCCGGAGTGAATCCGAAAGTACACGAAGCCCTCAAGAAAAGCGGATTTTATGAACTGCTCGGCAAGAAAAACATCTGCGACAATATCCATACGGCCCTCGAAGTGGCCCGGCATTACTTGAACCGCTGACCCGTTTCTCCGGCCTTGACTAAAAAAACGGCATATATATAAATAGGTATATGGAAGGGCGGCCGTAACTTTGGCTATGCCATCTACAACGCAAGCAGCTGTTCGCCGTGCGTCTTGGTCTTGACTTCTTTCGGGGAGAAGACCTTCTCTATCACTCCTTCTTCATCAATGACAAAGGTGGTGCGGAAAGTTCCCATATACTTGCGGCCATACATGCTCTTCTCTCCCCATACGCCCATCTCATTGACCAACAACTTGTCCGTATCGGCAATCAACGTGAAAGGCAACCCATGTTTCTCTATGAACTTCTTGTGCGAATCAGCACTGTCCACGCTTACCCCGATTACCTCGTATCCTTTATCCTTCAGCGCAGAATAGTTGTCGCGCAGGCTGCAAGCTTCGGCCGTACAGCCCGACGTATTGTCCTTGGGATAAAAATAAAGCACCACTTTCTTTCCACGGTAGTGGCTCAACAAAATCTGCTCTCCTTGTTCGTTCACGCCCAGCACCTCGGGCGCCTTGTCTCCTACATTCATATTTTCTTTATTTTCAGGTTAAATATAATCATCAGTCCGGCATCTTACGATTCACTCGCATTCGTCAATCGTATAGTTCACAAAATCATTGAAGGGCTTCATCAACTCGAAAATCTCGGCCGTACGGTCCAACCAGTTTTCATCACGGAAGAAATCATCCGGCACCGTGTGGCAAACGGAGTAATCTTTCGGCCTCAAATAATCCGGATAAGGGAAATCCTTCGGAAAGCCCTTAGGAAGGGTTTTCAAGTGCGTCTCGCCTATGACGGGAAATGCCGCCTTGAAATCTGCCGCCTCCACAATAGAGCGGAATTCATCCACCTCGTCCACGATGGACTGACGGACAGCTTTCAGTATCGGCGAAGGCAGACACCATGCCCCACCGGCCAGCAAGCATTCGCCGGGCTGAAGGTGGAAATAATAACCGCTATGCCAGGACTTCTTGCCGCAGGCGTTGATATAGGCTCCGAAATGACGCTTATAAGGCGATTTGTCTTCCGAGAAACGGGTGTCGCGATAAAAACGATACGTACAATCCTTCACCGTAAGGTGGGCCACACTACCGTCAAATGCCGCGATACGATGGATAAGCGCCTGTACCATCTCCTCGAAAAGTCCGCGCGCTTCCTCGTACTGCCCTTTGTGTTCTGCAAACCATCCCCGGTCGTTATGCGCCGCCACATCTTTCAGGAAGTCCAATATGCAATCTATCTTTGCTTTCATGTATATCTCTGTTTTTATTTGCCAAAGGTAATATAAAAGCCCATAAAAAACAAAGCAAATGCTGCAACCTGTATAAAAAAGCGGTCATTGATTCAATTATATTACTATTTGACGTATTTATTATCTTCTTTCGCTCTTATAAAAATGTAAATTTACCGCGTCGAAATCTTTGATAACCCTATAGAAACAGGTTTCGCAGCATGATTCTCCGACGGTATGGGGCGGCCGCACTGTACATCAAATCATGCCTGCGGGACTTCATTACAACTTAACCATATAATTTAACAATTAATCACAATGAGAAAAAACACGTTACTCTTTGGAGTATTGTCCCTGTTCGGGGCAAGTCAGGCGATGGCCGACGATTGGGTCATCGAGCTCATGAAAAACAACGCATCTCATCTTGAATTAGTCAAAGATGCGAGTTTCGATGTAGGTTACGGCTGCATCGGGAACACTTCGACGGAAACCGTCATCGGTTTGGGAGAAGTGGATTTCGGTACAGACGGGACGAACTACAAAGCCACCGGAGTGGAGTTCGCCCACGGATGGGGCAATTACGACGAGGAGAAGATTGTAGTCCTCAGTGCCGGAGCCACGGCAGAAGAGGCCGTCCCGTTCAACGAAATGACCGTGACCCGCACTTACGGTTACCATCAGTTTGAACTATTTGCCGAGAATATGGACAAAGGAGACGGATTCGCCCTTCCCACCGGTAAACAGAAAGTGTGGCTGACATTCCGTGCCGGACAAGGCAACCTGCGTTCGGTGAAGTTCTATGAAAACGCCATTTCCGAAGGTATGGAAGGCGTACAGCCTTGGCCCAACCAAGCAGAAGGCTACGGAGACATCACGACCTCCATAGAAGCTGCCGCATTTGAGAGAGCGGTAGAAGTACCTGAAAATCCGGAAGAAGACCCTTACAAAGATGCCAAATACGATGAAAATACGGCATGTTGGGGCGGAACAAACGACGGGTTTATCGTCAAATCCACCAAGGAAATAGACTTCGGCAACGGAGAATTCCAACAATTAGTGGCCTATATCGGGCATGACGGTGAAAGATACACGGAGTACATGGAATTCTATATCGACGAAGTAAAACCGGAAAATATGGTGGCCAGGACATGGACGGGCATCAATATACAGGAATGGAACAAGTTCACACCGGTGGCCACTACGTTGAAAGAGGTAACGGGCAGCCATCACCTGTATGTGAAATGGGGCAATGCCACGAACCTCCACCAGATAGATTTGGTCAAAGAACCCGTCTGGTATGAGAATCCGGACTGCGGAGTCGTTTACGACAACGCACAACCGTCGGAGAATGCTGTGGTATTCGTGACCAAAGGCGAATCCGGAGCTACGGAAGGCGGAGACGTGTCCCAAGGCGAAACTGCCTGGAAAATAATCCAACCCATCAGCGGGGATGCCAAATGCGAGGGCGGCAACATCGGTTATACAAAAGCCGGCGTGGTGGTAATGTACCAAGACATAGACTTCAAGAACGGTTATTATAAGGACGTGTTCATCAATGCTTCTTGCGACAAGACCTATATCGGCAGCACCACAGAAGAGGCTAATTACTCTTTATATGTAGACTTGGACGACATCGACTGGGCCACCGTGACTAACTTAGGGTCTGCTGAATAATTATCTGTTCACAGACAGAGGGGAGCAGACGTAGA
>ERZ780208.2300-NODE-2300-length-13472-cov-6.739286_pt1 | contig 13472 bp, 9 predicted proteins | sample MGYA00511167_ERZ780208 | MGnify/ENA primary metagenome ERZ780208 (study PRJEB29588, sample SAMEA2159202) | human gut metagenome | biome: human gut; feature: human-associated habitat; material: faeces | place: Denmark | collected 2008/2010 ... | reverse complement strand
CGCTCATTGGCGTCAGCCTTGGCCTTCACATACTCCACCACATTGTCATAGTACCCGGCGGGGACGGGGTGGCCGCTGCGGGCCAGGCCGATGACCATCCACTCGCCGCCGATGGAGTTCACCGTGGGGGTGCCCAGGGTACCCATGAAGTCGCCGGTGGTCTTGTAAATTTCATCCAGCTTCTTGCCCATCTCGGTCACCAGCTTGGCGTAGGCAGCCTCGGCGGCCACCAGCACGTTGTAGTTCGTGACCAGAGCCTTCTCGGCGTCGGTCAGCTTGTCATAAGCAGAACGTGCGGCGCTGATGGCACCGGCCTTGCTGAGGTCCACCGTGCCGATGGCGTCGATCATGGCGATGACCTCCTCGGCGGTCTTGGTGCGGTTCTGCTCGGCTTCGTATTCCTTCAGGTAATCATCCGTGTAGTGGAACACGATCACATCGCCCTCGTTGAGGTACTGCTGTGCAACGCCCAGGTTGGGGTGTACGCCGTTGAGGGTGTACATCCAGCCGGAGAGCTTTCCGTTGGTGAACTCAGCCAGTTCCGTGCCGTCCTTGGGGGTGATGGCCTGAATGTAGTTGCCGCTTTCGTTCTTGATGTCGAACTGGTCGCCAACGACGGCCAGGATCACATCCAGCACGGTGGCGTTGTTGCTGACCGTGACCTTCGTGGTGTCGATCCAGGTTTCCAGGTTGTTGTCAGCCAGCGTGTGCTTGTCGCCGCTGTCACCGTGGGCGGAGTCGCCCAGCAGAGCGAAGGACACGGTAATATCCTTGCCCGCAGGCAGCAGCACGGTGACGGTGGTGGTCACCTTGGCAGCGCCGTAGGCCAGCGTCACGGTCTGCTCACCACGCTGGTTGGTGTCAAAGCCGGTGATCTCCACGTCGGCCAGATCGACCTCCGTGGTGGAGCCGTCCGTCCAGGTGGCGGTGAGTACAAGGCCGGTCAGATCCAGTTCGTCGCCAATGGTATAGATGGTCTTATAATCGCCAGAGACGGCCAGCGCATAGGCCACGGGCTTATCGCTGATAACGGGGCCGTTCTCGCCCTGAATCCAGTTGTGATAGCTGTGGTCAGAGCCGTTCAGCCACGACACAACGGTGCCGTCCGTCAGTTCCTTGGCCGTCACAGCCTTGGCGAGCTTATCCGCATCTGCGCCGAGGGGGTCGTCCTCACGGCTGAAATCGCCAGCCATGAAATGCGGTTCCTCATAGCCCTCTCTGGAGCAGATATACCGTCCATCCTCGACGGCAGGGTAATCCTTGCAGGTCGTGTCCACCATGTCGATGGCACCGATGCCCTTCTCGGCCCCGCAGTCGGCCAGATAGTAGTTGTTCTCTACCTCGGTATATTTGTTCAGAGAGCGGAGCTTACCGGCGATAGCGCCGACATTCTTGCCGGTGGCGGAAAGTGTACCGTAGAACACATTGTCGCTGATAACGCCTGCGCCGTTGCCCCAGCACTGGAGCACGCCGGGTTCACCGCCGGTAATGCCGCCCACATAGTCCTTGCCTTCCACGCTGCCGCCGACAAAGCATCCCATGATTCGTGCCCAGGGGGAGTTGGGGGCGGAATCAGCCACATAGCCGACGCCCATGATGCCGCCCACATAGTTGCCGGTGGCGATGACCTTACCGGTGAAGGAACTGCTCATGACATCGCACTGGCCCATAGACTGGCCCTTAGCGCCGACCAGACCGCCCACACGTTTCACGCCGTAAACGGTGGCGGCGCTGGTGCAGTTCACGATGACTCCATTGAAGTCGCCTGCCAGAGAACCGATACGGTCCTGATCCTTGTCGCAGCCGATGACTACATCCTTACCAACGGAGCAGTTGCTGATAACGATTAGGTTCGAACCAGAAGCATACCCACCCAAAAAGCCGGACTGAGTAATATTGGTTTTCCCGATGATATGGCAATTCTCAATGGTGATGGTATCGGGCACGCCCGTATTATACAGGCCGTCCTCGCCATAGTCCACGGTATAGTATTGCAGCAGACCGTTTCCTTCGATGCGCTCACCCTGAATGTTCAGGTTTTTAATCACAGCATCACGGGTATATTTCAGCAAAGGCTTGCCGCCCTTGGCGATGGTCAGGGTGTGGCCGTCACCGTCCAGTGTTGCGCTGAAGGGGTTCATCTGGCGGCCCATGTCCGCACGGTTCATATCAGAACCCACATAGGTGGGGTCTTTGATGCCGCCCATAGGCTCCCAATCCGCAGGCAGGGTCACATCAGCCGTCATTTTGAAGTAAACGCCTTTCAGGGGGATACCGGCGTTCACCTCGTCCCGCACGGCTTCAAAACCCGCCAGACAGCTAAGGGTGTACGGGTCGTCCTGTGTGCCGCTTCCGGTGATGCCCGTTTCCTTGGCCCATTCACGGGCTTTCACGGTGATGGTGGCGCAGGCATCCTCCGGGACAGTGGTGGGGACTTTGGCATTTGTATAGAACACACGGGCCACACAGCAATAAGAGGTGGTACCCACTTCGTTGGTCAGCGGATAGTACACGCTGGCGGTACCGTCTTTGGAAATTGCCGTCCATTTGGTGGCGCCTTCCGCCTTGCTGTACCACTGGTAGCGCAGGAGGCTGCCGCCGGGCGTATTGGCATCTCTTACCACGGTCGCTTCCAGCTTCCCGGCGGGATGTCCCACAGTATATTCTTCGGTACCGGTGTTGGTCACAATGACGGTAGGGGTATAGTCAATAGCCCCCGGCACCGAGTTCTTTACATTGATAGAAAATTGCTTGGTCCATTCCGCTCCATCCACAGTGTTGGTGATGAAGCATTTCACCTGCACCATAGAAAACTTGTACTTCGTCTCTATCGTGTAGCTGTCCGAGGTGGAGACCTCCAGACCGCCCACCTGCCAGCTGTAGGTGGTGGTGCCGCCTGCCGCCTGCACCTTCTGTGCTTGCGTTTCATCCAGCACCATCTTCAATTCGGCTTGATCGGCGGTCCTGATAGTGTAGAGAGACCTCTTTCCCCCGTTAGTCGTTTTTGTGGTGTCCAGCCGAGGGGTGAAATCGTCCTCCTCGTTGATGGTATCTATGACAATATCGTAGCTTCGGGTCTCGGCCTGCTCTCCGGTGTCACTGACGACCAGAGTATAGGTCTTGGTGCCGATTTCCGAGGTATCTACCGGAAAGCCGGCTCCTTTTTCATATTCTGTGCCATTGATGGTAGCTTTAAGCCGCTCCATTGTAAGGAGCAGGTAGATATTGGTAGTGCGCCCTTGGACAGTACGGGTCCGGTAGGTGTTCTCGTCCACCTGAGCCAGAGGGCAGCCCTCCATGTTGTTCCCGTTCATGGTGGATACGGTCAGATGAGTCGGCTCCTCCAAATCGCAGTAGGGCACGATGTGGAGTTTGCAGTTTTGCTCTTCCCCGTCTTTTGTCCAGGTCAGGGTCATGGTATCGGACCACTTGAAGTAGTTGTTCGCCGCTGTATGTATCAGATCCGTTTGAACACTCTGAACGGTTTCGCCGTTCTCGGTGGTATAGGTTTCGGAAATAGCATTTACGGAGTAGCCGACATCACTGTTACTAGATACTCCGTCATCTTTTTTGCTGAGGTCTCGATAGGTGATATAATACAAAGAAAAGGTGCTTGAATAGGCTTGCGGAGCCTGCACACGCAGATCCCAGTGCTTTCCCAAATCATTAATGCCGTTTACAGGCACATAAAGAATATATTCGCCGTCTTTTTCTGTCAGCTGAATCTGGCTTTCTGACCGCTGATTATAATAGCCGTCCGCCTGCCAAGTCCGCACCGCATAAAAAGAAAAGTCCGTCACATCGACGGACGAACTCTCGGATGAAGCTGCTTCTGCCGGGACATCCTGTGTGTCCGGTTCAGCTTCCGCTATTTCTGCGGCCTGCGTCGTCTCCGTCTGCTCCGCTGCTGTTAGTCCGCTATTCTGCTCATCTTCCGAAGCAAAGGCGCTCAACGGCAGCAGGCTAACCAGCAAAACTGCCGTCAATAGCCCTGCAAAAAGGCGCTTTTTCATAAGTTGTGTGTCACCTGCACTTTCATAGAATAGAAAAATGCCGAAGGGGTGGGGCAGGAAACCCCACCCCTTCGGCAGATTTTAGATTGTGTTACCGGGGGTTACAGTACATCGTAAATCAGGTACGGGCTATAATCGAAGACAATGATCATGCCGTCCGTCAGAGCAGTGCTGGTGCCATAGGCATCAAGAGCCTTGATATTGGATGCGCTGGTGCCGCAGGCAATGTTCCAGCCGCTTCCGCTGTAAATATTATACAGTACGCCATCCACAGTCTGCTTGATAGTCTTATCGTACTTAGGCACATCCGGAGACACGGAATGGATATAACCGCCGGGGTTACCAACCACGGGATGATCGTCCCAACCGGCACTTACAACATTAGGATCCGTGATGTCAATGCCATTCTCGAAAAACGCAGCCAGAATGGCATCCACCAGGTTCGGGGTCTTGAAATAGGATACGCTGGTATCGGGGACACCATAGAGCCCCTGCGTGGTCTCCATGTAGTCGGTCTTGATGGTGCTGATGCTCAGGGTATAAGCGTTGATGTAGAAGTTTGCGTTGATTTTGTCCGAGGTCGGTGCTGCGTCGCTGTTGTACTCCTGAGCCTTGGGAGCCTTCGCATCCGTGTCATAGCCACCCTTGGTAAACATACCGTAGGTGACGTAGACGGTCACCGTGCCGTCGCTGGTCGTGTCCGTGGTGGCAGCTGCGGCCGGGACGACCAGCACAACGACCATCATGACAGCCATGATCAGAGACAAAAGTCTTTTCTTCATGTTGTTTTCCTCCTTAGAGAATTTTTATTATAAACTCGCTGCCGCTTTGGCAACGTGCTTACCGAAAGTGATTTCCCGGTCAGCGCCCCTCAAAGGACCGCTTCCGTCCATTCGGTCTCGCAAGGCTCGTCCGCCTGCTTGGCCGCCGCCCGTGCGGCGTTGACCCGCTGGCGCTCCAGATTTTTCTTTTCCCGTTCCGCCCGTTTGGCGTCCCGCTCCGCCCGGTACAGTTCAATCTGGCGCTTCTTTTCCCGCTGATATCGGCCATTGGACCGGTTATGCGGGTGGCTGTACGCAGGATTCAGGTGCGCCGCCCGCAGAGCGTTCGACCAACTGCCGAACCGCTCGGCAATGTAGCTTCCGCCGACGATCTCACATGGGGCAGGGGACCGTCCCCAATGTTCGGCGCAGCGCCGCAGATAACAGGCCAATTCCGCCAGCGTATCCCCGGCATGACGCTCCGCAAAGGCCCGGTCCTGCTCGTCCAGAGCCGCCCGTGTCCGTTTTGCGATGTGCTGTTCGTGCCAATTCGCTCCGTCAAAATTCTGAGCGCCTGCAACCTTCCCCATAGGGGCACACCTCCTCCGTGTTCGTAAATGGTAAAAATAATACGCCGATAAACCCATAATGGGTCATCAGCGTACACTCCTGCCATATAGCACCACGGAGAGAGCGCCCGCTGCCCGGAATCCTAAACTACACAATTCTACTGACTTGCGCCACGAGGATTTTCCTCTGCGTCCATGATCTACCTTCTCACGATTTCTCGCAATGACGGGCTTTCGCCCCAGCGGTTTCCCGCCTCGATCATATCCTTGCGCTTACAGTGCCGACCGCATGGGGCATTACACCCCTTTCCTTTTAGGCAATCACCTGGCCGTTTCCGGCTCGGATGACCGCCGTGTCGCATCATCGGATTCAATTATTTTATTTTCGAGAATCAACTTAGGCTTGATGGGGAATGATAGAATAGGAATTCCGGAAATGGGGTTTCGTAAATTTACCCCATTTGCGATACCTAAATCTATCTAACCATCTATATTATATCGGCACTCACCGCAAAAGTCAATGACCGTATTGCCGGAATTTAGCAAAATCTCATGCAAATTACAAATACGCGTGATAGTTATACTCGGTTTCAGCGCATTTGTGCCAACTGTATCGGTCAAAACGGGAAATGCAAGTAAAATACGCCGTCAAATACATCGTCAAGGAGGAGCCTATATGCCGAAGCGTGGAGAGAACATTTACAAGCGAAAAGATGGCCGGTGGGAGGGGCGGTATATCCGGGGACGGTCGCCCTCCGGCCGGGCCGAGTACGGCTATGTTTATGCCGGAAGCTATCGGGAGTGCCGTGCGAAACGGCAGAAATGTTTGGACGCCTGTCGAGAAGCGCCGGTAGCAGCTTCCTCGCTCACACTGAATCAGGCTGCGGAGCGGTTTCTTGCGGACAAGCAGGATGACTTGAAACGGTCCACCCTTGCCAGGTACACCTATGTACTGAAACACTATATTCTGCCCGTTTTTGGGGCCGTTCTTCTCAGCCAACTGACGGCGAACCAAATTTCCGAATTTCTTCGTCGGTTACAGAAAAACGGTCTTTCCGGGAAGAGCGCCAGAGACGTGGGGGTGTTATTGAAGTCCATCCTGAGATACAGCGCCAAAAAGCTGGACTGCCCCAGTCCGGGGATGACTGTGGAGCTGCCAGCGTATCGACGAAAGCAGATCGACATCTTCTATCCGGACGAGATCCAGCGGTTGGCACAGATGATCATGGATGAACCGACGACAACCGGTATCGGCATTTTGCTGACACTGAACACCGGCTTGCGTCTTGGGGAGCTGTGCGCCCTGCAATATAAGGATATTGACCTGCGGAATGGGGTAGTCCATGTCCGCAAAACCGTACAGCGCATCCGCAGTGGGGACCGCACCAGTCTGATGGTGCTGCCGCCCAAAAGTGACAGCGCCCGGCGTACTATCCCGCTGCCGGGGGACATGGCCGCCCTTCTGCAAAAGCTGGTCCAGTCCCATCCCAACGGCGAAAACTATCTCTTGACTGGGAAAAATGTGCCGATGGAGCCACGGACAATGCAATATCAGTACCGGGCTTTGCTGAAAGCAGCGGGTATCCCGTACCGAAATTTTCACACGCTGCGGCACACATACGCCTCCCGCTGTGTGGAGCGTGGGATAGATGTAAAGAGCCTGAGCGAGATGCTGGGTCATGCGGATGTCCGCACCACACTTCAAGTCTATGTCCATTCGTCCCTGGAGCACAAAATGCGGGTGATCCAAAGCATTTGCTTCCTTGCTCCGGCGCTGGCCGCAGAATTTGCGCCGTCACCGTCTCCGTCAGTTTTTCCGGAAACGCTCCAATATCAACAGCTTTTGGCAGCGCTATCGCAAATGGGGTAAATTTACGAAATCTACAGACGCTTTCCTTTTCCGTGAGTTTACTACAAATTCATTATACTATTTAGCGCATTACCGTCAATTCGTTTGTTGCGTTGCTTTTCAGAAAAATGGTGCCACCCGATGGGGTGACACCATTTTCTTTGTTACGGGCACAGAACACCATATCCCAGAATCTCGTAATGTCCTATGGGATAGCGGTTCACCCGGCAGAGGTTTCCGGAATTGCCCTCTACGGTGTAGATGATTCCGTCCTCCACCTTCTGGACGATGCCCACATGGTCAGCCTCCCCATCCTGGGGGCCGGAGCCGCCCTTGTTGTCCCAGTCGAAGAAGATAACCATGCCGGGAACAGGCTTGGCGGAGCCGTCCAGCCATTGCCCACGCTCCTGAAACCACTGCACGCCGTTTCCGCAACCGGAAAATTTCGGGCAGACACCGGTGTCGATATAACCGCACTGGTCGGCACACCAGCTGACAAAGCAGGCGCACCACTCCACACGGCTGCCGAATCCGTACCAAGACCAGTATGGTCCGCCGCCTATATTTCCGACCTGCGACAGCGCCACTGTAACGATGGCATCGTCCCCGGAATAGATGCCGTAGAGAACGGATGACCACAATTTGCGGTTTTCCTCGGCAAGCAGTTCGGAAAGCTGCTGCCGCTGGTCGGCGGTGAAATCGAATTGCTCAGCCATTTCCTCGGCGGTCTTGTGGCTGACCGTGATATAGAGATAGGTGCGTGTGACCGTCGTGACGGTTTCCACAATGTTTCCGTGGCCGTCGTCGGTTTCAGTGATGACATCCTCAGTCTTGCTCTCCGTGCGGGAAGACAGGTCGTTCATCTGCCAGAAAATATCCTTGAGGATGACTTTCTTACTATCGTCCACCGTGGCGACCTCCTGCGGATCATCGGGGTCAGTAGTGGTTTTCACCGCATAAACGGCCAGCACCTCCGGCCAGACCGCACGGGAGCCGGACATTTCCAGTTCGTCATAGGTGCTGCCTGCTTTTGCAGCGTCGATCTGCGATTGATAATCGGTGTTGATCTCCTGTACCACCTGCCGCATGGCCTGTCCCGTGCCGCTATCCTCGCCGGAGAAGAAGATGCCGAAGCAGGAACTGGCAATCAGCCCGACCACGCAAAGCACAAGGACGACGACTACCGCGACCCAGCCGCCTGCGGCAATGGCGGCGATCAGCGCCTTTGTTCCGGCAATGATCGCTTTGACCGCCGCAACGGTGGCTTTTGCGGCAACCTTAACGGCCTGTACCGTGGCCTTGGCTGCCGCCTTTGCCGCCTGTACGGTTTTCTGCGCCGCTTTTGCGGAAGCCTTTGCCGTCACCTTGGCGGTCTTAGCCGTGGTCTGCGCTGTTTTTACTGCTGTACGCCCGGTCTGCTGCGCAGTTTTGACCCCCTTCTGTGCGACCTTTACGGAGCCCTTTCCGGCGGACTGTGCCGTTTTGAGCGTACCCTTTCCGGCTTTCTGAACCGCTTGCTGTGTGGTTTTTTTCGGCTGGGTTCCCTTGAACGCATCCTTGCATTTCTGAATGTTGTCCCGTGCTTTACCGGCATTGCGCTTCGCATCGGAAAACCCGCGCCGTCCGCGTTTTTGCAGCTGAACCACGGTTCCTGCCACACATCGGCGCACGGTATCTTTGATCTGCTGTGCGCCGTACTCCTGCGGAGAAGTCTCCGCAGGAGCGGCATTTTTTTCAGCGGTATCCGCAGTGTCCTTGGTGCGAACGGCGGCAGATTTGATGCGTTCAGAGACAACGGCAGCACGGTCAATGGTCTTGACCGTGCCCCGAATCGACTCTTTTGTTTTAATATCCGCCATGATGTTTCTGTGCACCTCTCATTTCGTATTACCTCCCACAATAATGCTCTCGTCCGGTTTGGTGGTCATAAGGCGGTATAGCTCCGTATCTTTCGGAAACTGATTTTTGAAGGGCACCAGTGCGCCGCCGTAGCGCAAAAGGCCGCAGCCTGCCGGGGCGTTGGTGATATAGCCGGTCTGCTCCGGGGAAATGTTCAAAAGTGCTGCCAGTTCCTCCCGGTCGCTGGGAGCCTGATTGAGCAGGATCAGCATTTCGGAATTCGACAGCATGGTGCTGGCCTGAACGGAATCCAGCAGATACTCCACATTCTGCGTAATGGCGGTGGGATAGGCACCGCGTTTACGGAAGCGACGCCATGCGGAATCAAAGAAATCCGCGCTGTACGGATTCTGAAAGACCACATGAAATTCGTCGATGAACAGGTGCGTCCGCTTGCCCTTGCGCCAGTTTTCCGTCACGCGGTTGAGCATGGCGTCGGTGATAATCAGAAGCCCCATGGTTTTGAGCTGACGCCCCAGATCCATAATGTCATAGATAACGATGCGGTTTTGGGTGTCCACATTGGTTTCATGGGCAAAGGCATCCAGACTGCCGGTGGTGAACAGCTCCAGCGCCAGCGCCAGATCGCGGGCTTCTTCCTCCGGCTGTGCCAGCAGCTTTTCCCGGAGAACACGAAGCGTCGGGACAGGGCCGCCGCGCTTATAGGCCGCATACACGGCGTCTACGCACCGGTCGATGATGCTCTTTTGCAAGGGGCCGATGCCGCCGCGGTCAAGCTGTTCAAACAGGGACAGGATAAACTCGGATTTATCTACTACCGGGTTGCCGCCGTCGCCGTAGCCCTCCACCATGTCCATGGCGTTGATATGGTCGGGGCTGCCCGCCGCAATGCGGATGACCTCACCGCCCAGCGCCTGACCCAGCGCATAATACTCGCGCTCGGGATCACAGATCAAAACATCATCCTTCGTGGCCAGCGCCAGAAAGACGATCAGCTCCTTTGCCGAAAAAGATTTGCCGCTGCCGGGTACGCCGGTAATGATGGTGGATTGGTTGAGCAGATTTGCACGGTTGCACAGCAGCAGATTGCCGGAGATGGCGTTCTCACCGTAATAAATGCCGCCCGGCTCCATGATCTCCTGCACACGGAACGGCATCAGCGCCGCCAGCGCTTCCGAGGTGAAGGTGCGCAGAATATCAATTTTCCGCACGCCAATGGGCAGTGCTGTGTTCAGGCCGTCCATCTGCTGAAAGCGCAGCGTGGCCATTTGGCACATCCGCTGTGTGGCAGAGGTGAGGATGTAGTCGGTGTCAGCGTCCAGCTGCTGCTTGCTGTCCGCCGTATGCACCAGCGTCACCATGCCCAGAAGCATCCGCTGGTCACGGGAGGTGAGGTCGTCAAGAAATTCCTTCATCTCCGCCCGCTGCTTTTCCATGTCGTAGGGGATCGTGCCGGAGAAATTGTTGTTTTGCTGCTGCTTGCGTAAAAAGTCCACGATGTTTCTCTCTACGCCGAGCAGACGGCTTTCTCCGTCGCGGATTGCCTCGTCCATGGGGATCGGTACCACATCAATAGATAGGATCATCGGCCGGTCAATACCGGACAGCTCCGAGAGAATATCGTCCCGCAGATAGGCGGCGTAATCCTTGAGGAATAGCACACGGCCGTAACGGTCGCCCATGCGGAAACAGTCCCGGTCAAATTCAAAGCTGTCCGGACAGATGTAGTCCTTAAAGCTGTGACCCAGTTTCATGGACAGCTTTGGGTCGAAATGAAAGTCCGCTTCCTCGCCGTGACGGAAAAAGCCGTGCAGAATGCGCAGCCGATCCATCATATCCAGCTCCGTGCAGCGCGAGCCGAGGCGGGAGAGCGCCAGCGTATACTCTGAACCGGTGCGGGCGAAATAACTTTCAGCCTCCTTATAGCTTTTGCGTGTGATCGTCACCGTGATATACAGGTCGCGGATCATACCGCTGGCGTGGGATGCTTTTTCCAGCAGCATATCGTTATATTCCTTGCGGTAATGGTCGCGGCCGTCGTTTTCATAGGGGATCATGATGTATTCCTCAAAATCACGGCGGTTGAGCTTTCGGGTGACGATGCTCAACTTGGTGTCGGCGTTACTGTCGCAGAGGTTCAGCAGGGCGCTGTACCCCAGCAGCATGGATTTCTGATCTTCCTCGCCGGCCAGCGCGTAGTTGATGTCGGAAAACTGCCAGGTGCGGCTATAGCGGTTCTGCCCCACAAGCAAAATACCGCTTTTCCAGACCGTGCGGATGGGGATCACCTCCTGCACGCTGTGAGGGATCATAAATTTATCCGTATCTCTGCGGCGGATGTTTTTCAGTGTTTTCAGCATTTTTGCCTCCTTCGGGTGTGGTCGGATGTCGTTTTGAACTTAGGGTAAAATGCACCCAAATTTCCAATGTCAGTGTCGTTTTTGGGCTTTGGCGTGCGCTTCCTGCATGGCTTCGCGGTATAAATTCTTCGGCTTGAAGGTCAGCCGCCTGGGGATCAGAAATTCCGAGCGTACCCATGCGATCACGAATTTTTCCGCCGTCATGCCGTGGTATTTTACAAAGCCCATGGCAGCAAAGGGAGCCGCGCCGAGGATACACAGCCAGCTGACCGTTTCCGTACCCAGCACATTCCGCAGACCGAAATAAATACCGACGGCAACACCGCAGGCCAGCACAGAAAAAACGAGCTGCCGCAGCGACAGCCCGAAAAACATATTCTCTTTATATTCGCGTATCTCGCGGTTAATCTTGATTTCCATAGTCGTTATCCTCTCTCCGGTGTGCTTTTAGCCGGTGCTTTCGGTTGGAGCGCCGTGGGGCTTTCACCGCTCTCCGGGCGGAGAAAATCCAGCCGCGAGGCAGCATAAATAGCATTGTCATTGAGCTGACGCTGCCATGCGCCGACAGACGGTGCCCATTTGAAGCCGTTATATTTTAGCTTGCTTCGCTGTTCCTCCGTGGGCTTTCCGTCAAAATACAGGCGCAGGCGATTATCTTCCTTGTCTGCCTCGGCATGACCGCCCGGAAAATCCCAGCCTACATATTCCGTGTTTTGTGTTCGGGACACCTCCTCAATGCGCTGCCTAAGTCTGCGCATTTCCGCTGTGTTGCCGCTGAGTATATAAGACGGATAGGGCTGCTTTTCCCACGAATAGCCGGTTTGCACACGCTCGTCCAGCTTGGCCGCCTCCGCGTCCGAAAGGCCGGGACAGCCCAGCGCTGTGGCGTGTTTCTTGAAGTAGGCGTTGATCTCCTTCATACGCGTGTGCTGCTTAGTCAGTTTATCGAGCTTCGCTTGCAGCTTCTCCACCGCCTGGGGATCATCGCTGCGAATTACATTATTTTGAATCATTGTATTTCCTCCTTCAAATTAAAGACCCATCATTTCGCGTACTACGCGGTCTGCCATTTTTACCGTTCCCACCAGTACAAGCAGGTTAAAAATCAGCTCGCCAATGTAAGACCACACCTGTGTGACCGCCGCTGCGTTCGGATCGACCACGGGCGGAGTGGATGCGAACAGAGAAAAGATGATACAGGCCAGCACAATAATCGCGCCCTCCAGGCAAACGGCGGCGTAGGATTTCAGAAAGCTCTTACCCACCTGCTGACTCGGTTCACCGGCAAAGGTAGCCAGCGGTACCGGCGCGATAGCTGTGTAAATATAGAGATTGAAAAAGCGCCCGTAAACGGAGAGAATCATGATAAACGAGAGGATTGTGATGAACAATCCGCCGATCAAGGCCACTGCCCAGAGTGGAATACTTTCCCAAAAGCCGCAGTCCTCAATGGCGGTCACGATCTCTGCCGGAAGCACGGTCTGCTGTGCTGTGCCCATACCGGCCGCCGTCATTATGGTGGAAATAACGCCCTGCACAATGGAAAACAGCGCCATCATCAGCTCCAGCCCATAGGTGACGACCGCTTTCGCCAGTGCAAAGCGGACAAACAGCTTGATTGCCACCTCCGGCTTTTTGACCTCGGCAAAGGAGCTGCAGGTCTTAACGATCCCTACCACGAAAAAAAGCACCAACAGCGCCAAGCCGATGGCCTGCACAGTACCGTTAATGGTCTTGATCACATTCCATATTGTGCCGCCCTTGAAGTTTTCGGGGGACTGTGTGAGCAGCTGCCATATTTCCGCCAGCTTTTCATTCCAAGTTTCAAGTGCGTTTTCGAGATTCTGTACGACCCAGTTATCACTCATATAGCTTCCTCCTTTCCCGACAGCATAAGGGGGCAGGCACGAAGCCTGCCCCTCGCTGCCGTATTTTGATTATCGCTCGCCCCGGTCGGGTGTGCTGCGGATCACGCCATACACATCATCCACAAAGTAGCGCCCGGCAAAGGGATTGAATATGGCGTGGCATTTTACGCCGTTATACTCTGCCAGATAGTC
>ERZ780208.2298-NODE-2298-length-13486-cov-3.905666_pt1 | contig 13486 bp, 13 predicted proteins | sample MGYA00511167_ERZ780208 | MGnify/ENA primary metagenome ERZ780208 (study PRJEB29588, sample SAMEA2159202) | human gut metagenome | biome: human gut; feature: human-associated habitat; material: faeces | place: Denmark | collected 2008/2010 ... | reverse complement strand
AACTCGACTTTAATTTGACCTCTTCACACTAACCTTTTGTACCAAAGGTCGTATTTCATTACAACGATTACCGAACAGGCAAACAAAATTTATTCTTATTTTTACTCGTAAGGCAATCAATAAAAATGTAATAATTGTCTATATTCAGGGCCTTATTGGTTTGAATTTAAAAAATAAACAAATATTCAATAATATCCAGTGGCTTTTTTTGGATTCTCACTTGATATTTTAAGAAAATTACTTTATAATATGTAATATGTAAAATTTGTTTAACCACAAATGAATGGAGGAAAAGGGATGGGTATCGAAAATAAAAATGATGTCCTTTCTAAAGCAGTAAGTGAAGTAGAAGCATCTAAGGGCTATATGCGTTTGCAGAAGCTTTTTGATGATGCAACTTTCACACAGGTTGATGCTTTTGCAAAATCAGAGGGCGGTTATGCTGAAGCCGTTGCAGGCTATGGTTATATTAATGGCACAGGAATTTATGCCATTGCACAAAATAGCGATTTAAGTGGCGGTGCAATGTCACAGGCTCAGGCGGCTAAAATAAAAAAGGTCTATGACCTTGCACAAAAAACAGGTGTACCTGTTATTACAATTTATGATTCAATCGGCGGAAGACTTACCGAAGGTTCACAGCTTTTGACAGCTTATGGAGAAATTCTCAAAATGTCAAGTGCACTTTCTGGGGTTATTCCTCAGATTTCTGTTGTACTTGGTCCTTGTCTTGGAACACAGGCACTTATTGCGGCTTGTGGTGATGTAGTCATTGCAGCAAAGGGTGCAGAGTTTTCACTTGATGTAAATACAGGTTCAACAGCTGAAAAGGCTTTTGAAAATGGCACAGCACATCTTCTTGCAGAAGATGAAGAAGATGCTATTGCGATTGCTCGTGATGTTGCATCAATGCTTCCTGCAAATAATATAGAAACAGCTGCTGGCTTTGAGTTTGCAGATGCTTCTGAAAATGTTGCAGATAATACTCCTGCTAATGACATTCCTGAGCTTGTTGCTGATGACGGAAGTTATCTTGAACTTTCAGCAGCGTATGGTGATGATGCTGTCACAGCACTTGCAACACTTACAGGAATTACAGTAGGTTTTGTTTCTGCTGGTGCAAAGATTCTCAGTGGAGATGCTTGCAAGAAGATTGCTCGTTTCGTTCGTTTCTGTGATGCGTTCTCAATTCCAGTTATCACATTTGTAGATTCAGAGAAATTCTGTTGCCTCAAATCGGCTGCAAGAGTTTCAAGTGCATATGCTGAGGCTACAACTGCAAAGATTTCAGTTATCACAGGTGAAGCTTATGGTGCTCTTTATGTAGCACTTGCAGGAACAGGCTCTAATGCAGATATTACATTCGCATATCCGAATGCGTCTGTTTCCCCACTTAATCCATATGCATCTGCTGTTATTATGCTTGGTGATGAGATCGGCAAGGAGCTTAAAGGTTCTGCTAATCCACAGGCTGATAAGGAAGCACTTGTTGCTAAGTTCAAAGCAGAAAACTGCTCTGTATTCGAGGCTGCTGCAAATGGCTATGTTGAAGATGTTATCACACCATCAGCAACAAGAGCAAAGCTTGCGTCTGCACTTGATATGCTTATTGGCAAGAGAGTACAAAGACTTCCAAAGAAGCACAATAACTTGTTTATCTAATGAATTTTTGAATATACTTCGATTTTCGAAAGGACGATTTATAATATGAAGAATCTTAAAATTACCGTAAACGGCGTAGCATATGATGTTCAGGTTGAAGAAGTTGGCGGTTCAGCATCAGCTCCAGTAGCAGCACCAGCAACACCTGTAGCTACCGCACCAAAGGCAGCACCAGCAGCTGCTCCTACAAGCGGTGAGCCACTTAAGTGCCCAATGCCAGGAACAATTATTTCTGTTAATGTTTCTGTTGGACAGCAGGTTAAGCTTGGTGATGTAGTTGTTGTTCTTGAAGCTATGAAGATGGAAAATGAAATCAAGGCTCCAAAGGATGGCACAATTACTTCTGTTAATGTAAATAAGGGCGATGCAGTTGAGTCAGGTACTCTTCTTGTAACAATCGGCTAATTGGAGGTCATAAAGAATGGCTAAGAAAAAAATACTTGTAACAGAAACAGCTCTTCGTGACGCACATCAGTCGCTCATAGCAACTCGTATGCCAATAGAAGATATGCTTCCGATACTTGATAAAATGGATAAAATAGGTTATCATTCAATCGAATGTTGGGGCGGTGCGACATTTGATGCCTGCTTGCGTTTTTTGAATGAAGACCCATGGGAGAGATTGAGAATTCTCCGCAAGAATCTTCCTAATACAAAGCTTCAGATGCTTTTCCGTGGACAGAATATGCTCGGCTATCGTCACTATGCTGATGATGTTCTTGAATATTTTGTACAGCGTACAGTTGCTAACGGTATTGATATTATAAGAATTTTTGATGCACTTAACGATATTAAAAATCTTCAGGTTGCTATTAAGGCTGCAAAGAAAGAAGGAGCACACGCACAGGTTGCTATTTCCTACACAACAGGTCCAGTATTCACACATGAATATTATGTAGAATACGCTAAAAGAATTGCTGATGCAGGTGCAGATTCTATCTGTATCAAGGATATGGCTGGGCTCCTTACACCATCTGAAACTTATTCACTTGTTAAGGAAATCAAGAAAGCTGTTGACCTTCCAATTCAGCTTCATACACACTATACATCAGGACTTGCTTCAATGTGCTTACTCAAGGGTATCGAAGCAGGTGTAGATATAATCGACACAGCGATTTCTCCATTGGCTCTTGGAACATCACACGCTCCAACAGAATCTATGGTAGCGGCTCTTGCAAATACAGATTATGACACAGGACTTGACCTTGTTGCACTTTCTGAGGTTCGTGAATACTTTATGACGCTTAGAAAGAAGTATATCGACAGCGGACTTCTCGACCCATCTATGCTTGCAACAGATGTTAAGGCACTTATCTATCAGGTTCCAGGCGGTATGCTTTCAAACCTCCTCTCACAGCTCAAGCAGGCAGGCAAGGCTGACCAGCTTACAGCAGTTCTTGAGGAAGTACCTCGTGTTCGTAAGGACGCAGGTTATCCACCGCTTGTTACACCTACATCACAGATTGTCGGTACACAGGCAGTATTCAATGTCATTATGGGTGAAAGATACAAGATGTGCAACGACCAGTTCAAGGGACTTGTTGCTGGTAAATACGGTACAACTCCAGTGCCGATTGACCCTGAGTTCAGAAAGAAGATTATAGGCGATGAGCCTGCAATCGACTGTCGCCCTGCTGATTTACTTGAGCCTGAGCTTGATAAGCTTCGTGCAGAGATTCCTGAGTGGATTGAGCAAGAGGAAGATGTTCTTTCTTATGCACAGTTCCCGAAGGTTGCTCTCGATTTCTTCAAAAAGCGTAGAGATAAGAAAATTGGCATTGACTCTAAAAATGCAGACTTGGAAAATAAAATCCACGCTGTCTAATTAGCAATATTAAGAAACGGTGCCAAAAGGTGCCGTTTTTTGCATATTTATAAGGGAGATGATGCCTTGAATATAGTAGTTATGGATTATAAAACTGTTACAAGTGGAGATGTTTCGCTCAAGGCTTTTGAGGATTTCGGAAAAGTAACCTATCATCCGTTGACGTCACCTAAGAATGTGGCAGAGGCAATAAAAGATGCTGATGTTGTGCTTTGTAATAAAACACCAATGACAGCAGAAAATATGTCAGGTGCAAAAAATCTTAAATTCATAGGACTTTTTGCGACAGGCTATAATAATATAGACCTCGACTATACCAATACTCACGGAATAACCGTCTGCAATGCAGGAAGCTATTCAACAAGTGCGGTTGTACAACATACTTTCGCACTTCTGCTTGAAATGACTAATCGTGTTGCTAAATATAATGAATTTACTCATAAAAATGGTTGGTGTGAAAGCGAAACCTTTTCGCCATTTATTTATGATATAATGGAACTTTCTGGAAAGACTATGGGTATAGTCGGCTATGGCAGTATTGGTAAAGCGGTTGCAAATGTGGCTCGTACCTTTGGAATGAATGTTATCGTAAACACAAGAACAGTTCGAGAGGACGGTATTACAAAATTTGTTTCGTTTGATGAACTTCTTGAAAAAAGCGATATAATTTCTCTGCATTGTCCGCTGAATAAGCAATCTGAAAAGCTTTTTAACGCAGAAACCTTTGCGAAAATGAAGCAGGGAGCATATTTTATAAATACAGCTCGTGGCGGAATAGTTGATGAAGTGGCTCTTGCAGATTCGCTAAAAAGCGGTCATCTCGGCGGAGCAGCTGTTGATACAATAGCTGTTGAACCAATGAGAAATGATTGTCCGTTGAAAGATGCTCCTAACTTGTTGATAACACCTCATGTTGCTTGGGCTCCTAAGGAAACAAGAGAACGCCTTGTCGGTATTGTCTATAACAATCTTAAAAACTTTATAGACGGAAAGCCTACAAATGTAGTTACAGCTTGATTCGGTGAGAAGCCTATGGATAAAACACAGAGCGAGCTTAACAGGCTTTTATATGATGCAAGGCACAATACTGAGCTTAGAGATAAGCTTTTGGCAACAAGAAATGCCAAAGACCCTATGAACGAATTTTGCAAGGTTTCGCAAGATTTAGGTTATAATATAACTATTGGTGGTTTATTTGCGCTTGGTCAGGATATGAATGACAGCAAGTTAAGAAGTGTGAACGGAGGCGGAGTCGATGGCATTGATGGCTGGGACGATGCCTACGAAACCTTCTTTTACTCATTAAAATAAATATTGAGGAGGAATTTTTATGAAAAAAGAGGCAAAAAAAGTTGCTATTGTAGGAACAGGTATGGTTGGTATGAGCTATGCTTATGCAATGCTTAACCAGAATGGCTGTGACGAAATGGTCCTTATCGACATCAACAAGGAGAGAACTATCGGTGAGGCTATGGACCTTAACCACGGTCTTGCTTTTGCACCATCAGCTATGAAGATTTATGCTGGAGAATACAGCGATTGCAATGACGCTGACATCGTTGTTATCTGTGCGGGTGTTGCACAAAAACCAGGCGAATCAAGACTTGACTTGCTTAACAGAAATGTTGCAGTCTTTAAGACAATCGTTGAACCAATCGTTGCAGTAGGTTTTCACGGAATTTTTCTTGTTGCAACTAACCCTGTTGATATTATGACTTATGTAACTCGTAAGCTTTCAGGATTCCCTGCAAAGAGAGTTATCGGAAGCGGTACTACTCTTGATACTGCAAGACTTCGTTTTCTAATTGGCGATTACTTCGATGTCAACCCAAGAAATGTTCACGCATATGTAATTGGTGAGCATGGCGATAGTGAGTTTGTTCCTTGGTCGCAGGCATTGATTTCTACAAAGCCTGTTGTAGATGTAGTAAAGCAAAATCGTAATTTCTCTATGAATGAACTTCTGAAGATTCAAGAGGAAGTTCGTACATCTGCTCAGGTTATTATTGAGGCAAAGAAAGCAACTTATTACGGAATTGGTATGGCTTTGACAAGAATTACTAAGGCGATTTTCCAAGATGAGAATAGTATTCTTACAGTTTCTTCTATGCTTATTGGTGAATTTGGAGAACAAGATGTAACTATTGGTGTTCCTGCTATTGTTAATAGAGATGGTATCAAGGATATTCTTGAGCTTAACCTCAACGAGGACGAAATTGCTAAATTTAAAAATTCTTGTGAAACACTTAGAGAATTCTATGGTCAGTTGAGTTTGTAATATGCTGACAGCTTTTATTAAATTGTTTTAGCAAGCTTTAACTGGCAACGACCTTATGCCTTACACACTTTTAGCGACTTATTCACTGCAAATATAGTTTAAAGCTTTGCTATTTGCACAGCAACACATATTGTGTGCTTTATGATTTAATTATAGAATGATTTTCTGATTATGTCAAGAATAAAACACAATTTGTGTAAATTTAATATTGCTATGAAATGTACGAGCTTTTAATATGAAGTTCGTACATTTTGCTTTTGTGGTAAACAATAGTTTATATTATATCTAAAAAATCAAGTATATACTGTGTTCAAAATCATTCTTTTGTATGTAAATTTCAATAAATGACAATTCTTTTGTTTAAAAAGATTATAATTAGCACATAAATTATATTGAAAATCATTCTGTAATTGACTGTGTAAACTATTATAAAGATTGTTCATCTTATAAATTTCTATTAAAATACCAAAAGGTGCACCAACAAATACATCTAACAATAGTACAACAGAAGGTTCTGACTATAATATTGGAACAGTACTTTAAGTCATAAAATAATAAAAATTAAACTCTTTATATAAATCTAAAAGTTTAGAAAAAAGTGTAGCAGAAAATTGTAACACCACATATAAATATTAGACTTTTAGTCTGTTGCTTTTTGTGGCTTATTTTATATTTTGACAAAAAACAACCTCCATTTTAGGATCATTCCTAATAATGGAGGTTGTTATTATCTGATTATAAAATTAAGTCTGTTTCTTCAAGGCGTTTATTAAAGAACCTCATTGCTCTCATACAAGGCTTACGGAAGAGGATTCCTATTATCAATGCTAAAGGTATGAAGCAAAGGAGATATAGTATGTTTTCCCAGTAAGCACTGTATGTAACGCCTGCTATTGTTTCTCTTACAGCATTAATAGCATAGTTAAATGGCATAAATCTGATTAGATTCTGGAAGAAATTAGGTAAAAGCTCTGGTGGGAATGTACCGCCTGAACCTGCAACCTGAACAATCAATATAATAACTGCTATTGCCTTTCCTATAACACTGAACGAAATTGTCAATGAGTAAATAAGAAGTGAAAAAACAATAATAGTTATCCAGGTTGTAAGAATGAAGAGAAAGAGGTTTTCACACTGAATTTTTAGGAAGAATACATCACCAAGAGCTGTGATAGTAGCCTGAAGCAATGATATTACCATAAATATCAAATATCTTCCAAAGTACTCCTGATAAGGTTTGACCTTGCCAACAGTTTTTATATCACTCTTGCTGAGTTCAGTTTTAAGAACCGCAACAAGGACGATACCACCGACCCACAAAGCAAGAACTGTATAGAACGGTGCCATTGCTGAACCATAATCGGATACTGGAAATATCTTTTCAGTGTTTATCTTAACAGGACTTGAGATAAAATCACTTACTGCCTTTGGGTCACCAAAAACAGTACCTATAAGATTTTCAATAGTTGAATTTTCTTTTAAATTCTGAACCTTTTTCTTAATGGTATCAATATTATTGATTCCCTTATCAATTAACTTTTCTACATCATTAAATGTACCACTTACAGAAGTAACTATTTTTTGTGCGGAATTTAATGACTCCTCAATATCATCAGTGACAGTAGAAGATGTAAGAACATCTGAAACCTTATCGAGTGCATCACCTGATTTATTGATGACCTTTTCTATTGATTTTTTTGCAGGAGTTAAATAATTACTCTTAAAGTTAGCAATAGAATTCTTTGTGGAATCTGTCAATACTTTAATTTCACTGCCAAAGTCGGCTGGAAGTACATTTGAATTTTTTAATGTAGATGCCGCTGAATTAAGCTTCGTAATTATCTGATTTTGAGTTTTATTCATATCTGTTAAAAATTCAACAACATCAGAAACCTTAATATCAGCTTTAATATTAGAAATAAGTTTATTTATTTCTGTCTTTATCTGAGTAATGGAATTTTGAGTTTCTTTAATGATAGCATCAATATCGCTTTTTAAGTCTTTAGGCAAAGAACCTGTTTCTTTGATTTTTTGAGTTGCATCATTTATTTTAGAAATAATAGCATTTTGTTTTGTATTGAGTGAATTAAGCTTTGCAACTGCACCAGATGTATCTATCCCAAACTTTTCAGACAAAGTATTTAAAGCAGAGATAAGCTCGTTATTAGCGGCAATTATGCTTTGATTGATAACTTTTATCTCGTTAAGCTTATCTGCTGCGGTAGATGTATCTTTTTCAATAGTGTCAAATATAGTATCGAGCTTTTGGCTTAAAGAGTCTATAAGAGAAGAAATCTTCGCTGTGGAAGTTTCAATAGTATTAACTAAGCTTGTGATACCGCTTGAGCCTGTATTATCGAGGCTATTAAGAATATTAATAATATCATTATTTATCTCAATAATCTTATTGCAAATATCAGTAAGATTCTGAAGGTCGTCAGCAATATCTTTAGAACCATTATTTACTTTAGTAATAACTGTATTAAGCTGATTGCTGAATGATGAAGTAAGCGAATCAAGAGAAGCAATGCTGCTTTCAAGAGTTGAAGAAAGTCCTGTTGATGCAGACTTAATTGCCGTACTTGCATCTTTAATAGAGTTTACTAATTCATTTGTATCTTTAAGCTTATCTTTAAGTTTTGGAAGTGAATCCTTATTTGACTTAATTAAGGAATTTACTGAATCCATACTTCCAGAAATTACATCTATTGTAGATTTCAATGAATCAAGAGATATTTTTCCGTTATCAAGAGTGGAAATAATATTATCACAAATCTTATCCTTGTTTTCTGATATTTCGTCAGAAGATGTATTAAGCACTGTTGCGGCAATATTTGCAATTTCAGCAACAAAGCTTGAGTTTACCTCTGTTTGAATAGCCTGAATACCTTTATCGGTGATTTTAGGTGCAATAGCGTTTTTCTTTTCATTAACAAGGTATGTAATTTCAGGTCTTTTAAGCTCACCAGAGGCTATACTTACAAGATTTTCGCTGAAATTTTCAGAAATAACTACTACTGCATAATAATCGCCATCAATTATACCTTGGTCGGCAGTATCTTTGTCTACAAATTCCCAACCCATTTGAGTATTTTTTTTAAGATTATCAACTATATTGTCACCAAATGATGTCTTTAGAGGTCCAATCTTACAACCTTTATCGAGATTGACAACTGCAACTTGGATATTTCCTGAGTTATCATACGGATTCCAGTTAGATGCAATATTAAACCATGCATATAAAGCAGGAAGAACACTAAGTCCAATAACCACTATAAAGGCAATTACACTTCTGAAAATCTTTTTAAGGTCATGCTTAAAAATAGAAAAAATTTTTTTCATTCGCTTTCGTCCTCACTTTCGTCATCTTTTTCTTCTGTCTCATTCTCATCTTCATATCCAAGATATACACGCAGCCTATATATTCTATATTCATTGTGTATAAGATAGGCAACAACGAAGATAATTGTAATAATCCAAAGTACCAGAAAGAATAGTTTTGATTCAAGACTGAACATAAGCGCCAGAAATACAATAGCGGATACAGCTATAAATATAATTCCTATTCGATTGACTTTCTCACGCTTTTCTTTCATTTCCATATATTCGTATTTTACACGAAGATATGTATTGTGTTCGATGTCACGCTCGCTTAACAAGGGATTATATTTATCTTCTTCAATCATAATAACAAACCTCCCTTTATTTATAAGAAATTTTAGAAAAGTAAAAAGAAGCTTTTCTAAGATGGAATAATATTATACCTTATTTAGCTGTTTTTTTCAATCTACAATATAAGTCGTTTGTAGAAAATCTGGAGTTCTTGTACAGATTTTACTAATATCAGTTACTACAATGCGTTGATTAAAGAGTATAAATTTGCATAAACTATGCTTAGCTAAATAAAAAGCTGTTTATATGGGGGAATTTCTGTGAGGATTAAAAAATATATTACTTTATTGTTTATAACAGCGTTAATTATAATAACAATATTTGCAGTTGGTAATTTCGCAAAAACAACAATTCCGGTTGTTAATATTTTTAATGTAATCAAAAGTAAATCTGATGAAATAGTGCAATCAACGGGTAAGGTCGGCTATATAAATCAAAAAAATGTAAAAGCGAATTATGATTGTGTAGTTACGGATATTTTTATAAAAGAAAATGACAATGTAAAAAAGAACGATGAGATATTAAAAGTGGCTGTTGTAGAATTGCCCTCTAATATAGATATGGGTAATATATCTAAAATAATAGATAAGTATAAAAATTATGATATTAGCCAAGCAGAATATAAAACGATAGTTGCTCCTGAGAGCGGAACAGTAACTTCTTTTAAAATTCAAAAGGGTGATATTATCACAAAGGGGACTGGACTTTTTACTATAACAGATAAATCCGGATTATCAGTTAAGCTTAATATAAACGAAAACCAAATCTCTAAAATACAAGAAGGTCAGAGCGTTACTATAACAGGAAATGCTTTTGATAAAAAAAGCTATACAGGAAAAGTCATTTCAATAGCTGATGAAGCGGAAGAAACCGCTACCGATATTGGGCGTGAAACTACTATTGAAGTAGATGTAAAGGTTGAAAATCCCGATGAAGAAATCAAACGAGGATATACCGCAAAGTGTGCAATAATTATTGCATCTGATGATTCTTCAATAATAGTTCCTTACGAATCGCTTGGAAGTGACAATAAAGGAGATTATGTTTATAAATTTCAGAATAGGAGAGCGGAAAAGCAATATGTAATTATAGAATGTGAGCTTACTGATGGTGCAAAGATAAAAAGTGGACTTAAAGATGGAGATAGAATTATAAAAAATATTTCTGAGCTTTCTGATAGTGAAGCTCAAGCTATTCATATTGAAGGTGAATAAGTATATGAATGAAGTTTTTTGCTGTGTTATGAGAGGTTTAATAAGAAAAAAGGGGCGAAGCTTACTGACGATAATAGGTATTGCTATTGGTGTTACAGCAGTTATCATAATAAGCAATATCTCACAATGTGGAGCCGTGGCTGTAAGTTCAGAGCTTGATAGTCTTGGAGTAGGTGGACTTTCTGTAAGTCTTGATAATACAAATGCTGATTCTGATGCAGTATTATCTGATAATGAATTGAATATTATAAAAACCTCATCATATGTAGAAAAAGCTATGCCTTTGATTTTTCAGACCGCAACTGTTAATTCTCGTGGAGAAAATACGCAGGCACTTCTATGGGGAATTGACCAAAACGCTAAAGAAGTTATATCTCTTAAATTAATGTATGGACGATTTATAAACAAAGGAGATATTGCTACTAATGCAAGAGTTTGTCTTGTAGATGAAAGCTTTGCTAAAGAAAATTTTGGTTATAGTAATATAGTTGGCAGAAAAATTACAGCTTTGTGCTCTGGCAATTATGAAAATTTTGAAGTTATAGGGGTGATAAAAACTGGTAGCGGACTTTTACAAAATATGATGGGAAACTATATTCCTACATTTATGTATCTCTCATATACCACTATGCAAGAATTATATGCTATGAGTGATTTTCACCGTATAGCAGTAAAGATAAGTGATGGTGCTGAACCAGATATAGTTGGTGAAAAGCTTGTAAAAGCTCTTTCTACAGAAACGGGTTTTCAGAATAGTTATATAGTTGAAAGTATGGCTAAACAAAAAGAAGGTCTATCTCAGCTTATGAATATTGTTACTATGATTTTATCGGCAGTTGGAGGGGTTTCTTTATTTGTGGCAAGTCTTAGTATTATGAATGTTATGCTTGTATCAGTTGGAGAAAAAAAGCGTGAAATAGGTATTAAAAAAGCCATAGGAGCATGCAGAGGAGATATTCTTAAGGAATTTTTAATAGAGGCTTTTATACTTACAATGTCAGGTAGTATTCTTGGTGTAATTTTAGGCATTGTAATATCCTTTATTGGAGCATTTATGCTTGGGATATCCATTATTATTAGATATGATATTATTGCATTTACAGTCATATTCGCTCTATTTACAGGTATAGTTTTTGGTATATATCCAGCGAATAAAGCTTCTAAATTAAAGCCAGTAGATGCACTTAGAGGCGAATAGACTTTATAAAGGCTTATTATACAAATATGTAAGTGAAAAATATCAAATCCCATAATCTACATTATCAACAACAATTATAATGCGTATTATGGGATTTTTTGCTATAAAAGCTGTATTTAAATCTTCCGAAGGATTGATTTTCTGTGCTATTGCAAGGACATGGAAACCTTTTATCATTCAGCTTATCTATGTTTCAAAATCTGACTGCGAATTTCCTCTGTCAACGGCTCAATATTTCCACCATATTCGGCAAAGGTACATATAGATAGCATTTCTTCAACAGCACCTTTTGTTACCAATTAAAGGAGAAATGTTAAGTATTGTAAATTCTTCTGTACCGAATATTTCCCTCGGCGTCATCAAAGTGTGTGATTGAGTACGGACCGTTGGGATATTTCGAGCAATAAAGACTTAGGCGGGAGAGCAAACTTGTAAGTTCCGTTATGGCAATACCGTAAAGCTGCTTATGGAAAATATGGTCGATACGCTCTTGCAAATCGGGTATTTTGTCCTCAAGACCTACAAGCAATCGCTTTGCAATTTCACGCAAAAAAAACGCCTGTTTTGAGCAGAACATCAAGGCGAAAATCTCGTCTTTTCAGCTTTGTACTGAGCATTAAACTCCATTCGGGAAAAACGATAGGAACATCGGTATCTTGCTGATTTTCGTCATATGAAGCTTTGCAAAGACAGCGACAGCTTGAAACAAGAATGAGAGCCGAACGGCAGAAAATCAAGCTATTGCAGGACGGTGAAGCTGATGAAACAGACATAATGCTTGCAAGGGCAAAGTACAGAGGTACTTCTCAAGAATATACAAGCTTTTCTAAAGCTATGGAATTGCCACAGCAAAGACAGAGAGTGACTATTGACGGTTTAGAAAATATTGGGGTTGGAAAAACAAAGATAGACTTGACCCAAAAAGATTACGGCGATATAATAAATATGAAAGGCAAGATGTCTAATGTAGATGTGCGGAAGTGGTATAAATATCATAATGAAAATATTCCGCAACTTATTGACAGTAGCAAGTCTATTGAAGAACAGGCAAGGCAGGCTTGCAAATTGCGTAATCAGTATCGTTTTCAGGCAAGAGAGTTAATGAAAGACCAAGATGCTCGTAAAATTCTTGACCAAACCGACCCGATAATTTCTTTTGAAGAGTTGTTATCAGATAAAATGAAACGAAAGCATTTAAGCAGAGACGAGGCTGTAAAGGATATTTTGAACACTGCTGTAAAAACACGCAGATCAGTAAATAAAAAACTTGGATTGGAGGATTGACAATGAAAGAATATGAATACAACATTTGCACAGTTGCAGATGAAGAGATTTTTGAAAAACAATGCGTCACATTGGAAAAACATATCCCTGGCATTGAAAAATCCGATTTGCTGATAGATGTCGATGGCTCGAAAACGCAGATATATACACTACACAATAAGAAAATTACTGTACACAACAGTTATTATATCGGTGCTGTGTACGTTAATTCAGAAATTGAGCTGACACAATATTTTGAATAATAAAACCGCTCCTTGAGGGCGGTTTTACTTAACGGAGAATTATTATGGATATAATTGAATTTCATAGTAAAATGAAACAGCATTGTGAAAGTCTGAACGGGAACTGCTCAC
>ERZ780208.2297-NODE-2297-length-13497-cov-5.745871_pt1 | contig 13497 bp, 9 predicted proteins | sample MGYA00511167_ERZ780208 | MGnify/ENA primary metagenome ERZ780208 (study PRJEB29588, sample SAMEA2159202) | human gut metagenome | biome: human gut; feature: human-associated habitat; material: faeces | place: Denmark | collected 2008/2010 ... | reverse complement strand
TTGCGGCGGGCTATGGCGAGGGCCTCCTCCGATATGTCCCATGCCGTCACGCTGGCGCCGCTGATGTCGAGGGCGAGCGTCACGCCTATGCAGCCGCTGCCCGTCCCGATGTCGAGTATGGCTGTCGAGGCTTTTCCGTCGCCCTCACCGCGCCGCTCTTTTGCGGCCGCTTCCTCCGTTATCCATGCGCACAGCTCTTCCGTTTCGGGCCGCGGAATGAGCACTCCGGGGGCCACGCGGAATGTCCGGCCGCAGAAGTCGGCCTGTTCGAGAACATACTGGACGGGCTCGGCGGTGGCCAGCCGGAGCATAATTTCCTCCAGCCGGTTGCACTCATCTGCCGCTAATTGTGTAACTTTGCCGCAATAAACGTCCGTCGCCGACATGCCGAAGGCCACGTCGAGCACATAGCGGACGATGGCTTTGGCCTCGCCGGCGTCGTAGACCGGGGTGAGCCGGCGCCATAATTCTTCGTAGGTCATAACCTTGCAAAGGTACGAAATTAATCGTATGCGGGGAAAGGATTGAAGAATAAAAGGGAGATAAAAGGGAAATAGTATGGAGATAATAAGGAGATAGAGGGAGATAAGGGGAGATATAAGGAGATAGAGGACAAATGTTCTGGTGTTTCTGTCTGTCGTCCTGTATCTTATTTGCGGCCGTATGGAGCGTATCTTCTTTAAATCCCGATTTATAACCGCCCTTTCTCCTCCCCTTTGGGGAGGTCGGGTGGGGCTTCTAATTAAACGAAATGGAACATATATCAGAAGACGAGAAGTACATGCGGCGTTGTCTGCAGCTGGCCTCCAACGGCCGCCGGAACGCCCGTCCCAACCCGATGGTTGGTGCAGTGATTGTCTGTGACGGCCGCATCATAGGCGAGGGCTATCACGTGCGTTGCGGCGAGGGCCATGCCGAGGTCAACGCCTTTGCCTCGGTGAAGCCGGAGGACGAGCCGCTCCTCGGCCGTTCGACAATCTACGTGAGTCTCGAACCGTGCGCCCACTACGGCCGGACGCCGCCCTGCGCCGAGCTCATCGTCCGCAAGGGAGTGGCCCGTGTTGTGGTGGGATGTGTCGACCCGTTCGCCCGTGTCCAGGGCCGCGGCATCGCCATGATACGCGAGGCGGGCATCGACGTCACCGTCGGCGTCCTTGAACGGGAGTGCATGGAGCTGAACAGCCGCTTCATGACCTATCACAGTCTCCACCGGCCTTACATCATACTGAAATGGGCGCAGAGCTCTGACGGTTTCATCGACGACCATTTCCGTCCGGCCATGATTTCGAACGCGGCGACCCGTATGCTCAGCCATAAGCTGCGGGCGGAGAATGACGCCATCCTCGTCGGGCGCGTGACCGGTGAGCGCGACCGTCCGAAGCTCAATGTCCGCCACTGGAGCGGTCCCGATCCCATGCGCATCGTCCTCGGCCACCGCACTGACCTCAACCAGCTGATGGCCGACCTCCACAAGAAGACAGTCCAGTCGCTCATCGTCGAGGGCGGCGCCATGACCCACCGCTCGTTCATCGAGGCCGGACTGTGGGACGAGATTCGTGTCGAGACATCGCCCGTGACCTTCGGTGACGGCACACGCGCCCCGCTGCTGCCGGAGGGTGTGGCCGTCAGGGAGAGCAAGGTATATGGCGGGAACAAGGTGGTGGTGTATGGACGGAGTTGACCCTCCCCAAAGGGAGGGTGCCTATGGGATGAAAAGCCCCTCCCGACCTCCCCAGAGGGGAGGAACCGGCGGGTGAAGGGAATTGTAGAGAGGGTGTTGCAGAACTCCCAAAATTCAAAATTGTTATTTTGTAACATATTGATATTCAATCACTATCTTTTGGAGAGTGTTGGCAAAAATGAGGTTCTGCAACACCCTCTCACATTCTTGTTTGTACATCGCGGAATAAACGTTTGGTCACATTGTATGATATTTCATGACGGAGGGTGTGAGACGCCATAATGTGACGTCTCTACAATTCCCTTCATTCGCCATGACATCCTCCGTCACCCGCCGGCTCCTCCCCAGAGGGGAGGTCGGGAGGGGCTACCCTTTGTCCTCCTTTTTCCTGTTTTTACGCCCGCGAGAGTGGGGACTTTCTGAAAAATTTCCGCCTCGCTCTCAAATACCGCAAATACGCGCGTCATAAAATCAGGGGTGTTTTGTGATTCTATATTTACACGTTTTCTAACTTTCTCATTCATAGATACATACAAATGGTATCAGCTCTCCCTCCCCTTGGGGAGGGCCGGGGTGGGGCCCCCTCACTTCATCACTCCCGCATCCCTGTCCCTGTTCTCCATCGTCCTGTCGATGTCATGATAGCGTCGGCCGCGGCTGAACGTATATGTCACGGTCAGCGTCAGGCGGTTGGCGTCGTTGCGGCACCACGTGCTCATGTCCTTCCACACAAAGCGGCTGTCCACCACCCCGTGATAGTCCCTGACGTCAGTTCTGAACGGCTGCTGCCAGTGAAAACGGAGGTTCAGCGTCCCGACGCGGTAGCCGACCGAAAGGTCGGTCATCGCCCCCTGACGGCCGCGGTGCTCACCCTCCATCCAGCCGAAACCGTTGTCGGCCGACGCCGCCAGCGTCCACGCCCCGAGCCACGCCGTGAGCGAGCATCCGCCGTTGAAGGCCGTATGGAAATGGCGGTAGTCGTCGCCGTAGTTGAAGCAGCGGAACAGCCCGCCGTAGCCCATCACGCTGAGACGCTTCGGGATGATGTCGAAGTTGGCGTAGAGCTGGGTCATCAGCAGGTCGCAGCCCGGCTGGTTGCGCTGCGTATATATAAACGTTGTGTTGCCCTGAGCGTCCGTCTCCCGGTCGTATGCCGCAAGATTCGGACGGTGGTTCTGCTTGTAGAAGACCACGGCCTGAGCCGTCAGCCGGCGGTCGGAAAAGGTCAGCTTCGCCGTCTGCTCCACCACCCTGTTTGGCCGCAGGTCAGGATTGCCCCGCTCCATCTCCATCAGGTTGCGGCGCAAGGTGACGCCGTTGGTGTTGGCTATGCCGGAGACATGCTGCGAGAGCTCGATGTCGTAGGACAGCCGCAGACCGCTGCCCAAGGGCAACGACAGCGACATCTTCGGACGGGCCATCGTGAACGTGTCCTCGTATGGCGGACGGCGGAAGCGGACCCGGCTCATCCCCATTCCGGCCGTATAGGCCAGCGGACCGAGCCGTCCGGCGAGCTGGGCGAAGACGTAGGCCGTGTGCTGCACACCAGTGGCGGCGGCCGCTGCGTCGCCGGTGTATCGGTTGTCCGTGTGCTTCGTCTGCCACTGGAGGCCGGCCGTCAGCGTGAACGGCTTCAGCCGGTTCTCATAGATGGCCTCGCCCGTGACCGACCATGTCCGTCCGTCGACGGCGTAGGCATAGCGTCCGCCGTCGTTGTCGAAGTAGGCATAGTCCGTCGCTATGGTCGTCGCCACAACGTTGGCCGTCAGCGTCTGATGGCGCCCCGCCTCCAGCAGCCAGTAGACGTCCGTCGCGGCCGACCACGAACGGTTGCGGCTGTGCGCCTCCGTCACATATCCTACGCCGTCGTATGTCTTGCGGCTGGTCAGATGGTGGTATGGCTCGCGCGTCATGTCGCCCGCCACCTTCACCTGAAGAACGTTGCGGCCGGAGTCCACGCGGCTGTAGGTCAGGCCGCCGCGGTGGCTCAACCGCCTCATCGAGCTGCCGTCGTCCGTCGCGGTCAGCGTCCTCACGCCGCCGTCGGGAAGTTCATAACGGGCTGTCATGTCGGCGAGTACGCCGGCATTGACGGTATAGCCCATGCCGTAGGTGGCCTCCCACTGGCTCTTGCCGCGGTTCATGCGCGCGAAAATGCTGTTGTCGCCGCGGGCCGAGGTCAGACAGTCGGTCAGATCCGTGCCCAAGGTATAGCCGCCCGTGGCGCGACGGACGATGAAATTGATGACATGGGCGACGCCCTCGCCATATCTCAGTCCCGGACGGTCGGTGTATTCTATGCGTTGGACGGCCCGGCAGTCGAGCGCCAACAGCTCGTCCTGACCGACAATGATGCCGTTGATGCGTATCTGGACGTCGCCGCGACGGTCCAATGACGTGACCGAACGCGCCGGCTCGTCCACCCGCAGACCGGCCAGGGCAATGTCACGCAGAAGCGAATAGCCCGACGTGGCCGACGAGCGCATGGCGTCGGTGAGATAGATGACCTGCCCGTCGGCCTTGCTGACCACGCGCGCGCCTTCCACCGTCAGTTCCTTCAGCTGGACGCCGTCTGTTGGGGACTGGTCCTTTGCTTGGTTCTCGTGCTTCTGTTGAACATCCGTTACAGGCTCCTGCGCCGCCGACGTGACGGCAACGGCAAGAAGCAACATGGTGAATAAGATTTTGTCTGTCTTCATATCTGTGCATGATTGTTTTTATATGGAGGCAAGGCACGCGACCTGAAGGTTGCTGCCAACCGCATGCAAAGATACGTCAATGTGTGTTTTTCATCATCTCTTTCTTCCTGACATCTGTCTGACAATTGTCCGACATCCGCCTACCCTCCTGTATGTCAGGCCTTTACGCCGGCCGTCAGGACGTACGCCCGGCCGCGGTCCGACTCTATCCGCAAGTCGCTATGGGCCTCAAGAACGGGTTTGAGGCGCTTCACGAGCGCATATAGCGTCTCGCTGGCGTCCTCCTTTTTCGGCCATAATTCGTCACAGATGGCCGTCTTCGCCAACCGGTGGCCGTCGGCACGGAAGAACATCTGCATCAGCCGGTGCTGCATGGGCGTCAGCCGGACGTCGCGACCCTCGGCGTCACGGAATGTCTCGCCGTCGGCCGACATGACAAGTCCGCCGAAAGAACCGGCTGCCACTGTATCGCTGCTTCCGTCGTTATATGCCGCAACCTGATTATTGCCATCAGTGCTATATACTGTAAAAGCCTTGTCCGCGCTCTGTCTGCGCCGCATGACCGCCACAGACCCAACGGCCCAGAGCATGGCGGCAACCAGCAGCGTGAGCGGCAGACGCTGGTCGGACATTCCGAACACGGTGGCCGCGGAACAACGGGCATAGCTGCGCAGGGCTACGCTGGCGCCCAACCGTTCCGAATGCCACACGACGGTGTCGCTGCACAGTCCGACGCCGGCCTCTTCCTTCGGCCCCCGCTCCGCCGTGTCGCCATCGTCAATCACGCGCATCCTCACTTCTGCCAGCCCGCTCAGTCCCGGAATGGTCAGATGACGGCCGAACGTGGCGTCGGCTGCGCAGAGAAGCTCGGCCCGGCCGCCCATCGTAATCTGCAACTGGCGGCACGCCCTGATTGTGTCGGCGGTGAGCCACGGTTGCTGTTCTTCACTGACGGTAAGCGTCAGGGCGCGGTTGAGTTCGTCCACAATCCTGCCCTCTGTCGTCCGATAGCTCCCGATGCTGGCCACAGCTGACGACAATGTCAGGATGGCAAATATGATAACAGATGCGTAATGTCCCATAAGTGAGGCAAATATACGCATTTTCCGTGAAAAGACAAAGCAAAAGAATAGCAAAAAAGGGAAAAGCACTTCTTCGTCGCCGACCGTCCGACAATTCATAATTAATAAGTCATAATTCATATTTTTTCCGTACCTTTGCATAAGATAGGCTGCATTCGGCAATTTGTGAGCAAGCTCCCATTGCGCTCATTTGCACTATCTTTGCACAAAACATAATACGATATGAAACGATTCGGAACAATAGTCATACTCCTTTCCATCCTATTTGCAGATGGCGTCAGGGCCGACGGCGTGGACTACAGCAAGATGTCGGCGTTCGTCCGCAGCATAGCAATGCAGCAGAAACAGGACAGCAGAAAGAATATCGGCATGGCACGCGTGCGCAATCTCTGTGCCTTCGTGCGGCTGACGGGCAATGCCGACTCCACGCTGACGGCATACGGATGCCGGACTTTGGCCGACTATGGCGACATCAGGATTGCGTCCATTCCGCTTGAAGCGCTGCGCGGACTGTCCCTCAGCCGCAACGTGACACGCATCGAGACCGGCCGCAGCCACACTGCACTGATGGACCGCTCGCCGGAAAAGGTGAACGCGACACCGGTCTATGACGGCGAGGGACTGCCGCGGGCATACACCGGACGCGGCGTCGTGATGGGAATAATGGATATCGGTTTTGACCTGACGCATCCGAATTTCTATGATGCCACTGGAAGAAACTACCGCATACAGCGTCTTTGGGACCAGCTCTCGGCCGACACCGTGGGCAGCGGGATGTATGTCGGGGCAGAATATATCGGACGCGACCGGCTGCTGGAGTACGGACACTGCCGTGACGGACTACGCCAGACGCACGGAACCCACACGCTGGGCATCGCCGCCGGCAGCGGATATGACAGTCCCTATCGCGGCATTGCCTACGAGAGCGACATCTGTCTGGTGAGCAATGCGGTCACTGACGACAGGGAATTCATCGCAGACGATGACCTATATAAATATACATACGCCACCGACGCACTCGGATTTCAGTATATCTTCGACTATGCCACGGCACAAGGACAGCCCTGCGTGATTTCGTTCAGCGAAGGCTCGCATCAGGATTTCCGCGGCGACGACCAGCTGTTCTATGAGGTACTCGACCGCATGACCGGCCCGGGACGCATCATCGTGTCGTCGGCGGGCAACAACGGACACCTCAGGACTTACATCGGCAAACCGGCGGGACAGCCGACGGCGGGTTCGGGACTGATGGCGGTAAACTCAGCGGACAACAGCGTGTTCTTCACTGTGAAAGGACGGGAGGACAGCGAGGTGCGCATCGTTGCGTCAAAAGACGGCCGACGGGACACCGTAACATTCCGGTTGGGCGACATCGCGGCTTGCGAAAACGGCGAACGGACGGACATTGTCGCACTGGGTGGTGTGATGGCAAAGGTCGATATGACCGCCTATAAGTCCTGTTACGACACGAAGGAGACGGTCTGCGACTTTTCGTGGAAGGGATTTCCGACGATGTTTGACAATATGCAGTGCAGCGTCGAACTGGTCGGCGAGGCGGAAGCGGAACTGTTCCTCATGACCGGCCAGTTCTATGCAATAGACAACGAAAGCGGCAGACTCTGCGATGCGCTCTGTACACACAACATAAATTCACCGTCGAGCGCACCGTCCGTGATTTGTGTCGGCGCGACATGCCACCGGCTCGAAATCATCAACGACCGCGGTGAGACGCAGCCATTCTATGACCTCAGCGACGACGGTGGGAAATCTATGTATTCGTCCGTCGGTCCGACGTATGACGGACGAATCAAACCCGACGTGATGGCACCGGGCATCAATGTCATCTCATCGTTCAGCCGCTATTGGCTGGAGAAGAATCCCGGTACGTGGGATGCCGATTTTGTCGTCAGTCATTCTGACTTCGGCGGCCATTCCTACCCGTGGGCGGCATGCTCCGGAACGTCAATGGCGTCGCCCATCGTCGGCGGAGCGGTGGCCCTGTGGCTCGAAGCCTGTCCGACGCTGACGCCGCAGGAAGTCCTTGACGTCATCAGCAGGACATCACGGCATCTGGACGACACGCCCGTACCGAACAACGAATGGGGATATGGCGAGATAGATGTCCACCGCGGACTGCTGGATGTTCTCGGACTGAACTCCATTGACGGCTTGCCGACGCACCGTCCGCAAGCCGTCCGCATCATTCCAACGGGTCGGAACTGCCTCCGCGTATGCTTCGGAAGCGCCCCGAACGGTCCGGTCACACTGCGTGTCTACAGCATTAACGGGTCGCTCGTGACCGAATGCCGGCTGGAAGAGAACAAAGAAGAAGTGGAAGTAAGCCTCCCGGTAACGCCCGGCGCGGTCTATGCAGTGCAGATTAAAGCCACCGACAGCCGTTTCTGCGGTTCGGAACTCGTGAGGTTCTGATATCGGACAAAACCAGACTAAAGCGATAATAAAAGGGATAAAAGGGGAAAAAGAAAACCCTGCCGCTTGCGCGAACAGGGCTAATGAAAGGAGGAGTGGTGCCAACGGGAATCGAACCAGTGACACAAGGATTTTCAGTCCTTTGCTCTACCAACTGAGCTATGGCACCTCCTTGTTTTGTTTTGCGGTTGCAAAGGTACGCATTAAAATTTATAATCAAGCATTAACAAGGCTTTAATTATGCTTTTGTTTGCGTTTTTTAACAAGTAGTCGCCGTATTGCAACCGTATTCCACACTTCAAGACAAGATAGAAGAGCTTTACCGGAGCAACAGGGAACTTTCTTCGGAGCATCAACGGATAATCGCTGTAGCAACGGAGAGAGTATTAGCCGAGGCCCTCAGCGCATCATCCAACGGCCATTATGCTCCACCATCGGCACGACAATCTCCTCACGGGTGCTGTCACCGAAGCACATCATCAAGAAGACGCAGGTCTGTCCTGAGAGCGAATCGGTCTTCGCGCGAAGCACCTCGACGCTGCTGATACCCTTGTGGTCGCTCTTCTGGAGGGCGACAAACTGACGTGCGTTGACAACCAGCTGCTCACGATAAGCGGCGGGAAGACTATCCGTCCCGGCCGTTGCAGCGACAAACTCATCATAACGTCCCGCGATGAGATGGTCGTAACAGGCCTTGGCAGCCTGTCCGGCCAGTTCCTCACGCGACGGTTCCTTGCCGCAGGAGAGCATCAGCGCGACCACGGCAACGAACGACAACAACACTGTCTTCATCACTTCTGGCGTATGAAGACATTGATGGGAGTTCCCGTCAGTGTCCAGTTCTCACGTATCTTGTTCTCAAGGAAACGGCGGTAAGGCTCCTTGACATACTGCGGCAGATTGGCATAGAACACGAAAGACGGAATCTGCGTGTTGGGCAACTGCGTGCAGTACTTGATCTTGATGTACTTTCCTTTGATTGATGGTGGCGGATAAGCCTCGATGAGCGGGAGCATAATCTCGTTGAGCTTTGACGTTCCGATTTTTGCCTTACGGTTGAGATAGACATCCTTCGCCGTTTCCAGCACACGGAAGATGCGCTGCTTGGTCATGGCCGAGGCGAAGATTATGGGGAAGTCGGTGAACGGCGCCATGCGCTTGCGGATTGCCGTCTCGAAGGTGTCGATGACCTTCTGCGTCTTCTCCTCGACGAGGTCCCACTTGTTGACAACGACGACGAGCGACTTGTTGTTCTTCTGAATGAGCTGGAAGATGTTCATGTCCTGCGTCTCGATGCCTCGCGTGGCGTCTATCATGAGAACGCAGACGTCGCTGTTCTCAATGGCACGTATGGAGCGCATCACGCTGTAGAACTCCAGGTCTTCCGTCACCTTGTTCTTGCGGCGTATTCCGGCGGTGTCGACAAGATAGAAGTCGAAGCCGAACTTGTCATAACGTGTATATATACTGTCGCGTGTCGTTCCGGCAATCTCCGTCACGATGTTGCGGTCTTCGCCGATGAAGGCGTTGATGATGCTACTCTTCCCGACGTTCGGACGCCCGACGATGGCAAAGCGCGGTATGCCGTCTTCGAGCATCTCGCCGCTGTCGGCCTTGAGTTTGCTGACCACGAGGTCGAGCAGGTCTCCCGTTCCGCTTCCGGTGGCGGCGCTGATGCAGTAGGGGTCGCCCAGTCCGAGCGAATAGAACTCGGCGGCATAATACTGCTGACTGTTGTTGTCCGTCTTGTTGGCCACCAGAATCACGGGAAGCTTGGAGCGGCGGAGAATCATGGCCACGTCCTCGTCCCAGTCCGTCACGCCGTTGGTCACGTCAACGAGGAACAGCACGAGGTCGGCCTCTTCCGTGGCAATGATGACCTGCTTGCGTATTTCTTCCTCGAAAATATCGTCGGAGTTGACAACCCATCCGCCGGTATCCACCACGGAAAACTCACGGCCGTTCCACTCGCACTTGCCGTATTGGCGATCGCGCGTGGTGCCGGCTTCATCGCTGACAATGGCCTGACGCGACTTTGTCAAACGATTGAAAAGTGTCGACTTGCCCACGTTGGGCCGTCCTACTATTGCTACTAAATTTGCCATATCATGATTGTTATTATAAAGAATAAGGACCCGGAAAACCAACCCGCAAGAAGGGAGGGTGCTTTGTATGCTATTCCGGATTATATCCGAAGCTGTCCAACTCTTTCTGTGAGCTGCGCCAATCCTTGTCGACCTTTACGAACACTTCGAGATAGATGCTCTTGCCGAAGAAGCGCTCCAGCGCCTTGCGGCTTTCGATGCTCACCCGTTTGAGCGCCACGCCCTGATGACCGATGATGATGCCCTTCTGAGAGTCGCGTTCGACGTAGATGACGGCATTGATGTGGATATGCTTGTCGTCCTCCTTGAACCGCTCGACGCTCACTTCGACGGAATAGGGTATCTCCTTGTCGTAATAGAGGAGAATCTTCTCGCGTATGATTTCGCTGACGAAGAAGCGGGCCGGCTTGTCCGTCAGCTGGTCCTTGTCGAAGAACGGAGGACTGTCGGGTAGCAGTTCCTTGATGCGGCGCAGCAGGAGGTCGACACCGAACTTGTTGAGCGCCGATATGGGCAGTATCTCGGCTGCGGGCAACAGGTCGTGCCACCGGCTGACGATGTCGCCGAGGGTCTTTTGGTCCGTCTGGTCAATCTTGTTGATGAGCAGCAGCACGGGAACTTTCATGCGTCCGACCTTGTCGAGGAAGTCGCGGTTCTTCTCCGGATTCTCCACCACGTCGGTCACGTAGAGCAGCACGTCGGCGTCCTGCAGGGCTGACTCTGAGAAAGCGAGCATCGACTCCTGCAGCTTATAGTTGGGTTTGAGCACACCGGGGGTATCCGAGAAGACTATCTGCATGTCGGGTGTGTTGACGATGCCCATTATGCGGTGGCGCGTGGTCTGCGCCTTGAATGTGGCGATGGAGATGCGTTCTCCCACGAGCTGGTTCATCAGCGTCGACTTGCCCACATTTGGGTTTCCCACTATGTTTACGAATCCTGCCTTGTGCATATATATCTGTTTCTTTGGTTTGTCCAGACAAAAAAACGCACCTTAATCTGAGTTAGGATGCGTTTCTTTGTATATGGACTTTTGATTTTGTCTGACCTTTATTTCACCGGAGCCGCTGCAGCCGAACCGTCGTATGCCCACTTATAGTATGACGCGCCGTGGACGAATCCGGCACCGAAAGCGGTGAATATGAGGTTGTCGCCTTTCTTCAGCTTGCTCTCGTTGTCCCAAAGGGCCAGCGGGATGGTGGCGGCACTGGTGTTTCCGTAGTGCTCGATGTTGACCATCACATGGTCCATCGGGAGTTCCAACCGTTTGGCCACGGCCTCGATGATGCGCATGTTTGCCTGATGGGGCACAACGTATGCGATGTTGTCCTTATTGAGATTGTTGCGTTCGGCGATGAGTGCGCAGTCGTCGCTCATGCTCTTCACGGCATAGCGGAACACCGTGCGTCCCTCCTGATAGAGGTAGTGGAGACGGTGGTCGACCGTGAAGTGGGACGGCGGACATACGGAGCCTCCGGCCTTCAGATGGAGGAAGGGCAGTCCCTGACCGTCTGTGCGGAAATGGGAGTCCATGAGGCCGACGTCTTCCGTCGTGCCTTCCACCAGGACAGCGGCTGCGCCGTCACCGAAGAGCGCGCAGGTGCTACGGTCCTTATAGTCGACAACGGACGACATCTTGTCGGCTCCGATGACGATGATCTTCTTGTAGCGTCCGCTCTGAATCATCGAGGCGGCCGTGTCAAGAGTGTAAAGAAATCCGCAGCAGGCGGCCCACATGTCAAACGCGTAGGCATTCTTCAGTCCGAGCTTGCCAAGAACGATAGACGCCGTCGACGGGAACTTATAGTCTGCCGTCGACGTGGTCACGATGAGGGCATCTATGGTGTCGGGGTCGACGCCAGTCTTGCGGAGCAGCTGCTTGGCCGCCTTGCGCGCCATGTATGACGTGCCGAGGCCCTCCTCGGCGAGGATGCGTCGCTCCTTGATGCCGACACGCGTCATAATCCACTCGTCGTTGGTGTCCACCATTCTCGACAGTTCCTCGTTGTTGAGAACGTAGTCGGGAACGTAACCGCCTACACCGGTGATTATCGCGTTGATTTTCTCCATTCTTATTCTGCTACTTCTTCCTTAACGATAGCGACCTTGCCTCTGTAGTAACCGCAGGTGGGGCATACTGTATGATAAACATAGTAGGCGCCACAGTTGGGGCATACTGCCAGTGTAGGTGCTACAGCCTTGTCATGGGTTCTTCTTTTGAGTGTACGAGTCTTCGACTGTCTTCTTTTAGGATGTGCCATAATTCTTTTTTGTTTTTATTCTTTTAAATCCTTAAGCTTGAGCAGCCCGCTCCATCGCGGGTCTATTTCATGTCCCTCCACCCCATCACTGCTTCGGGCAGCTGAATGCTCTTCGAGCATCTCTATCATCACACGGTTACATTTTCCAGGTGCATGCACGTGCTTGATGGGTATGTTGAGAACGATGATTTCGTATATGAACCATGCCGTGTCCAGAACGCCGTCGTCCTCGGCCACGGTCACGAGGTCATCATCTTCTGAATATTCCTCGCCGAACTTCACCGCCAGCGTGTGCTCGGCGTCGACTGCCAAAGGCATGTCGTCGAGACAGCGGTCGCACTGGACCGTCACTTCGCCGGTGATGTGAAAGTGCAGTTCGAAGTAGCGCTCTGCCGTCCGCTGTATCGTCAGCTCCACGTCAGCGTGTCCCTGCCTCACTTCCTCAGCCTCAATGGCTGCAAAGAAAGTGTCGTCAAGACTGAGGTTGAGCCTCGTGAGACCGTCCTCCAGTCCTTTCAAATCTATCTTAAATGGCTCTAAACTACACATTTCGGGGTGCAAAGTTACGAATTATTTTTGATATAAGGCAATATGCTGCCGTTTTTTTTCAAAGCAAGGAAATAAAGGCGATGGAAATAAGAAGATGCGGATTGCAAATCGCGAGCGTTCGGAAAATAATCGCATGCTGTAGTAGATTTATAATCATGGATGTTCGGAAGATAACAAGAACACCGTAGAGGGTTTGCAAATCATGAGTGTTCGGAAAATAACAAGAACGCTGTAGAGGGTGTTATCTTCCGAACACTCGTGATTACAAAAAGGTGTGACCAGTCACAGGGTCCTCTTCGGGGCGTCCCATAATACCTCCATAATGCACCTATCCCCCATAATACCCCATGATAGACACTTTTATATTCAATTTTGTAACGCCCCACTTTTATTCGCAAGCTCATCAGCTTCGCAGCCAGGAGACAACCGTCATATACGTCCTGTGAAAACATTAGCGTAATATCACTCAAAATCCCGGCTCCCGCAAAAACATGGCCCGCGCGGCAGATTTTTCGCCGAAAAACGGCCATGAGACGGCTATATTTAGTTAACAAATGTTTAACAGCTCGACCAAAGGGGCCCTCCCGGCCCTCGCCACCCCTGTCACGGGCCCGCTTTTTGTCCCGTAAATATCACGGAATTTAACACTTGAGAATTTTAATTCTGGAGCGCGCCGCCGCCGAAATCCTG